>WNFW01004083.1_pt1 | contig 10208 bp, 9 predicted proteins | sample 5400131 | NCBI WGS metagenome assembly WNFW01 (sample SAMN13153362, study PRJNA577476) | soil metagenome | isolation source: 20 cm soil or saprolite under grassland replicate 1 | place: USA:California | collected 2016-06-15
GGTTAGCCATGAGATTCAATTCCTTTACTTAACGCGTTGCTAAAGATATGTAGTACAGTATAGTCGTCGCATTGTTCTTGCTCAACACAACGGCATACTCCTTTCTTTTGAGTATATAAGCGTAGCTTTGTGAAGGTACTGAAGACGGCAATATGGACAGCGGTAGGGCTAGTGGTCTCGCGTCTGTTGAGGAGTATCCGGAGCGTATAAAAGCTTTATGGCGATCACGGATGCGGCCATCCAGCCAATTAACGTTGCAAGCCGCAAGAAGCGCGCCATAAGCACCGCATTATTAATACCACCGAAAAAGAGCAGGAGTAGAAGTACGGCGCTCGCCAGACAATAGAAAGCCCACAAACGCTCCTTCCGTGCGAGGAAGTACCGGGCAAATACTACTAAAGCTGCTGCCAATACAACGAAGATGAAGAGGCCGCCGAGGGCATGAATAGCGCCGTGCCAGGAGGGTTGAGTCGGTGCAATAACGCCTGGCGGAAATCCATGGGCGGGGTCGGTTCTAAAAACACCGACCGCAATCAGACCGAGCCCATACGCTCCAATCAAGAGCGGTCCCCATGTTCCGGCCCGGCCGGGGTGCAACCTCCTCCAGAGGCCAACAGCGTAGAGCAAGTTAAGTACTCCAGCCAGCACAAAGTTTACAATCTGAACCCACCCCCACTCACCAAGCGATAATAGGCTAAGCGGCTGGAGCCGCGGGTCAAAAGCAGGGCGAGTGTAGTCCTGAATGAGCACGGTAAGGACAAATAATGGACCCGCGATGGCTCCGCAGAGCAGCAATATCCTGGTTAGCGACAGTATCTTTGTTTGCATACTTCCTCTCTACAGCCGCACGGCTTTTCCTTTCTTTCACTAAGCTTACTACTGAAGCAGGCGGTCGAGTAAAAGTTGACTGAGCCAGTTCTCGTAGTGTTCGGCTTCCCAGCCACATTCAATGACAAGCATACGGTAAAGATCGTAGCCGGTCAGCGACCAGAGTATGTCGATAGCTTCTTCGGGTGATAAATTGTGGCTCAGCGTCCCCTGTTTGTGCAGGTCGGTAATCAAATAGGTCTGTCTATGGCGTCGTCTCGCCTCGATCCGCCGCGCCAGATCTGCCAGTTCGGGATCCACAACGCCAGCCGTGCGCAGCAGTTCAAACTCTGTGCGAAGCGATTCATACACACGTCGAGTGATGAGTACGACCAGTTTCACCCTCTGCTCTGGCTCCTGGCCTGTGCGAAGCTGGCTAAGAAGTTCCTGAATAGGGGCGTCAAAAGCGTCGGGATTCACGAGTTCGGCAAGGATCTCACGTTTGGAACCAACAACGGCTGCGACCGTTTTCGGAGAGACTTCGGCAGCCTCGGCAATTGCCTCCATGGTCATGCCCACGTAGCCCTTGGTTGTGAGTAATTCACGTGCTACGGCCAGGATGCGCTGCCGCGTCTCTTCAGCCTGGCGCTGCCGCATCGGCGAGCGATAAGGACGTTTGCTTTCCTGATTTTGCGGTGAATACTTCATACAAATAGCATAGCATATTGTCTATCCAATAGACAATATGCTAACCAATTGTTGCTCTCATCTTCGTGATTGGAGCGATCAGTTTTATTCTCCTGGCGTTCTTTATGCGAGGTGCAGCTAGAGGTCAGTTGCCAGCATCGCTCGGTACGACGGAAAGCTGAGTGATGACACAACATTTATTATGGCATCCAGAGAAAGCTCTGTTCAGCGGCTTCGCCCCTCCTCTATAAAGCGCTTCAGTCGTCGACCGCTTGGTAAGCCAAAGTCCAGAAATCGCGGCACACATTCGGTGGACTTGGAGAAGTCCAGGATTGCTGGGTCATGAGAATGGTGACCATTTCCTCTCTTGGATCTGAATACCAGGAGGTGCCCATGCCACCGTCCCAACCATAACGTCCAGGTACCGATGCTACATCGTCGCGCTTTGTGACTACAGACATGCCGAATCCCCATCCGTGGCTGTCGAAAAAGCCAGAGACCAGGCCAGATACTGCTTTCTGCTCAGGCGTCAACTGGTCGGTCGTCATGGTCTCGACAGATAGCCTTGAAAGGATGCGCTCGCTGCCGTGCTTGCCGTGGTTCAGCATCATCTGGCCGAAAGCCAGGTAGTCGTCAATGGTAGAAACCAATCCCCCTGCGCCAGATGGGAATGCAGGTGGGCGAGACCATTGACCGCCCTCCGCTTCGTCGTAGACTTCGATCTTACCACTTACGAAATTGGTCCAGTAGCTGGTCGCCAGCCGATTGAGCTTGTGACCAGGCACACTGAAACTGGTGTCCTTCATGTCGAGCGGCTCGAAGATGCGTTCTCGCAAGAACGCCTCCAACGGTTGACCCGAGGCGCGCGCAATCAGCACACCCAGCACGTCGGCTCCCGTATTATACATCCACATTTCACCAGGCTGGTGCATGAGTGGAAGCTGCCCCAGGCGGCGCATCCACTCATCAGGCGCAGGCAATATATCTGGGCTCGGCGGTCCCATTCCAATCTGCTGCTCATTGGCTGCTTTCAGGATCGGATAAGCGTCCGGTGGCGCCATCATCAGTCCAAAGCCCATGCGGAAAGTGAGCAGATCACGCACGGTGATTGGCCGAATGGCAGGCTCGGTGTCGTCCAACTGCCCGTCAAGAAGCTTCAACACCTTGCGCCCGGCAAGTTCGGGAAGCAGCCGATCTACTGGCTCGTCCAGTCGTAACTTACATTCCTCCACAAGGATCATCGTCGCCACTGCCGTGATCGGCTTGGTCATCGAGGAGATGCGAAAGATCGTGTCTCGTTGAATAGAGTCGCTGACTTCGTATGCCATAGTGCCGATCACATTGATATGCACCTCGCCTCTCCGGCTGACCAGGGTGATGAGACCAGGCACTTCGCCGCGCTCCACATAGCCTTTCATGACATCATGCATGCGGCCAAGCCGCGACCTGGACAATCCTGCTGTGCTCATGGTATTGTTTCACTTCCTTTCAGGTTTTCTGGAAACGTAGTAATCCTTTGTGATGTATTTTATATCCCCTATGTCTGCTAATCAACAGCATTTCTCACGATATTCAGATATACATAAAATAGAAGATAAAAGCTCGATAAAGCAGTGGCGAGGATGTAACCTCTATAGGTATTGCTTTTGTAGAGAACAGACTCATTTATAAAAATTTATTAAAAACAGTCTTTATACAATCTTTATAAGAAAGCATGTAGATGATCGACCTGAAAACAGATTTATATACGGATATAGATATTACTACTCGTAAGTACCAACCAATCAATTCCTATGGCGTTATTGGTGATTGTCGTTCAGTGGTGCTGGTAGCGCCAGATGGGTCTGTGGATTGGGGATGCCTTCCAGATTTTGATAGTCCGGCTATGTTCTGCCGTTTGCTCGATGCAGAACATGGTGGATACTTTCAGATAGCTCCAACCGAAAGTACAATTCCTGGCCTACAATCCTATCTGCCTGAGAGTAATGTTCTTCAGACCAGGTTTACCAGCATTGCCGGTGAAGTTGTGCTGACCGATTTCATGCCTGTAGAGACATTGAGTGCCATGCGTTTTCAGGAAATGCATGATACTTCCAAGCCAGGTGGGGAGGACGCGCGCTATAGTCTTGTGCGTATTGTGGAATGTATACGCGGGCAAATGCCGATTACTATGATACTGAAAGCCACACCGCAATATGCAGCTGCATCAAGTGCAACCCAACTTGTCTCAGCGAATACGGGAGCCGTTATTTCTGGTGGAGAACAACATCTCGGACTGACTATTGTAGGCGCTCATCAATTCCCGTCATTTTCTATGTTTGTCGAGCAAGACACCGAAGAGACGACCCCGGCTGTTATCGCACAGGCAACACTTCATCAGGGCGAGCGCATGCTGTTTGCTGTAGGGGTCGCTTCCACTGCTCAAGGTGCAAGGATGCTTGCAGAGTACCGGTCTCACCAGTACGACTTCGAGGAAGCCTTGTCTCAAACCCTGCACTCTTGGCAAACATGGGCTGCGCGTAGCTTCTATCGAGGTGCCTATGCCGAATTGGTGCAACGTAGTGCACTGGTGCTGAAAATGATGACATATGCTCCTACAGGAGCTATTGTCGCTGCGCCAACCACTTCTCTGCCGGAAGAGCTAGGGATGGTGCGCAACTGGGATTATCGCTACACCTGGCTACGCGATGCCACCTTTACACTCTATGCCTTCGGGGCGCTTGGTTATACTGAGGAAGCTCATGCATTCACTCACTGGCTGCGCCGCCTTTCTTTTTCGAGCGGTGATGACCTCCAGATTATGTATGGTATTCGAGGTGAGCGCGACCTGGTCGAGCGAGAACTGCCTCATCTCAGTGGATATTGTGATTCTCGCCCGGTACGTATAGGGAACGGGGCGGCCAGGCAAAAACAACTGGACATATTCGGAGAAGTGCTGGATTGTATCCATTTCTTTCGACGCCAGGGTGGTTTTGAACGAAGTGATGAAGAATTGGATGGCCCTTTGTGGGATATGATGCGTACCCTTGTAGAGTATGTATGTTCACATTGGCAAGAGCCTGATAATGGTATTTGGGAGATGCGTGGGGCACCACGCCATTTCTTGTATTCCAAAGTCATGTGTTGGGTCGCGCTTGATCGGGCAATTCGAGCAGCTCAAGAACTGCACCTGGAGGCTGATCTTACACGCTGGTGTTTTATCCGCGAGCAGATTCGTACCGACATTCTGGAGCGAGGATATAATACGAGGCTTGGAGCTTTCACACAGGCATACGATGATACAGCTCTGGATGCCGCAAATCTACTACTGCCGCTGGTCGGATTCATTTCACCCGACGATCCCCGTATGCGTTCAACAGTCGAGCGCATCATCGAACACCTCACCAATGAGCATGGATTCGTGTATCGCTATAACTCCTGTGATGGAGTGGCGGGAAGTGAGGGAACCTTTACGATCTGTACGTTCTGGCTCGTAGATAATCTTGCAATGCAAGGGCGTGTGACTGAAGCCAGGGCGCTTTTCGAGCGTTTGCTCTCCTACGCAGGGCGCTTAGGCCTGTTTTCCGAGGAAATCGATACTTGGGATAACGCGGCGTTAGGCAACTATCCGCAGGCCTTCTCACATATCGCGCTTATCAACAGTGCCCTCAATCTGCAAAAAGCCGAGCAACGCTTTAAAGAACGCCACACCGAGCCGATCATTGCAGCAATCAAACTGCAATGATTTGAGTTCTTTTTCCCCAGTTTACATGAACGTCAATTTAATATAAAGAGTCGCGCCGGTCGAGTCACTTTTTTAGATTTCTTAACGTGTCTCTGTTGAGAAAAAGTGAAAAGAAAGGAACGATGTCTACGACACGCAATACTAATCCAGGAGCAACGAACGGGAGATTGTTAGCACGGCCTGCTCTACCAGTTGGAAAGAATGCTGCTTCCAATGGACTCCTTTCAATTCGTCTGGAGGATTCACGCGATGCGCTCCTTTATGTTCCTACCACTTATCAGCCAGATAAACCCCTACCACTTATCCTTCTGTTACATGGAGCAGGAGGTAATGCTCGTGGTGGCATGGCTCCATTTCTTCCGGCAGCAGATATAGCGAATCTCATTTTGCTCGCGCCATCATCACGAGAACAAACCTGGGATGTGATCATACACAATTATGGTGAGGATGTTCGCTCTATTGATAAAGCACTCGCCCATGTCTTCAATAGTTACGCGATAGATACATCTCACCTGGCTATTGGAGGCTTTTCCGATGGGGCATCATACGCTCTTTCGCTTGGCTTGACAAATGGCGACCTCTTTTCACATATTATCGCGTTCTCACCTGGATTTATGGTAGCGGCATCCAGGCAAGGCATGCCTCGTATCTTCATCTCACATGGTACACATGATACTGTGCTACCCATTGATCGTTGTAGCCGACGCATTGTACGACAACTGCAACGAGAGCACTACGATGTGCACTATCACGAATTCGATGGTCCACACACTATTCCAGTGGAAATTGTACGGGAGGCATGGGACTGGTTCTCTAGCTCAGAAGAATGAGCGATATTATAAGCATAGTCAAAAACATCCTGACGAAAATAATTATCCCTCCATCATTTTCTGCAGCCGTAGAACCGTATTCCAATTTCTTGCTGTGCCCATGGTTTTCAGCTTTTTCTCAAGAAAGGTGTTGGTCAGTTTTGATGGTCCAATGCCTTGCGGGTAGTAGATGTACACTTCGTGGCCGGTGATGTGGAGTTCTTCAGGGCCAGAATATGTCTTCTGAATATCTTCAAGTGCTGTACTGATTGGCTCGCTCGCCAAAAACATCGCGACGACCCACTTTGTTTCCTTCATTGGTTGGTCCTTGAAAGGATTATTCTCAATAGTCATATTGAACTCATCTGCACTGCGAACCATGACTTTTGACAGAAAGCCAAATTTGTGTTCAAAGGCTTCCTCAATCTGCCTCGATAGTTGAACTGGGATTGCGTCCTCGCTCGTAAAGACCACGTTTCCACTCTGAATATAGGTTTCGACACGCTGTAATCCCAGGGATTCGTGCAATTCTTTGAGGGCATCCATGCGTACAGGTTTGTTACCACCTACATTGATGCCGCGGAAAAGTGACACGAATCTCGTCATATTCAATGCTCCTTCTAAATGGTCTGCTCAAGAGTGCCTTCCTCGTATCAGGAGTACAGGCACATGCGCTTCCTGAACAACCTTCATCGCTACACCCCCGAGCAGGATACGTCTCAACCCACTACGCCCATGGGTTGTCATCACAAGTAGCGTATCCTGATGCAGCGTACTGAGGCGCAGGATTTCTTCAGCAGGATGACCAGAGGCTACATCTGTACGCACTCTTATTCCTTGCTCCTTGAAAGATTCGGCTTTCTGTTGAAGGTAGTATGTGCGACTCTCTACCTCTGTTTGATGTAAGGTGGCTCTCATCAAAGTTTGAGACTCTTCCTCTTTATGAATGTGAATCGGCAGCGTATGTGAGGGTGAAACGATCGAGACCAGGTGCAGTATTGCATTCATGTCCGAGGCGAGTTCAGAAGCCTCGTCTAATGCTTGCTCGGCAAATGCTGAAGCATCAAGTGGAACGACGATGTTCTGGTATGAAGCCACTTTGAAATTCGTCATGGAGAATAACCTGACGCTCTCGTGAGGACGAAGCAAGAGCAGCGGTCTTGGGGTAACCTGGACAATTTCTGCTGCGACGCTACCAAAAAGCCAGTGCATTACGCCTCTTCGACCATGTGTTGTCATGGCAACCATTGTCAGGAGTGGATCGTGCTCGGTCTCCCATATGATCTGGGTTGCAGGGTGATTCCCCTCGATAACCTTTGTGTGTACCTCAAGTCCATCTGCTCGCAGTCGACTGGCAATCTTCTCAAGGTAGAGATGGATAGCGGCCAACTGCTCATCACGCATCTCTACCAATTGTTCCTCTTCCACATATTCAGGCAGCCCAATCGTCCCGAATATTGGCTCAAATACAGGTTCCAATACCTGTAACAGCAGCAAGGCACTCTTCGTTGCCTGAGCCGCTGCTACCGCATGTGGCAGAATGTCCTCTGATAAAGCTGAACCATCAAGTGGAACAAGAATATATTGCTGCACAAGTCCTTAGCCTTTTATACCTTCCAATGCGATTACTGGTATCTTACGGTTTGTCCTCGCCTGGTACTGACCGAACTGAGGGTACAGCTCTGCTTGCCTGGCGTACAGTCGATCTCGTTCCTCACCTTTCAGGACTGTGGCGGTAGCTTCATACGTTTCAGTTCCGACCTCGACGGTGACCTGCGGGTGGGCTAGCAGGTTGTGATACCAGGCAGGGTGTGTTGGTGCGCCTCCCTTGGAAGCGAATATAAGCAGGCGGTCATCATCACGCAGATACATTGTCGGCGTTGTGCGGCGTTGACCGCTCTTTGCTCCTGTGGTCGTGAGCAAGAGCAAAGGTCTGCCTTCCCAAAATCCACCAACCTTGCCTTTATTCGCGCGGAACTCTTCAATCGTCTGGCGATTCCAGTCACTCATATCAGGCATACGTATACTATCTCCTTTATTGTCTATACCGGCTATGCCAGCAACTATTTTGCGTGCGAGGTTTGTCCTATGTTGAATGTATGCTAACATCTATGTTTGACAAGGTCAATGTAGGCATCTCTACATGGGTGTATGGATTAAAGGCAATGCTATAATAGTAATGCACAAATGAGTGGTTTAAAAAGCTAGCGACAATCATGACACTTTCTTCTCAACTTTACTGCAATCACTGTGGCGCAGCCAATCAGGATCAGGCAGAGCATTGTTTCGTCTGTGAATTACCTTTGCATATCCCTACCAGGGAACCTTTGCTCAAAGATCGTTATCGCATTCTTGTTCCGCTAGGCCAGGGCGGCTTTGGGGCTGTCTACAAGGTAGAAGATACCTACGATGGAAATCGACACCTCGCTTTGAAGGAGATCAATTTGAGCGCCCTTACCGCTGAGGAGATAATTGAAGCTACTACGGCATTCAACCGCGAAGTTGCAATGTTATCTGTCTTGACATTTCCCAACCTGCCGCGCATATACGACCACTTTACTGATAGAGAGCATTGGTATCTCGTGATGGACTTCATTGAAGGTGAAACGCTCGAGCAGTATCTGGAGAGAACACAGAATGGGCGTCTGGCACTCAAAGAAGTTCTCGAAATAGGTATACAGCTTTGTACAGTGCTTGAATACCTCCATACTCGTGAGCCATCCATCATCTTCCGTGATCTCAAGCCATCCAATGTGATGCGAACATCTTCCGGCCATCTCTACCTGATTGACTTTGGCATTGCTCGTCATTTTAAACCAGGGCAGCCCAGGGATACCATCCCTCTAGGCTCCCCAGGCTATGCTGCCCCAGAACAATATGGAAGAGCGCAGACGACTCGCCGAACAGACATCTACAGCCTGGGAGCACTCCTTCACCAACTTTTAACAGGCATCAACCCGGAGGAGAATCCGTTTCGCTTTGAACTGGCACCACTGCAAGCTCGATCAATTCCTCATAAGCTCCGGTCATTAGTGTTGCAGATGGTCGAAATGGATGTAAACAACAGACCTATCAGCATTGAGATTATCAAGCAAGAATTAGAGCAGATCGATACTGCCTCACGGCCTGAGGGAACTCTCCTCTTCACTTGTCACCATTTCCGGCTTGTACTGGCACTGGCCTGGTCGCCAGATGGCACCTATATTGTCTCTAGCACCACTAATAGTGCCATTCACGTCTGGGATGCTACGAGAGGTTGCCGTCTGTTCACGTATCGTGACCCTTTCAAAACGTATGCGTGGACATCTTCTTTAGCATGGTCGCCTGACGGTAAGTATATTGCTTGTGGAAGCGATGATAAGGTGGTGCGGGTATGGCAAGTGGAAAGGGATGTCTCAAGCATGTTGAAACAAAAGTTTACCTATCGGAATCATGTAAACTGGGTAAATGCGGTGTGCTGGTCGCCAGATGGCAAGCGCATCGCTTCTGGAAGCGACGATAAAACTGTACACATCTGGCAAATGGACTGTACTACAGATGCTGAGGTTCAGATCTATCGCGATCACTCCCTTTGGGTGGTGACCTTAGCGTGGTCGCCAGATGGCAACTATATTGCTTCTGGTGGGAATGATGCAGCTATCCATGTCTGGGATGTGAGCAGGAAAGAGACAGCTCTTATCTATCGCGGTCATCGCTTTGGAGTTAATGCCCTGGCATGGTCACCTGATGGAACGCGTATCGCCTCTTGCTCCTGGGATAGCATCATTCGAGTGTGGGATAGTGTCACCGGAACCACACTATTTACCTATCAGGGTCATACCGATTGTGTCCATACTGTTGCGTGGTCTCCTGATGGCACACGCATCGCTTCTGGAGGTCGTGATAAGATGGTACATGTGTGGGATGCAATCACTGGCCACGTCAAGTTTACCTATCATGGTCATTCTAGTTGGGTCTATACTGTAGCATGGTCACCCGATGGCACTCGCATTGCCTCAGCAGGCAGCGATGGGACAGTGCAGATCTGGCAGGCCATGTGAAATCAATACTCACCTTGTAAAACCAGGTGCGTTGCATTAAGATGTAAGCATGAATAGCTTTTCAAACAGATATCCAGGCAAGAAAACTCTCATCATGGGTGTTCTCAATGTTACTCCCGATTCTTTCTCAGATGGTGGGTT
>WNFW01004563.1_pt1 | contig 10207 bp, 11 predicted proteins | sample 5400131 | NCBI WGS metagenome assembly WNFW01 (sample SAMN13153362, study PRJNA577476) | soil metagenome | isolation source: 20 cm soil or saprolite under grassland replicate 1 | place: USA:California | collected 2016-06-15
CCAGCGTGAACGCGGCCTCGGCGAGGGGGTCCCCGCCGCCGGCCGCGGCGGCCCCCGCCGCGCGCGCGAGCGTCGACTCGGCGGCCGTGAGACCGAGCCCCTTGGCCTCGGCCATGAAGTCCTTGGCGGCCTGGAGCTGCGGGCGGACCTCTCCGACTCTCGCCGTCATGGCCCGGTCGGCAGCCTCCAGCTGGAGCCGGTCGCGGATCGGCGCCACGACGTCCTTGAGGGGCTTTCGACCGCCCTCCTTGACGTCGAGCACCTTGATCGCGTGAAAGCCGAACGGCGACCGCACGGGCTCGGGCGAGACCTCGCCCTTCTTCAGCGCGAAGGCCGCGCGCTCGAACTCCGGCACCATCTCACCCTGGCCGACGAACCCGAGGTCGCCGCCCTTGGGCGCCGAGCCCGGGTCCTCGGACACCTCCTTCGCGAGCTTGGCGAAGTCCTCGCCCGCCTTCGCGCGGCGGATGGCGTCCGCCGCCTTCGCGCGCGCCTTGTCCTCGGCCGCGCTCCCACCCGTCTCGGCGACGCGCGCCAGCACGTGCGCGACGCGCGCCTGCCGGCGAGCGTGACGTAGTGCACGCGCCGGCGCTCCGGCTGGCGGAACTCGTCGGGGTGCGCGGCGAGGTAGGCCGTCAGCTCCTGCTCGCTCGCCGTCGTCGCCGCGAGGATGGGTGGAAGCTCGACGAGCGCCCACGCCGCGCGAACCGCCTCGTGGCGGAACGCGTACGCCTGCTCGACCTCGGCCGGCGCCACCTTCACGCCGTTCCGGATCGCGCTCTCCACCTTGGCGCGCGTCAGCTCGCGCCGCACCTCGGCCTCGAAGCTCGTGGCGCTCGTGCCGCGCCGTCGCAGGAACTCCTGATAGCGCCGAAGGACGAAGCGGCCGCCCTCCTGGAAGGCCGGCACCGCGTGGATCTGCGCGTTCAGCTCCTCGTCCGAGACGAGGAGCCCCTCGCGCCGCGCGCGCTGGACGATCAGCGTCTCCTGGACGAGATCGTTGACGACCTGCTGCGGGAGGCCGAGCCGCTCGGCGAGCTCCGACGAGAAGCGGTCGCGGTACATCTGCGCGTAGGCGTCCATGTACGTCTGGTAGCGGCGCTGGAAGCGGTCGAAGGGAATGGTCTCGCCGTTGACCGTGGCGACCTCGTCGCCCGCGGGGCCCTCGCCGCTCATGCCCCTGGTGCCGAAGATGAACAGCGAGCCGATGAAGGCCGCGACCACCAGGAGCAGGCCGACCTGCAAGGACTTTCGGTACCGGCGCATCACGGTGAGCATCGGCGCCCTACGCGTCGGGGTCGAGCGGACGCGCGGCGGGCGGGGGCCCGCCCTCCTCCGGCACCACGCGCCGCGCGGTCGTGATGAACCCGGTGTGCGCGACCATCCGGTGGAACGGCCGGACCGACTGGCCCTCGATGTTCCAGGGCCGGTAGAGCGTCTCGAACGTCTCCACGAGCGCCCAGTGCCGGTCGTGCTGGAGCGCCTCGGCGATCTGGTGGGACTGGATGATCGTCGGCACATAGCAGAGAAAGATCCCGCCCGGACGGAGCACGGCGGCGACCGGCTTCACGAGCTTCCACGGCTCGGGCAGGTCGAGGAGCACGCGGTCTGCGGGCGGCTCCTCCGGGAGCCCGTCCTCGACGGGGCGGAGCCGCACCGCGAGGTTCGTCACCTCGCCGAGGCGCATGTGGATGTTGGCCACGGCCCGCCGCGCGAACTCGTCGCGCTGCTCGTAGGTGATGACGCGCCCGTCGGGCCCGACCGCGCGCAGGAGGGCGAGCGTGAGCGCGCCCGAGCCCGTGCCCGCCTCGATGACGCGGCAGCCCGGGTAGATGTCGGCCCAGAACAGGATCATCGCCAGGTCCTTGGGGTAGATGACCTGCGCACCGCGGGGCATGTCGAGCACGTACTCGCCGAGCGTGGGGCGGAACGCGAGATAGCGGAGGCCCAGCGAGGACCGCACCCAGGTGCCCTCGGGCTGGCCGATGATCGCGTCGTGCGCGATCCAGCCGCGGTCGGAGTGGAACGCCTCCGACTTCCGCAGGAAGATCAGGTGGCGCTTGCCGCGCTGATCGATGAGCAGGACCTGCTCACCGTCCTGGAACGCGCTGCCCTCGTTCACTGGATCTCTTTGTCTCGCGGCGTCGGCAGGAAGCGCGCGGTCGCGAACCCGGCGAGCGGCATGAGCGCGCTCAGCGTGAGCGCCGTCGCCAGGCCCCAGTGGTCGGCGACCCAGCCAAGCGCCGTCACGCCGAGACCGCCCGCACCGATCGCGAAGCCGACGATGAGCCCCGACGCCATGCCGGCGTTGCGCGGCAGGTAGGCCTGGCCGAGGACGACCGAGACGGAGAAGCTCGACGTGAGCACGGCGCCGTAGAGGCCGAGCACGACGAAGGCGAGGACGCCGTCCGTGTGGAGGAACAGGAGCCCGAACGGAATCGCCGCGAGGAACACCCACTGCATGAAGGGGCGCGGCCCCCAGCGGTCGGCGAGCGGGCCCGCGACCAGCGTGCCGAGCGCGCCCGCGCCGAGGAAGACGAAGAGCAGCGTGCCGACGAGGTGCGGATCCGCCTTGAGGTCGTCCACGTAGTAGAAGGGCACGAACGTCGTGAAGCCGAGCGTCGCCCACGAGCGGACCGCCACGATGAGGATCAGGAGCGCCATCGCCGCCGGCATGTTGACCCCGCGGTCGGCCACGACCGCCGCCGCGCGCGCGGGCGCCGCCGCGCGATTGATGTGCGGGAGCATCATGAGAATCAGCGCGCCGACGATCAGCGTCGGCACGAGCATGCCGAGCGTGCCGGCGAGCGAGAGTGAGGTGACGAGGGCCGTGGCGAGGGGCGGTCCGAGGGCGAGGCCGACGTTGCCGCCGAGCGAGAACCACGAGAGGGCCGTGGCCTTGCGGTCGCCGGCGACGCCCGTCGCGGTCTTGTAGCCCTCGGGGTGCCACGAGGCGACGCCGAGCCCCATGACGAGCACGAGGCCCAGCACCGTGAGGTACCCGGGCGCGACGCCGACCAGCGCCAGGCCCGCGCCCGAGAGGAACACCGACGCCGGCAGGATCCAGCGCCGCGCGAGCTGGTCGGAGAAATATCCGAAGAGCGGCTGGATCAGCGACGAGGCCAGGTTGCCGACGAGCACGATCGTCGCCGCCTGCGCGTAGCTCCAGCCGTGCGCCGTCCTCAAGAACGGCAGCACCGCCGGGATCGCGCCCTGGTTGAGGTCGATCACGAGATGGCCGAGGGCCAGGAGCGCGATGAGTCGCGTGTGGGGCCGGACGCGCTCGAGACGCTCGGCGAACGCGGTGGCGGCCGACGAATCAGCCATGACGTGCCAATGGTACACTACTCGTCGCGGTGGACGCATTCCCCCGGCTCACGATCCGCGAGCTCGGTCACGTCGCGTTCTTCGTCCGTGATCTCGACGCGACGCGCCGCTTCTACCACGACGTCCTCGGCCTCGCCGAGACCGGCACCGGCAAGGGCGGACGCATCGTCTTCTTCTCCGCGGGCGTCCACCACCACGACGTCTCGTGCGAGCTCGCGCGCGCCGACGGTCCTGGACCGCAGCCGAAGGGCGTGCCCGGCCTCTACCACGTCGCCTTCGCGGTCGGCGCGTCGCGCGAGGAGCTCGCCGGCGCGCGCCGCTGGGTGGAGTCGCACGGCCTCGTGCCGTTCGGCGAGACGCCCACGTCGTTCAGCGTGCGCGATCCCGACGGCCACGAGATCGAGCTGTACGTCGACGCCCCGGCGGGGCGCTAGCGCCCCGCCCCTATTCGGCGAGGTCGATGCGCCGCATCGCCAGCGCCGACTCGATCGCCTGCCCGAGCAGTGCTCCGTCGACGGGCTTCTTGAGATAATCGAAGGCGCCGAAGGCGAGCGTCCGCCTCGCGAGCTCGACGTTCGCGCTCTCGCAGACCATGATGACCTTGGCGTCGGGCGCGAGCGCGACGATCGTCGGCAGCACGCCGACGCCCGACAGCCCGGGCATCTCGATATCGAGCAGCACGATGTCGGGGGCGCGCGCGACGACGGCGCGCACACCCGAGGCGCCGTCGGGCGCGAGGCGCACGTCGTAACCCTTCTGGGCGAGCAACCGCTCGAGGTGCGCGCGCTCCTGCGCCTCGCCCTCCACGAGGAGGATCGAGAGGGGGTCGGCGCGCCGTGGCGCCGGCTCCGCGGGCCGCGGCGGGGGCGCGGGCGGCTCTCCGCGGAGCGCCAGGACGATCTCCGAGGGCGCGAGCGGCTTCGTGAACACCGCGGCCGCGCCGCGGGCGCGCGCCTGCCGGTGGAGCTCCGCGTCCGCGAGCCCCGTCATCACGAGAACGCGGATCCCCGGGTCGAACGCGTGGATCCGCTTGATCGCGTCGAGCCCGCCGAGTCGCGGCATCATGAGATCGAGGAGCACGGCGTCGGGGTGCAGGCGCCGCACCTGCAGGAGCGCCTCGAGGCCGTTCGCTGCCTCCACGATCTCGAAGCCCGACGCGCGCAGGAAGTCGCCGATCACCTCGCGGACGTCCGGCTCGTCGTCCACGATGAGCACCGTGCTCACCGCCACCGTCTCCCTCAGACTCCGAACGCGTCGAGGCCCGTGATGTCGCGGCCGATGATCAGCGTATGGATGTCGTGCGTGCCCTCGTAGGTGTTGACGGTCTCGAGGTTCAGCATGTGGCGGATGATCGGGTGCTCGTCCACGATGCCGGCCGCGCCCAGGATGTCGCGCGCCAGCCGCGCCGTCTCGAGGGCCATCTGCACGTTGTTCATCTTGGCCATCGAGACCTGCTGCGGCCGCGCCGCGCCGAGATCCTTCAACCGGCCGAGCTGCAGGCACAGGAGCTGCGCCTTGGTGATCTCGGTGAGCATCCAGACGAGCTTCTGCTGCACCAGCTGGAACGAGGCGATCGGCTTGGCGAACTGGACGCGCTGCTGCGCGTACTGGAGCGCCCAGTCGTAGCAGGCCGTCGCCGCGCCGATCGCCCCCCACGCGATGCCGTAGCGCGCCTGGTTCAGGCAGCCCAGCGGGCCGCGCAAACCCTTCACGTGCGGCAGCTCGTTCTCCAGCGGGATGCGGCAGTCCTGGAAGGAGAGCTCGGACGTGATCGAGGCGCGCATCGAGAACTTCCCGTGGATGTCGAGCGTCGAGAAGCCGGGCGTCCCGCGTTCGACGAGGTACCCGTGAATCTCGCCGTCGTCCCCCTTCGCCCAGACGACGGCAAGGTCGGCGATGGAGCCGTTCGTGATCCAGAGCTTCGTCCCGTTGAGCACGTAGCCGTCGCCCTGGCGCCGGGCGCGCGTCTTCATCGAGCCCGGGTCGGAGCCGTGGTCGGGCTCGGTGAGGCCGAAGCAGCCGACCTTCTCCCCCGTGGCGAGCGCCGGCAGCCAGCGCTCCTTCTGAGCGTCGGAGCCGTAGGCGTGGATCGGGTGCATCACGAGCCCGCTCTGGACCGACGCCGCCGACCGGAGCCCCGAGTCGCCCCGCTCGAGCTCCTGCATGATGAGCCCGTAGGCGACGTTGTTGAGCCCGGCGCAGCCGTAGCCCTTCAGCGTCGCGCCGAAGACGCCGAACTCGCCGAGCTTCGGGAGGAGCTGCACCGGGAAGGTGCCCGCGCGGTGATGCTCCGTGACGAGCGGGAGGAACTCGGTCTCCACCCAGTCGCGGATCGCGTCCCGGATCATCCGCTCTTCCTCGGAGAGGAGGGCCTCGATCCCGTAGTAGTCGACGCCGCGGAACTTCTCCATGGGTCTAGCCCTTCCGACGCGCCGCCGACAGGGGCACCGTCAGGAGCGTCCCGAGCGCCGTCGTCAGCGTCGCCGCGTGAAAGAAGTGGATCGGGGCGTTCAGACGGAGGAAGCTCGCCGCGACGTCCGGGGGCACCGCGCTCGTCGCCCGGACCACCTGCGCCTCGAGGGCGCCGAACCCCGACGCGTAGTGCGCCACGAGCCAGAGGACGCCCGCCGCCGCCGCGACGGTGGCCAGGCCCCGCGCGCGCCCCGAGGCGAGCGCCAGGACGAGGAACGCGACGACCGCGAGCACCTGGAGACCGCACACCGCATAGAACGCCGTGAGGCCCCCGCGGCCGGCGGTCGCCCGGAACGCGGCGTATGCGAGACCCTGGCCCGGCGCCCCCGACGCCAGGAGCCAGTCGACGAAGCGCCCGAGGATCAGCGCGTGACCGAGCATGAAGCCGCCCACGATCCCCGTGAGGGCGGTCGCCGCGACCCAGCCGGGCCAGTAGAGGCGGGCGGCGAGCGCGGAGGCCACGCTAGAGCCTGATCGGGTTGAAGTCGGTGTCGTAGTCGTACGCGTCCTGGCCCTCGGCCGCCTTGAGGTAGGCGACCGCCGCGTAGGTGAGCGGCGTCGCCGCCGCCTCGTACGCGACCTTCACGGCCCACTGGCCCGCGACGAGCCCCGCCAGCACGCCGCCGGGCACGGTGCCCGCGAACGCGAGCACGACGAAGAGCGCGGTGTCGAGCGCCTGGCCGACGACCGTGGAGCCGAGCGTCCGCGTCCAGAGCCAGCGCCCCCGCGTCAGGACCTTCAGCTTCGCGAGCACGAACGCGTTGGCGAACTCGCCCGCCAGGTAGGCGACGAACGACGCGCCGAGGACGCGCGGCGCCTGGCCGAGGATCTCGTCGTACGCACCCTGGCCCTTCCAGAAGGGCGCGGCTGGGATCGCCCCGCCGAGCCAGATCGCCAGCACCATGAGCGCGTTGCAGGCGAAGCCGAGCCAGATCACGCGCCGCGACGCCGCGTAGCCCCACACCTCGGTGAGGACGTCGCCGAGGACGTACGACAGCGGGAAGATCACGACGCCCGCGGTGAGGATGAGTCCACCGACGCTGATCAGCTTGGTCGCGATCGTGTTGGCCGTCAAGAGACACGTGACGAACAGGACGGCGCACGCGATGAATCGCCAGCTCATGATCGTTCGATCATACTATGGAGCCGCGCCATGCCCGAGCCCCCGAAGGCCATCGTCCTGCTGAGCGGCGGGGTGGACTCCACGACCACGCTCGCCATCGCGAGGTCGCGCGGCTTCGACGTCTACGCGCTCACCTTCCGGTACGGCCAGCGTCACGCGGCCGAGATCGAGGCCGCGCAGCGCGTGGCGGCCGCCGTCGGCGTCACCCGGCACGAGGTCATCGTCTTCGACCTGCGGCGGTTCGGCGGCTCGGCGCTCACCGGAGACCTCGCGGTGCCCAAGGGGCGGGCGCTCGAGGAGATGACGCAGGCGATCCCCGCCACCTACGTGCCGGCGCGCAACACGATCTTTCTCTCGTTCGCGCTCGCCTGGGCCGAGACGCTCGGCGCGAGCGATATCTTCATCGGCGTCAATCACTACGACTATTCGGGTTACCCCGACTGCCGTCCGGAGTTCATCGGGGCCTACCAGCGGATGGCCGACCTCGCCACGAAGGCCGGGGTCGAGGGGCGCCAGCGCCTGACGATCCACACGCCGCTCATCCACATGACCAAGGCGGAGATCGTCCGGACGGGCCTCGGGCTCGGTGTGGACTACGCGCTCACCCTCTCCTGCTACGATCCGGCGCCGGAGGGCGCGTGCGGGCGCTGCGACGCCTGCGCGCTCCGCCTGAAGGGCTTCGGGGAAGCCGGCGTGACGGACCCGATCCGCTACCGCTAGACGTTCGTCACGATCGACGGCGGCTCTTCGTTCAGCGCGCGCCGCAGCGCCTGCGCGAGCTCGGCGTCGTGCTCGTGGGTCATCGCAAAGATCCGGCACTGCGCCACTTTTCCGGGCAGGTATTTCAGGATCTCCGTCAGCGGCTCCTCGGAGACGCGCTTCGTGGACGAGTCGTAGACGTAGATCTGGCGGTCGCCCATCTTGAGCGGGTTGAGGGGGCGCGGGTCCTGGAGCGCCATGTCGATCTCGAACGGCACGTCCTTGAGCGCCGGGGGCAGGAAGCTCCGGACACGCCGCTTCACCGTCTCGACGTCGAGGAAGCCCTGGCCCTTGCGGGCCTCGAACTGATCGAGGACCTCCTCGCTCGCCATCCGCCACTTGAGCTTGCGGTCGAGGATGTGCCGCCACTCGAGGCCCAGGCGTTTCCGGTCGCCGTCGTCCGCGTCGTGCCACTTGCCGACGTCCTCGAGGAGCGTCCACTCCGTGAGGTGGAGGTAGGGGTGCAGCTCCTTCCGGAGATCGTACGGAAACGCGATGCGCATCGTGTCGCGGAAGATCTCCTTCAGGTGGAGGTCGATCCCCCGCGTCGTGCGATGGTAGTAGACGTTGGTGTACATGTAGAAGCGCGCGTTCAGGAACATGGTGAACGCCTGCAGCCCGCTGCGGTCGAGCGTGAGCCCCTTCTCCGAGAAGAACGCGTAGTAGATGATCCGCTCGATGTCGATCGGCCCGATGGCGACGCCGCACATGTACGAGTCGCGGAGGACGTAGTCCATGTTGTCGGCGGTGAAGACGCCCGAGAGGAGCGGCTTCAGGAACGCGAGCCACCGGGGGTGTGACTCGAGCGGCTGCGTGTAGGCCTTCCCCATCAAGTAGCAGATCCACTCCGGGTCGATCGCCTCGCCCGCGTTGAACGCACCGCTCGGGCTGCGGCGCAGGCTCCGGATGACGTCGGCCAGCTCCTCGCGGATGATGCGCTGGCCCACCAGCTCGTGCGTGAGGTCGAAGTCGACGAGGAAGTTGTCGTCGAAGAAGTGGCCGAAGGGGCCGTGGCCCACGTCGTGGAGCATGCCCGCCACGCGCAGGAGCGCCTCGATCAGCGGGCTCGAGGGCGCGTCGGGGAAGATCGCGCGGAGCGAGGGATAGAGCTGCTGCGCGAAGCGCCCCGCCAGGTGCATCGCGCCGAGCGAGTGCTGGAAGCGGCTGTGCTCGGCCGCCGGAAACACCCAGCGCGCCGACTGCAGCTGCGGCACGCGGCGCAGGCGCTGGACCCACGGGGTGTCGATCAGGTCCTGCTCGGTCGCCTCGCCCGGGATCCCACGCGGGCGGGTGTAGAGGATGTACTGGTGGATCGGGTCCGCGATGAGCCCGCGCCCCTCGTAGGTGTCGACCGCGCCCCTCATCGCGCGCCGTACTGCTTCGCGTAGTACGCGCGGAACTCGCCCGACTTCAGCGGCCGCCACCACGCCTCGCGCGCCCGATACCAGGCCACGGTCGTGGCGAGCGCGTCGCCGAACTTGTGGCGCGGCGCCCAGCCGAGCTGCTGAACCTTCTTCGCGTCGAGCGAGTAGCGGCGGTCGTGGCCCGGCCGGTCCTTCACCGGCGTGATCAGCGTCTCGGGCTTGCCCGCGAGCTTCAGGATCTGGCGCGTGAGCACGATGTTCTCGACCTCGTGGCCGCCGCCGATGTTGTAGACCTCGCCCTCCTTCCCCTTGCGCAGGACGAGGTCGATCGCCGCGCAGTTGTCGAGCACGTAGAGCCAGTCGCGCACGTTCTTGCCGTCGCCGTAGAGCGGGAGCGGCTGGTCGTCGACCGCGTTCGTGATGAAGAGCGGGATCACCTTCTCCGGGTACTGGTACGGCCCGAAGTTGTTGGACGAGCGCGTGATGACGACCGGTGTCTTGTGCGTCTGCCAGTAGGCGAGCGCCAGGAGGTCGCCGCCCGCCTTCGACGCCGAGTACGGGTTGGACGGCCGCAGGGGGTCGCTCTCGCGCGACGAGCCGCGCTCGACGCTCCCGTAGACCTCGTCGGTCGAGATATGCAGGAGCCTCGGGATCTTGAGCTCCCGCACGGCCTCCAGGAGCGTGAAGACGCCGAAGACGTCCGTCCGGAGGAACTCGTCCGGCTCCATCAGCGAGCGATCGACGTGCGTGCACGCCGCCATGTTGACGACCGCGTCCACGCCCTTCAGCGCGTCCCGCACGACCGTCGCGTCGCAGATGTCGCCCTGGACGAAGCGGTAGCGCGGGTCGTGCGCGACGTCCTCGAGATTCGCCGGGTTGCCCGCGTAGGTCAGCTTGTCGAGGTTGACGACCGAGTCCTCGGGGTGGGCCGCGAGGACGTGCCGGACGAAATTGGAGCCGATGAAGCCCGCCCCGCCGGTGACGAGCAGCTTCACCGGGTTATCCGCGGACGACGTCCCAGACGTCCCGGCCGGCGTAGTCCCACGGCAGGCGGCCCTCGTCGCACGCGGCGGGCTCCGGCGCGAAGTGGACGTCGGTGAAGTAGATGATGCGCCCTGGCGCCGTCCCCACGTTGCGCACGCCGTGGGCGACGCCCGGCGGG
>WNFW01004088.1_pt1 | contig 10206 bp, 5 predicted proteins | sample 5400131 | NCBI WGS metagenome assembly WNFW01 (sample SAMN13153362, study PRJNA577476) | soil metagenome | isolation source: 20 cm soil or saprolite under grassland replicate 1 | place: USA:California | collected 2016-06-15
CATCCTGGGCACGCGAGCCCATATTGAGAAACTCTGGCACGGTGCGCGCGTCGTGGATCACCATGGCATGACGGAGATCGGCCCGGTCAGCTACGGTTGCCCAGCGCGGCCCGGGGTGCTGCACGTGATCGAGTCCGCTTTCTTTGCCGAGATTATCGATCCGGAAGCGAGCAAGGCGGTTGCGTCCGGAGGTACAGGTGAATTGGTTCTGACCAACCTGGGCCGGCTCGGTTCGCCTCTTTTGCGGTACCGCACCGGCGATCTGGTCAAGCCGGCCGCGGATTCTCCCTGCGCGTGTGGGAGCTACGAACTAGCCCTCGACGGCGGAATCCTGGGGCGAACAGACGACATGGTGACGGTGCGCGGCGTCAACGTTTATCCCAGCGCGGTCGAGGACATTATGCGCGCGTGCGGTGTAGCGGAATACCGCGTGGAAATCCGCACTCAGCGCGCGCTGACGGAGCTGAGTATCCAGGTCGAGTCTCCCCCGGGAAACGAAGGTGGAACGGGTTTGGCGCAACACCTCGAAGTAGCATTGAGCAACGCGCTCGCACTGCGCATTCCCGTGACATCGGTGCCCCGCGGGGAGTTGCCTCGGTTTGAAATGAAAGCCCAGCGCTGGACGCGCGCGACAGAGCCGCGACCGTAATGCGAGCGGATGCCCTTTACAAATCAGAGGCCTGGAGGCCTATTCCACGGAAGCGGAGTCCAAAAAAAGGGCCGCCCTCTCTCGGACGGCCCGCGCTGCTGAGGAGAACACTCGTTGGGATTTAGTTCTTGCGTTTCAGCGTCGGCCGCTCGTCGTCCCCGGATTTCTGAGCGCCATCGCCGGATGTGCCGTCGCCGTTCTGCTCGATCTTGCCTGACTCGGACCGCTTCAATGTGGGTCGATTGGTGTCTTTCTCGTCCACGAGCTTATGGCGATTTTCGAGCGATGCGAGCCGCGTCTTGACCTGCTCGAACTCCGAGGTATCGACGACATATTCGGGTTTGGCCTTCAGGTATTGCTGGATGTTTTTCTGCGCCGACTTGATGCGGTCATCGGTCATCGGATGCGTCGAGAAGACCTTCGCAATCGTGCCTGGCTTTTTCTTCTCGAGCGATTCGATTTTTTCGAAGAAGTTCACAAACTCGCTCGGGTCATAACCTGCATGGTACATGTACTCGAGGCCCAGCAGGTCGGCTTCAGCCTCGAAGCCGCGCGAGAACTTCAGGAAGCCCATGGGAATCGCAAGGTTCGCCGCCTGGCGCACGCCATATCCGGCCCATCCGCCCATGAAAATCAGCGGGATGGTGGCATAGTTCACGATCGCGCCGCGTGTGGCTTCACGCGTTCCATGCCTCGCCGCCACGTGCGCGATCTCGTGGGCCATCACGCCCGCCAGTTCCGCTTCGTTATCCGCCTTGAGCACCAGGCCCGAGTTAACGAACATGTATCCGCCCGGCAGCGCAAAGGCGTTGACATCCTGGGAGTCGATGACCTTGATGGTAAAAGGCATCTTCGCGTCCGAGTTCCGCGCCAGGTTCTGCCCGATGCGGTTCACATACTCGGTGACCACTGGGTCATCCACCAGCTTCGCCTGGCGTTCTACCTCCTGAGCAAGCTGCTTGCCCAGCGCGATTTCCTTTTCGATCGAATAGAAATTGACGCCCTTGCCGACGTCTCGATTGCCGATCTTGTCCGGATCTTTTGCCTTGTCCTTGGCCAATGTACCGGGCGCAGCCAGGGCAATCGCCATCAGGAAAACGCATGCAGACTTACGCTTCATCGATGGTCCCTCAGATATTTCAGGCCGATAGGCGGAGTTGGGGTTCAAACAATCTGGACGCGTGGCAGCGAGGGTTGGTTACACAGGAGTCGGCTTGGCGGAATAGCACCATCCACGGTAGGGTATATGGTGAATGGTCAGGACCACGATCTACATTGATCCCGAGGTAGCTCTGGCGCTCCTGCAGATGTCCGCCCTACATCAGAAACCTCGAAGTTCTGGCCGAATCGACCAAGCGACTTTCCGACGACCTGAAATCAGCGCATCCTGAAATCGAATGGGCTAACCTCGCGGGACTCCGGAACTTACTTGTCCACGCCGACTTCGACGTCGATCTCGAGGTGGTATGGGGAATTGTGAAATCCGACCTGCCATTGAAGCGGACCGGGATGGCGATACTCGGGGCCGACAGAATCTGAAGCACCGTCCACCTGAGGGGCGCCATCCCGCATGGGTACATGATTTCGGCGTTGGCGCTCATTTCACCCCGGACGATTAATCCGCTAATCCACTGCCCCGAATTGATCACAACATATAACGGTCTGGACCTCATGCTGCAGGTGCGGCCGCGTGCGCTCGAAGCGCGAGCCGTTTGTGCTGTTTCCGGCGGACGGAAAATAATTTGCCCGCTCTTGTGACCGTAAACCTCCGCCTCTTGTAGCGCGCGGTTGGACACCGCAGACGCCGGTTACTAAGGAGTCAGCTGGCCTTGCCGGTTCAAAGTATATTGAGAAGCGTGTACCGGCTCGTCATCTTTCTGTTCTGCTGCTTAGCGTCGCTAGCCCAAGCCGAAGACGAGCTTCTTCAGGCGGCTGCTGCACAAGCGCGTGGCGAATACCGTATAGCCGCCGAGGCCTATGCGCGCGCGCTCACCAATGGTTACGATTCCGCTGAACTGCGCAGTAACTACAGCGTGGCTTTGCATCTCGCAGGCGAAGACGTCAAGGCCCTCGAGCAGTTCAGGATCGCGTTGCACCGCAAACCCGGCCTTGTCGCTGCCAATCTCTTCGCGGGTTTGTGTCTGTTGCATCTTGCGCGTCCTCACGAGGCGGTTCCATTGCTCGAACGCGCTAGTGCTGCAGATACCTCCGGCATTGCGCCGTTGCTTGCGCTGGGACAAGCCTACGTCTCGATCCGTGATTTCCGCCGGGCAAACAACGCATATTTGGAGGCAACTCAACGCGATCCTCGTAGCGCACAGGCATGGTACGGCGTAGGCATCACTCGCCGCAGTCTGGCAGAGTCGCTATTGAGAGATGCTACACGTCACGGAAAAACGAAACCGGAGGAAGCCACAGAGCTGCTACGGAATGCCCTTGATAGCCTGAACCGCGCCGTTGCCCTGGATCCCGATGCGGTGCAAGCGCACTTGATGCTGGCAGAATCACTGCGGGATTCGGGTAAGTACGTCGAAGCCATCCCGGAGTATGAGACCGCGATCCGCCTCCGGCCGGAAATGACCGCGGGTTATCTCGGGCTCGCGACCACGTATTGGAAATATGGGCCCCAGGAGAAGCTGACGCAGCCGCTCGAGCGCGCACTCAAACTCTCGCCCAAAGATCCTGAGGCCAATAGCATCATGGGAAACGTATTGGTGCGCCAAGGTGATTATGCGCGCGCGAAACCGTATCTCGAGACTGCGCTGGCTGGCAATTCCGATCTTGCCGAGACGCGCGTCTCTTTGGCTAAAATTCAGCTCGCCGAAAACCGTCCGGAACGGGCCATCGCGGAATTGCAAAGAGTACTGGCCGAAGATACCGACGGGAACTACCATTTCCTTTATTACCGCGCGCTCAAACAGGCCGGACACGCAAAAGAGGCCGAACACGCTCTTCAGGAATTCAATCGGCTTCGCTCTTTAGCGGCCAAGCCGTAGTTTTTGTTCGCGCTCGAGTTCTCTGGCACGGATGCGTTTCGATTCGGCGATTGCCTGCTCTGCTTCGGCCTTACGCCCGAGTTGTTGGAGGGCGTTAGCGAGCTGAAAATGGATGTCTCCGTGTTCGTCAATACTCGATGCCGCTTCGAGATGCGGCACTGCTTCTTGATACCTACCGAGATGCAGCAACGCTCTTCCTAGATCTGCGTGCGCTGCGGGTGAGTCCGGCGCTGTCATCAAATAGTCCTCGAGAATTTTGACGGCCTCTTGATCGCGCCTTTGCCGCACGGCGATGTTGCCGAGTTCGAATTTCGCCTGCATAGCTCGAGGATTCATTCTCAACGCCTCCTGTAAGTACGGCCCGGCTCTATCGAATGCGCCCAGCTCCCAGTACACAGTTCCGAGTCCTAGGGCGGCTCCCGCAAGCGAGGGTTTGAGGCGGGCAGCGGTTTCGTAGTGCGTGATGGCCTCAGGAAACTTTCTTTGCTGGCGATTCAGATCGCCGAGAAAGAGGTGGGTCTGCCAGGAATGCGGAGTAATCTCGACCAGACGGAGGAAAGCCTGGCGTGACCGCTCAGCGAGCCCGCGCGTCGCCTCGTAAAGCAACCTGGTCTCGCTCGACGGCTGCACGTTAGAGGGAGGTGCAGCGTTTTCCAGCGCCTCGGCCGCGAGCGCTGTTTCACCGCGGTCGATCAGGTAATCATGCAGCAGCCGATTGAACAATGCCGCTCCACCCGGAGCTTTCGACAGGCGCCGCGAAGCCGCTTCAGCCAGCCTCTCAGTTGTGATTGCGACGCCGTATAATGCATCCGCATCTTCGGGCGCGTTGTCGAATTGCCGCTGATAGATGGCCGCTGCGCCGGCAACCTCGCCCACGCCCATCTTGGCGGCGGCCAGTCCGAGAGCCGCGTCTCGAGAACCAGGGTTCAGCTCCAGTGCCTTCGCTAATGGTGCGATCGCTTCGGATGAACGGCCGAGTTGGGTGAGCGCCAGACCCAGAATGAGATTCGGTGCGAGCAGATCGGGCGCAACGCGCAAAGACTGTCTGGCTGTTTCCACAGCCTCTTGGTCATACCCCGCCGAGTGGTAGGCGACGCTCAGATTGCTGAGCGCTTCCGGCGCGTTAGGGCGTTGCTGCAATGCCGCTTGATAAGAGCGGATTGCTTCGTCAAATTTGCCCTGAGACGCGTACTCGGCCGCCTTTCGAAATAACTCTTCATATGTCTCCGCGAAACACGGTATCCAGAGACTTGAGATGATCAGCACTATGTGCGACCACACCACGAGATTCCCGGATACGACTTGAGCGGGGCCTAAATGTCCGCGCACGCCTTACTTCCAGCAGATTATCGAAACGAAAACCGTAAGTATCCTCGCGTGACGCCGTATTTGTTGACTGCCTTCGAGCCCGCGCATATAATCTTCCCAATCATGCTTTAGCCTCGCAAGCAAAATCACCTCAAAGGAGGGAATTTCGTGTGCGCTCAAGTTCTGCCCATACTGTTGACGCTCATTGTGCTCTCTTCGGTGCCCCTCTGGCCACAAGGCGGCGAAGCTGTGAACGCTCGTTTGAGTGGTACCGTGCTCGATCCTAACGGAGCCGGTATTCCGGGTGCGAAGGTCACTCTCTCGAATCCCGAAACTGGTTTCACACGCCAATTCATCACGAATGAAGCCGGGCAGTACTCAATCACTCTTATTCCGCCCGGCCGCTATGAGCTCCGTGTCGAAAAAGAAGGGTTCAACACGTACCAGCTTTCGAATATTGTTCTCACTGTGGGACAGGCGTCCACTCTCGACCCGAAGCTTGAGATCGGCACCGTCAGTCAAGCCGTCGAGGTGACGGCGAGCGCGCCGGTTCTGAACACGGGCAGCGCGGATATGGGCTCAGATGTGAGCAGTAAACAGGCGGTCGAGCTGCCCCTGAACATTCGCAACGTGTTCGGATTGGTGTCCCTCGATTCGAGCGTCAACAACAGCCAGCAGAATCAGGCGCTCAATCCTCCGGGGTCGCAGGGCAATGTGGATCAGGACATCGCGTTCTTCAATTTTGGAGGAGGGCGCTTTGGAACTACAGCCTTCCTGCTGGACGGACATTGGGGCGGCGCCGGCGATTGGGACGGAATTATCTTCGTGCCCACCGTCGACGAGTTGCAGGAGTTCAAGATTCAGACCAACACGTTTTCGCCGCAATATGGCTGGAGCATGGGAAATGTCGTGAACGCGATTACGAAGTCCGGCACTCGAAGCGTGCACGGGAGCGTGTTTGAATTCCTGCGGAACAACAACCTGGACGCAAACAACTTTTTTAACAATGCCAGCGGCCTGCCGCGTCCCCAATTCAAGCGGAACCAGTTTGGTTTCACCTTTGGAGCGCCGATTTATATTCCGGGCGTTTATCAGCAGCGCGACAGAACCTTCGTCTTTGGCACGTATGAAGGGCTGCGGCAGCAGACCCCGACTACGCTGATTGCCAGCGTGCCGACGGACCTGGAACGCCAGGGTGATTTTTCCCAAACCTTCAATCCGAGCGGGACGCTGGCGGTCATCTACAATCCCTTCACTACGCGACAAGTGAACGGCGCGTTTGTCCGCGATGCGTTCCAGGGGAATCGAATTCCGCTAAACCTGCTTGATCCGGTCGCCCTCAAAACCCTGAAATACTGGCCTGTTTCGAACCATCCGGGCGATCCGTTAACCGGCCTGAACAACTTCGTGGGCACTGCCGGCCTGCCGACCAACAGCGATCAATACACCATCCGCGTCGATCATAATATCAACGACAGTCAACGCCTGTTTGCGCGGTATTCGCACAAAGATCAGTTCAAACAGCTTGCGGGTGAGTTCTTCGGTCACGACAATCCCGGCGGGAACGGCACCATCGCGCCGAATCCCAGGTGGGATACCGGCGTCGGGTATACAAACGCAATCCGTCCCACTCTGATTCTGGCCGTGAACGTTGGCTGGGGACGGTGGATTGAGGGCCGCAAACCGCAGGGAGTACCTTTCCAGGTTTCCTCGCTCGGACTGCCGGCTTACCTCGATTCGTTCGGCGGTCCCGGAGCATTTCCCGGCATCAACATTACCGGAGTGCAAGGACTGGGCTCGGGTGTGCTGAATGCCACGCCTCGCGAAGCGCGCACTTTTTCCGTGGATGTCACCAAGAACCGCGGTTCGCATACGTTCTCGGCCGGCTTCATGGGAATTGTGTTCATCTTGAATACGTTCAACTCAGCCCAGGCGACCTTTAATTTTGATCCTTCGTTTACGCAGGGTCCCAACCCGACCGCTGCTAATCCGGAAACGGGCGTCGGATTTGCATCGTTCCTATTAGGTACTGGCTCGAGCGGCGGGATCACCGAGGTTGCCGAAGCTGCCTATAGCAAGAAATTCCTCGGCTGGTATTTCAATGACGAGTGGAAGGTCACGCGCAGGCTCACCTTGAATCTGGGATTCCGCTACGATTTCCAGACCGCTCCTACCGACCGCTTCGACCGGCTTTCGTACTTTACGTATGATCCGAACCCGATTGGCAAGCTTGTCGGTCTGGATCTGAAGGGCGGCATCAAGTACACCGGCAACGGCAATCCGCGCCAGGTTTACGATCCTCAATACACTAACATCGCGCCGAGAATCGGTATCACCTACTCGCCCGTCAGCAAGCTGGTGATGCGAGCGGGCTTCGGACTGTTCTACACGCCGGCCATTGAGTTCGGCGACTACGAGGGACTCAGTTTGAACGGCTTCTCACAGACCACGCCGTACGTCGGATCGCTGGATGGTCTTACTCCCAAAGACCTGCTGGGCAATCCGTTTCCGAACGGGCTTCTGCTGCCGCCTGGAAAATCGGCCGGCGCCACCACCAACGTCGGACAGGATGTCAGCGCCGTGATTCGCGGCCGCCCCACTCCGTATGTCGAACAGTGGACCTTCGGATTGCAGTATGAAGTGATGCCCAACACGGTCCTTGAAGCGGCGTATGTCGGCAATCATGGTTTGAAGCTTCCGTTCTTCGCCAATTACGAATTGAACCAGCTCCGGCCCGAGCTGCTGAGTATGGGCAACGCTTTGCTCGATCCAGTGGCCAATCCGTTTTACGGGACCATCCAGGTGGGCGCGCTCTCCGGACCCACAGTTTCGCGGGGCCAATTGCTTCGCCCGTTTCCGCAATTCACCTCAGTAGCCGATGTGCAACCGCCCGCCGCGTTCAGTCATTACGACGCCATGACCGTCGCCATGAATCGCCGCTTCAGTAAGGGACTGCAATTTCTGATTTCCTACACCTGGTCCAAGTATCTGACGAACAGCGAAGGAAACGAGGGATGGACGAACTGGTCGGCCCAGACGGTTCGTAACTGGTACGACACTTCCATGGAGAAGTCGCTCATGATTGATGACATTCCCCATAGCCTGGTCACCAGCTACATCTACGAGCTTCCGGTGGGCAAGGGGAAGGCGCTGGCGCCGCAAAGCAGGATCGCCGATGCGATCATCGGCGGCTGGCAGATTTCCGGCATCTCCACTTTCAAGGACGGATTCCCACTCACCATCAGCTCCGCTACCAATAACACGAACTCGTTCGGCGGGAATCAGCGCCCCAATATCGTAGGTAGTCCCAGCGTGTCGCACCGAACTCTGAATGCGTGGTTCAACGGGAACGCGTTCGCACAGCCCGCGCCTTTCACGTTCGGCAACGCGCCGCGCACCACGCCGTACATTCGGGCCCAAGGCACGCTCAATTTCGACGCAACCGTGCAAAAATACTGGCAGCTCTGGAATGAAAACTCCAAGTTACAGTTCCGTGTGGAGTTCTTCAACTTGTTCAATCGCACCCAGTTTTTCGCGCCCAATACGACGTTTGGCGATCCGAATTTCGGAGTAACAACAGGAGCTTTGCCCGCGCGATCCATCCAGCTTGGGATGAAGCTGTACTTCTGAGGCTCTACCGGTTCTCCACATCGCAATGCGATAGACGCTTTCTTCTGTCCGTCCGGCGTTGGCACTCTAGCGGGAGTTTACTTGGAACGGCATCACCCGTGAAATGCAGAAACCGCAAAGTGGTTGTGGCTGAGTGCAATAGCCTGTGGATTCACAGGCCAGAATTGTATTACCCCACAGAGCTCGGGTAAGACGGCATAAATGTAGGCAACTGATTAAAAAACATAACCTTAGCTTTTTGTTTCCAAGCTCTCGCAGTAAACTCCCGCTAGAGCCATCCACGGTAGCGTATAAAGGTAATGGTCAGGATCACCATCTACATCGACGCCGAGGTTGCTCTCACCCTCCGGCAACTTACCGCCGTAGAGGGGCGATCACAGGACGAGATCATTGGCGAAGCCATTCTGGCTTATGCGGCTCGCTCGAGGCAGGCCACGGCCGAAAGGTGTCTAGCTACAGCCGCTGGTTCCGCCGCAGTTCACGCACTTAAAGCAGCTTCCGTTCGGAACCATCAGAGAACCGCATTCGGCGCACAGCGGTGCATCCGATACCTGCGCGGGGAAGGGAAGAGCCTGCTGCGGATCGGGTTCGGTGGGGCGCATGGCGAAACTGTCGCCGACTTCCACGGGCGGCGCGCCTTCCGGTCCGATGAACCGCAACGCCAGCCACCGGAAGATGTAATCCGGAATCGACTTGGCGTACGGGATCTTCGGGTTGCCGGTCCAGCCGCTTGGCTCGAAGCGCACGTGCGCGAACTTGTCCACCAAGAACTTCAGGGGAACGCCGTACTGCAGGCAGTAGCTGACTGAAGTGGAAAAACTGTCCATTAGGCCGGAGATGGTGGAGCCTTCTTTGGCCATGGTGACGAAGATCTCGCCCGGCGCTCCGTCTTCATACATGCCGACGGTGATGTAACCTTCGTGGCCGCCGATTGAGAACTTGTGCGTGAGCGAGGCGCGCTCGTCGGGCAGCTTGCGGCGCACGGGCCGGTACACCACTTTTTCGACGACCTTTTCGACTGCGGCTAAGGCTGTCGCGGCTCCGGAGGCTGTGGCTTTCTTCTCGCCTTTACCCGTGCCCGAGCTCAGCGGCTGCACGCGCTTCGAATTGTCGCGGTAGATCGCCACCGCCTTCAGCCCGAGTTTCCAGCTCTCGAGATAGGCGTTCATGATGTCGTCGACCGTGGATTCCTCCGGCATATTGATGGTCTTCGAGATTGCGCCTGAGATGAAAGGCTGCACGGCCGCCATCATGCGTACATGGCCCATGTAGTGTATAGAGCGCACGCCGTTCTGTGGGCGGAAGCTGCAATCGAATACGGCCAGATGCTCGGGCTTGAGGCCGGGCGCGCCTTCGATGGTTCCGGTGGAATCAATGTGAGTGACGATCTGTTCCACCTGCTCCGGACTGTAACCCAGCTTGATGAGCGCCTGCGGCACGGTGTTGTTGACGATCTTGATCACGCCGCCGCCCACCAGCTTCTTGTATTTCACCAGAGCCAGATCCGGCTCAACACCTGTGGTATCGCAATCCATCATGAAGCCGATGGTGCCGGTTGGCGCGATCACGGTTACCTGGCCGTTGCGGTATCCGGTGGTGCGCCCGAGCTCATACGCATGGTCC
>WNFW01009141.1_pt1 | contig 10205 bp, 13 predicted proteins | sample 5400131 | NCBI WGS metagenome assembly WNFW01 (sample SAMN13153362, study PRJNA577476) | soil metagenome | isolation source: 20 cm soil or saprolite under grassland replicate 1 | place: USA:California | collected 2016-06-15
CCTGGCCCTGGTCCTCATCTACAACGCCATGGGCCTCGTCAACTTCGCCCAGGGCGAGATGGCCATGTTCGCGACGTTCATCGCCTACACGCTCGTCAACCGCGGCATGAGCTTCTGGATCGCCTTCCCGGTGACGATGGTGCTCGCCTTCGGCGCCGGCATCCTCATCCAGCGCGTGGTCATCAAGCCCGTGGAGCGCGCCCCGGTCCTGACCCTGGTGATCATCACGCTCGGGCTGGCCACCCTCGTCAACGGCGTCGCGGGCTTCATCTGGGGCTACGTGCCACGTTCCTTCTCGAGCCCGTTCTCGCCGGACAGCGTCGACCTCGGCGGGGTCTTCGTCAGCTACCGCGACCTGGGGGTGATCGCGGTCTCGGGCCTGGTCCTGCTGGGGATCTACCTCCTGCTCCAGCACACCACCGTCGGGCTGACGCTGCGCGCCGCCGCCCACCACCCGGAGGCGAGCAGGCTGCTCGGCGTCCAGGTCAGCTGGATGCTGGCGCTGGGCTGGGGCCTTGCCTCCGCGGTCGGGGCGGTGAGCGGGATGATGGTCGCGCCGATCCTGCTGCTGGAGCCGAACATGATGCAGACGATCATCATCTACGCCTTCGCGGCGGCGGTCCTGGGCGGCATCGAGAGCCCACTCGGCGCCGTCGTCGGCGGCTTGACGGTCGGGGTCACGATCAACCTCGCGGGGGCGTACATACCCAACGCGGGCGACCTTCAGCTCGCCATCGGCCTTGGAATCATCATCCTCGTGCTGATCCTGAAGCCGAACGGCCTCTTCGGCCGCGCCGCGACGCGCAGGGTCTGATGCAGCGCATCCGCACCGCCCCGCCGCGCTACTGGCTCGTCGCCGTGGCGGTGATCTTCTTCCTGGGCTTTCCGACCGTGATCAGCAGCTTTCTCGCCAGCGAGTGGGCGCAGGCCCTGATCCTCGCCATCGCGATCATGGGCCTGAACGTACTGGTCGGCTACAGCGGCCAGCTGTCGCTCGGTCACGGCGCGTTCATGGCCATGGGCGCGTACATCTCGGCCATCCTCGCCCACCGCTACAAGATGGATTACCTCGTCACCATCCCGATCGCCGCCGTGGCTACGGGAGTCGTCGGCTTTCTCTTCGGAGTGCCTGCTCTCCGGCTATCTCCTCTCTATCTCGCGCTGGCGACGTTCGCGCTCGCGGTCGTGACCCCGAGCATCATCAAGCGCCCGGCGGAGCTGACCGGAGGCGTGCAGGGGATCCTCGTTCTCCAGCCCGACCCACCGCAATTTGCCAGCGACGTCTTCGGCTCCGTGACCGGGACCGCGATGACGAGCGACCAGTGGATCTACTACATCACGCTGGCCTGCGCCTTGATTCTGTTCTGGCTCGCGTGGAACCTGGTCCGCCACCGGCCAGGACGGGCGATGCGCGCGATCCGCGACGGTGAGGTGGCGGCGGCCGCGTCCGGCGTCAACGTGGCCGGGTTCAAGACGCTCGCCTTCGGCATCTCCGCGTTCTACGCCGGCACTGCCGGCTCGCTGTACGGACTTTCCACCGGCTTCATCAGCCCCGACACCTTCCCGGTCTCGCTTTCGATCCAGCTCCTGGTCGGCGCCGTGATCGGCGGCCTGGCCTCGATCCCGGGCCCATTGCTGGGGGCGATATTCGCCTACTTCCTCCCCATCGAGTCGAACCAGTGGGTGCCCAGCCAGACCTGGCTGCCCGACCAGGTCACCTCGACGGTGAAGAACGCGGGACCTGCCGTCTCGTACGGCGTGATCCTGATCCTGATTATGATTTTCGCCCCGAACGGCATCGTCGGCCTGCTCAGGTCCGGCTACGCAACGCTCAACCGCCGGCTGCGGGGGGCGGCCGATCCCAAGACTGGACAGATGCCTCCCGACCCTCAGACTGTTTAAATACAAAATCATCAAAGCGGAAGGAGTTTGTATGGGTAAGACGGCACCCAGGCTGGCCGCGGTGGCGGCTTTCCTGCTGACAACGGCCGCCTGCGGCGGCAACACAGGCACGACGACGCAAACGGACGTCGGTATCACCAGCGACCAGATCCTGCTCGGGACCACGATCGCCCTCTCCGGCCCGGCCGCCGCCTACGGCACGATCGCGAACGCCGAGAACGCGTACTTCACATACGTCAACAACACCCAGGGCGGCGTCAACGGCCGCAAGATCAAGTTCAAGGTCCTCGACGACGCCTACAACCCCGCCCAGACGGTCCCGCTCACCAAGCAGCTCGTCGAGTCCGACCAGGTCTTCGCCATGTTCAGCGGCCTGGGGACGCAGGCGCAGACCTCGGTGCGCGAGTACCTGAACGGCAAGAAGGTGCCGCAGCTGTTCGTCGCCACAGGCGCGACGACGTGGGGCAAGGACTTCGGCAGCTCCCAGTGGACGATGAGCTGGCAGCCGCCCTACCAGGGTGAGGCGCACATCTACGCCAAGGACGTGCTCCAGAACCACCCGAACGCGAAGATCGGCGTCCTGTACCAGAACGACGACTACGGCCAGGACTATCTGACGGGCCTGAAGGTCGGCCTGGGCGACAAGGCGTCGATGATCGTCGCCACGCAGAGCTACGACGTGACGGCGGCGGATCCCTTCGCCCAGCTGACCAAGCTCAAGGCGGCCGGCGTCGACACGCTGTTCCTGTTCTCGACCCCGAAGCCATCGATCCAGTCCCTGGCGTTCGTCTCCAAGGTGGGCTGGGCGCCGACCATCTATCTGAACTCCGTGTCCAACCCACAGATCTATATGGCAAGCGCGGCAAAGTCCGGCGCGGCGCTGAAGAACGTGACCAGCGTCGGCTACATCAAGGACCCGACCGACCCGCAGTGGGCCGGCGATGAGGGCATGAAGCTCTACAAGCAGGTCATCGCCAACTGCTCGACCTGCAACGTCAACGACGGATTCAACATCTACGGCGTCGCCGTCGCCTACACCATGGTCGACGTGCTCAAGCAGGCAGGGAACAATCTGACCAGGGCCAACGTGATGAAGATCGCGAGCAGCCAGCTCAATGAGACGAACCCGTTCCTCCTCCCCGGCGTCAAGCTAACCACGACCTCCAGCGACCATTTCCCGATCATGCAGGAGCAGGTCATCACCTGGGCCGGCACCGGGTGGAAGCTGCAGGGCAGCCTCATCGACGAGCGGGGAACGATCAAGTAGTCCACCGAATCGCTAAAGGCCTGCGGCCGTACTGGCTGCAGGCCTACCTCCTCGTCTACATCCCGCTGGGGCTCTTTGCCGACAGCAGGGCGACCGCCCTGTGGCAGCAGTACCTGCTCGGGGTCCTCACGTTCGCCGTCCTCTATCTCGCCGCGCTGAAGGCGCCGCGAGAGCAGCGCGCCCAGGTCTGGACGTGCGTGATCGTGGCCACGTGCTTCGAGGTCTTCGGCTCTCTCGTGTGGGGCATCTACGTCTACCGCCTGCACAACCTGCCGCTGTTCGTTCCGCCCGGCCACGGAATCGTCTACCTGTTCGGCCTCCTGGCCGCGCAAACACCCTTGGTCCAGCGCTACGGCCGGCGCGTCGCCTACGCCGTCCTGGCGGCGGCCACCGTGTGGGCCGCGCTCGGGCTGACCCTGCTGCCACTCGCCACCGGCCGCATCGACGTGCAGGGCGCCCTGTGCCTTCCTGTTTTCGCCTACTTCCTGCTGCGCTCGCCGCGCTGGCCGCTGTTCGCCGCGATCTTCATCATCGTCAGCGAGCTCGAGATCTCGGGCACGTCGTTCGGCAACTGGTACTGGATGCCGGTCGCGCCCTGGACGCACATCCCCTCAGGCAACCCGCCCTCGGTCATCGCGGGCGGCTACTGCGTGATCGACGGCTCGGTGCTGCTGGTGACGTGGCTCGTCTACAGGCTGGGCTTGAACACCATCATGACGAGGATGACGACCACGATGATGCCCAGGCCAGGGCCGAACCTCGCGCCCAAAGCCGCGAGCCGAGCGTATTCCGGCGAAGCGGTCTCTCCGGCGTCGACCAGCCGGATCTGATTCTTGAGCAGCGGCGAGTAGAACGCGACCCCAAGCACGACCACCGCCGCGAAGAGGACCAGGGCGATGATGATCCAGAGCTTGAAGCCGAAGCTTCCGGCGAACATCATGATCAGCCCCGTCAGCAGCAGCACGCCGTAGGCGGGGTTGGCGATCCGGTCGTCGAGGAACTTGATCCCCTTGAGCGCGAAGCCGAGATGCGATGGATCCCTGGCCGCGCGAACATTCCAGACGCCGTACGTGATGTTCGAGCCCACCGCCACGATGGCCGCGAGGATGTGGATGAACTTCAGGACGAGGTACCACGTGAACATCAGGCCGTCATCTCCACGCTCGCGGTGCCTATTGTCGTGCGCTTGCCGTGCTCATCCTCGCCCCAGACCTCCAGCTCGACGTTGTCGCCGTCGACGCCAGTGACGCGTCCGCGGCATCGATAGGGATGCCCGGGCGCATCGACGCCTCGATAGCTCACCTCGAACGTGATGAGCCTTCCCTCGTCGCCCAACCAGTCGGTCACCAGCTGACCGAGGAAAGCCGCCTTGAGCAAGCCATGCAGGATCACTCCGGGGAGGGCGACGCTCTGCGCGTACCCCTGGTCGTAGTGGATCTCGTAGAAGTCGCCCTGCGCTCCCGCGTACTGCACGAGCTGTCGCGTCGTCGGGTGCTTGACCAGCTCGGGCAGCTCCTGGCCGACCTGCACGTTCACCGCCTGATCATCGTCCCGCGCACGCGCGCCACGAGGTCCCCGCGCTGGTTCGAGTAGTCGGTCTCGAACAGGATGAACAGCAGGTTCCCGCTCGAGCCCTCTTTCTCGAAGACGTCGGCGACCCGCCCGCGGGCCGTGATCTCGTCGCCGATCATCACCGGCACGAAATACTCGAAGCGGTTGCCGCCGTTGAGCCAGCCCTTGCCGTACTCCTCGGCCTCGGCGAGGTGGAACGAGACGGGGGCCAGCGCCACCAGGAAGGTCGGCGGTGTCTCAGTGCTCCAGCGTGGGTTCGGGTCCCCGATCGCTTCGGCGAAGCGGCGGACGTGGCCGGCTTCGACCGGAGCCTTCACCGCCGGGCCGTCGACGCCGATGCGAGCGCGCAGCCGGTCCAGGACCGAGGTTGTGGTGCTCACCTGCCGCGGGGGAGGCCGAGCACGCGCTCGGCGATGATGTTGCGCTGGATCTCCGACGACCCCGCGTAGATCGTCTCGGCCTGCGCCCACATCCAGCCGTACTGCCAGCGCCCATCCTCCACGGCGAGCTTCGAGTCGGGCGCGAGCGCGCCGTACATCCCCTCGACGCCGATCGCCGCCTCCTGCAGCCGCTTGTCCATCTCGCTCCAGTAAAGCTTGGTCACGCTCGCCTCGGGCCCCGGCGCGTGGCCGTGCTGGGCCCGAGTCAGGTTGCGTAGCCCGATCAACCGGAACACGTGCGCCTCGATACGGGCCTGGGCGATCCTCTGCCGCGTCGTCGCGTCGGCGCCCGCGCCTCGGTCGCGCGCCAACGCCGCGAGGTCGCCGACCGCCCTCTCGAAGCGTGCAGCCTGCGCAAGGCCTCCGCGCTCGAAGCCGAAGACCGTCATCGCGATCTTCCAGCCGTCGCCAGGCTGCCCGACGAGGTCTCGCTCGTCGACCCCGGCGCCGGAGAGGAAGATCTCGCCGAACTCGCCGCCGCCGGTCATCTGCTTGATACGCCTGACCTCGACCCCGGGTTGGTGCATGTCGACCAGGAAAAAGCCGATGCCTCGATGGGCTTCCGCCGTCGCGTCGGTACGCGCCAGCAAGAAGGACCTGTCGGAGTAGTGCGCCCCGCTCGACCAGGTCTTCTGGCCGCTGAGCACCCAATTGCCGTCGCGGCGCTCGGCGCGCGTGCGCAGACCGGCCAGGTCGCTTCCGGCGTCGGGCTCGCTGAATCCCTGGCAGAAGATGAGCTCGCCGCTCAGGATCTTCTCCACGTAAGCCTCTTTCTGCCATTGGGAGCCGTGGGCGACGAGCGTGGGCGCGAGCAGCGTCACGCCGAGGCGGCCGAGGATCCCGGGCGCTCCCGCCCTTGCCATCTCCTCGTGGTAGATCGCCTGCATGACCGGCGTGGCGCCGCGCCCGCCCACCTCTTGCGGCCAGCCGAGCTTCAACCACCCGCCGTCGTAGAGCTTGCGCTGCCACTCGCGCTGAAGGCCGGTGTCCTCTTCTTCGCGGTAGCCGCCCTTCCCGTCCTGCCGCCACGCTTGGGGCAGGTTCGCTTCGAGCCAGGTTCGGACCTCTTGCCGGAAGGATTCCTCTTCGGGCGTGAATGCGAGATCCACGGTTAGGACGCTAGCAAAAAGTGGCAAAGTGGATGCAGATGGCATCCGAGGTCCTGTGTGGGCGCTGCGGGGCGCTGCTCACCAACCCGGCCGCGCCGTGTCCGCGCTGTGGTTCCCCGGCCTCAGGCGGTTACTACGGCGCCGCGCCTCGCCCGCGCAAGAGTCCCGCGCTCGCGACGGCGCTGGCGATCGTGCCGGGCCTCGGCCACTTCTATCTCGGCCACAACGTCAAGGGCGTTGCGTACCTCCTCGGCATCGGCGGACTTCAGTTCTTCGGCTTCGACCTGGACCTCACGGTGATCGGCGCCGCTGTCGGCGTGCCGATGGAGCTTGGCGGTGGCGGCCTGTGGATTTTCAGCATCGTCGATGCCTACCGCACCGCCAAGCGCATGGAGTCAGGCGGAAGCTAACGAGCTAGGTCGCCCTTCTCCGCCGGCGCGTGGTGGTTGCTTTCTTGCGGCGACCATTGGCCGAGGCCGTCGTCCTGCGGCGTCGGGTCGTCTTGCCGCCGAGCGCCTTTTGAACACGCCGGGAGATGGTCCGAAGGCCGCGCTCCACGCCTTTGCCCGTTTTGTTTGCGCCGGCCTTCTCCGTAAGCTTCGCAACCTGGCGCTCCAGCTGGCGATTCTTCTTGATGAGCTCGGCCACCATCGAGTTCAACTGGCCGACGAGATCTCCACCGCCGGAGCTTCGGCTGCGAGTGCCCCGATTCTTCGAACCTGGTGGCCGTCCGCGACGGCGAGGCGATGTTGGCTGTTCGAGAGGCTCTTCAATCCTTCGCGCGCAAGCTCATGCGCGGGATTTGCTTTACGGCTCACATAACGCACGACGCGCCAGCCGCGCCGGCACCGTTCGCGAACTTCGTGCACTGCGACGCGAAAGCTGTCGCTCGACGGCATTCGGCTGCGGACCACTGGAGCGCAATCCGTGCGCACGATCACACGGTGATAGGGCCAGCGCGCGGCGGCAAGATCGAGCGCGCCCGCGCACACGTGCGCTTCCAGCTGAGCCGACCCACCCATATGCGAAAAGCCGAACGACTCGGTGTAGACGGCCCGCCCTCTAACAAAAACGGCCAGGCCACATCCGGCCCGGCCATGCTTGTCCAGCGCGGCGTCCACGTAGATCACCAGGCACTCCCGCAAACTGCTTTCCTCCCGTTTGGCGGGTCAGACTCCCTACGCCTTCGGCGCGGGGACCCCATGAGGTCCGCCAGGATTTCGGAAGAGCCTAACACGATGTTGCGCGCTTGTCCCCCGGTGGATACCACATCTAGGGTCAGTCGACCGGCGGCAGTTCAGTCCCCATAGCGTGGTAGCCGCCGTCGACGTGCAGAAGCTCGCCCGTGGTCATGTCGAGGTACTCCGAAAGGAGAACGCAGACCGCCCGACCAACCGGGGATTTGTCCTGCAGGCTCCAGCCCAGGGGCGCCCTCTTCTCCCAGACCTCCTCGAAGTCCTTGAACCCCGGGATGCCGCTCGCGGCCAGGGTCGCGAGCGGGCCCGCGCACACCGCGTTGACGCGGATCTTGTAGCGGCCCAGGTCGCGCGCCAGGTATCGCGTCACCGACTCGAGCGCTGCCTTGGACACGCCCATCCAGTCGTATTTCGGCCACGCGCTCGTCGAGTTGTCGAAATCGAGCGTGACCATCGAACCGCCGCGATCCTTCATGAGCGGCAGGAACGCGCGCGCCATTTCCTTGAAGGAAAATGCGCTGACCTGGAGCGCGGTCGCGACGCTTTCCCAGGGGGTGTTCAGAAACTGTCCGCCGAGCGCATCGGCGGGTGCAAAGGCGACCGAGTGCACCATTCCGTCGAGACGGTCCCAGCGTTTTGACGTCTCTTCCGCGGCCTCCGCGATGTCGGAGGCTTTGGTGACGTCCATCTCGAGAATGTCGGGCACGGGGTCGAGCTTTTTCGCCGTCATCTGGGTGATGCTCATCATCCGGCCGAAGCTCGTGAGAAGAATCTCGGCGCCCTCCCGCTGGGCTTCCTGCGCGATCGAAAAACCGATGCTGCGCCGGTCCGACATTCCGGCAATGAGAATTCGCTTCCCTTTGAGGATCATGGGCGAATACTAAGGAGAATCGCCGGTCGCCACGGGCAGGTCGCGGTTCGACCAATCGCTCCACGAGCCGGCGTACAGCCGGGCGTTGGGAAAGCCGGCCACCGCCATCGCCAGCAGGTGCTGGCTGGCGTTGACCCCTGAGCCGCAGTAGAAGACAGCCCCTCCTTCCGCGCCAAGTCGTTCGTACTGGCGGCGCAGCTCTTCGGCTGCCTTCAACCGGCCGTCGGGACCGACGTTCTCGGTGAAAGGGGCGCTCAGCGCGCCCGGGATGTGACCCGCTTTGGGGTCGATCGGCTCCCACTCACCCCGGTAGCGCTCCCCGGCTCGCGCGTCGACGAGTGGGACGCCGCGCACGTTGCGCACGCCTTCGAAATCGAGCACGCGCCGTGGATCTGGACCTGCCGCCGCGAAATTGCCTGGCGCAACCTCCGGCGCATCCGTCTCGAGGGGTTCTCCCCAGGCGCGGATGCCGCCGTCGAGCACCGCCTGCTCCCGGTGGCCGAAGTAGCCCAACAGGAACCACAGGCGGGCGGCGACCGATGCGCCGGCGTCGTCGTACACGACCACCCTGGTGGATCCGTTGACCCCTGCCGTGCGCATCTCGCCCTCGAACTGCTGAGCCGTGGGTAGGGGATGCCGCCCTCCCCCCTCCCTGCCCGTCACGTCCTCGAGCTCGACGAAGACCGCGCCGGGGATGTGCCCGCGCATGTATTCGTCGCGCCCATCGCGTCCCTGCAGGTACCAGCGGAAGTCGATGACCCTCATGTCTGGGTCGGCGATGTGCTCGCGGAGCCAGTCCGCATCGACCAGCGGCCCAAAGGCCTCTGACATCAGAGCACGCGGACGTCGTGGCAGAAGTGAATCGAATGGGGGTGCATCGCCTGGACCTTCTTCAATGAAGTGGTCCACGCGTGCCGGTCCGAGTGCTGTCCCGGCCATTCCGACAGGTCGGCATGCTCGCCCTTGGCGTAGATGTCGGCCGTGTACGCCGCATCGCCGATCATCACCGCGGCTCCGTCCGCGGCGTCCACGAAGACGCTCTGGTGGCCGACGGTATGACCCGGCGTCGCCACCACGCGTACGCCGTCGGCGATCTCAGCATCGCCGTCGAGAAGCTCGAAACGCGCGCCCGCGAAGTCGAACCACTCGATCGTGTCGCCATCCTTCCGCGCCCGCTCCACCTCCGAGCGCTGGACGTAGAACGGAGCGTGCTTGAAAACAGCGTTCTGCCCGCAGTGGTCGAAATGGAGGTGGCTGTTGATCACGATCTTCACGTCGGCGGGGCTCAGGTCGTGCTCGGCGAGTGCGTCCGCGGCATGGCGGTTGACGACCTTCCACTCCTTGATCAGCTGCTCATCGCCCCACCCCACACCGCTGTCGACCAGGATCGCGCCCGCGCGCGGGTGCTTGATGACGAAGCCGTGCACAGGGATTTCGTTGAAGTTGCCGAGGTGAGCGAGATGAAGGCGTACGACCTCGAGGGTCATGGCAGGAAAGGCGACACCGCGAAGACCGCGAAGAGGACCGCGACGTAGACCATCGAGTAACGCCACAGCCGCCGCGTCCAGCCGCGCGCCTCCAGGTCGAGGACCGCTATGCCGACGAGGCCGGCCCCAAGGACGATGGCCCCGGCGAGGTAGACCGGGCCGGCAGACCCGGTGAAGAACGGGACCAGGCTGACCGCGACGGTGAGCGCGGCGTAGACGATGCTCTGCCGCTTGGCGGTGCGATCGCCGGCGACCACCGGCAGCATCGGCACGCGCGCCCGCGCGTAGTCGTTCTTCAGCAGCTGGGCGAGCGCCCAGAAGTGGGGGGGCGTCCAGAAGAAGACGACGCCGAAAAGCGCGA
>WNFW01004093.1_pt1 | contig 10202 bp, 6 predicted proteins | sample 5400131 | NCBI WGS metagenome assembly WNFW01 (sample SAMN13153362, study PRJNA577476) | soil metagenome | isolation source: 20 cm soil or saprolite under grassland replicate 1 | place: USA:California | collected 2016-06-15
AGCAGGTGCACATCGACGCCTGGCACCTCGGGCTCAAGGCGATCGCGATCTATCGCGACAACTGCAAGGTCGCCCAGCCCCTCGCGACCCAGAAGAAGGCCGGCGACAACACGTTGGCTGCGGTCGCCGAGCGTGTCGTCGAGCATGTGATCACGGTCGAGAAGCCGGTCCGGCGCAAGCTGCCGAAGAAGCGCGACTCGAAGACGTTCTCGTTCCGGGTGGCCGACTGCCACGGCTACGTGACGGTCGGGGAGTTCCAGGACGGGCAGCCGGGCGAGCTCTTCCTCAAGGTCGCCAAGCAGGGATCGACGCTCGCCGGGATCATGGACGGCTTCGCGATCGCCGTCTCGCTCGGCCTGCAGTTCGGTGTGCCGCTGCGCACGTTCGTCGAGAAGTTCACGAACGTCCGCTTCGAGCCCGCCGGGATGACCGACGACCGCGAGCTCCGGTTCGCGACGAGCCTGCTCGACTACATCTTCCGTCGCATGGCGGTGGAGTACCTCCCCGTCGACGAGCGCCGGGAGATCGGCGTGCTCACCGTCGACGAGCGGGTCCAGCCCACGCTGCCAGGCGTCGAGGAGGCGAGCACCGAGAACCACCCGGGGCTCGACACGCTGCCGGTCGAGGAGCAGGCGCCGGAAGCGGCGCAGCCGTCGGAGGCCGCAAGCACGATGTCGACCACCATCGAGGGCGAGACCGTCATCTGCCACATCTGCGGCGACATCATGCAGCGGGCGGGGAGCTGTTACGCCTGCCCCAGCTGCGGTACGACGAGCGGCTGCTCGTAGCGCGGCGTCAGGCGCGGCTGAGGGAGAAGACCTCGACCGGGATGGCGAAGCCCTTCAGGGCGCGGCGGCCGGCCGGCTCGAAGGCGAAGGCGTGGTCGACGTCGTCCTTCTCGGCGAGGCGCTTCGTGTCCGCGGAGACGAGGATCTCCTGCGGGACGGCGATGTCAGCGAGGCGGGCGGCAAGGTTCACCTCGACCCCGTAGTAGTCGCCGTCACGTGTGAGCAGGTCGCCGATGGCGATGCCGCCGCGCGGGGTGACGGTGGCGTCCTCGGCCCGGAACGCGTCGACCAGCGAGAGCGCGATGTCGCACGCCGCCTCGGCCTCCAGGACGACGAACATGATCTCGTCGCCGATGTGCTTGACGAGCTGCCCGCCGTGCTCGGCCACGGTGTCGAACGAGCGGTCTTCGAAGTCGTCCAGCAGTCCGCTCAGGCCGGCGGGCGTGAGCTCCTGGGCGAGTGATGTGAACCCGACGAGGTCGACGAACCCGACGGCGAGGCGCGCGGTCGTGTAATCGTTCGTGAACGCCCTCGACGCGCGGCCGCGGCGGATGACGTCGCGGAGGTGACGCGTGAACAGGTGCGGGAAGGCTTGCGACATGCGGCGCCCACCGTCGATCGCGACCGCCTGCGCCTGTGCGTGAGCGAGGACGGAGGCGTCGCCGTCGACGAGCGGCTTCTCGACGCCGGCGATGTACGCCGCCACCGACGCCTCGGCGATCCGCCGGATCGAGCTCCCGATGACACGCAAGAGGCGAAGCGCTACGTCTTCGTCGCCGAACAGCTTGATGGCCTCGGCGCCGCTCGTGGCGATGACTACGTCGTCGCTCGAGTAGGAGTCGTCGCGCAAGCCGAGGGCTCGATGGACCCGACGGAGCTGCTCCGGTGTCAGGCCCGCGTGCGCGCCGAGCTCGTCTGCCGTGAGGTCGTCCCGCGTCGCAAGCAGCGACTCTGTCGTCAGCTCCCACAGGGAAGCCTCCGTGATTCCCTCGGCGATGACGTCCGGGTCGACGCCGCGCTCGGTGAGGAAGGCGACGAGCTCACGCTGCGTTTCCGGGTCGATCGGCGGCCACCACAGCGGCGTTGCGTCCACAGCCTCGATTGTCCCGGTTGCACTCTGAGGGCGCAACGTGCCGTCGGGCACTCGGTAGGGTCGCCGCGCGGGGACGGCGGCTTTGCCGACCGTTGCCGCAGAGCCGGAGCTTGCGACGGCGCCAAGGAGGGATGTGCTCGACGACGACGAGGTGCAGCGGGCGCTCGTGATCGTGGCCCATCCCGACGACGTCGACTTCGGCGCCGCCGGGACGGTGGCGACGTGGACGGCCGCCGGGATCGAGGTCGCGTACTGCATCGTCACGGACGGCGACGCCGGCGGCTTCGATCCCGACGTGCCGCGCGCCGAGATCCCGGGCATCCGCCGAGGGGAGCAGACGGCCGCGGCCAAGGTGGTCGGAGTGAGCGACCTCGCGTTCCTGGGCTACCCGGACGGGCGGCTCACCGCCACACTCGAGCTGCGGCGCGACATCGCCCGCGAGATCAGGCGCGTGCGTCCACAACGCGTGCTGTGCCCTTCGCCGGAGCGAAACTGGCAGCGCATCTTCGCCAGTCACCCCGACCATCTCGCGGCCGGTGAGGCCTCGATGGCGGCGGTGTACCCCGACGCTCGCAACCCGTTCGCGCACCCGGAGCTCCTCGAGGAGGGCTACGAGCCGTGGTCGGTGCTCGAGGTCTGGATGATGGCCTCGCCGGTGCGCAACCGTTGGGTCGACGTCACGGATGCGCTGCCGCGCAAGCTCGACGCACTGCGCAACCACGTGAGCCAGCACACCGACGTCGACGGCAAGCTCGAGGAGCGCATGCGAGGTTGGGGCGCGATGGTGGCGCAGGAAGGCGGGCTCCCCGACGGCCGGTTGGCCGAGGGCTTCTTCGCGATCGACAGCGCGGGTTGATCTAGACGATCACGCTCCGGATCACCTCGCCCGCCTTCATCGCCGTGAACGCGTCGTTCACCTCGTCCAGCTTGATGTGGCGCGACACCATCGAGCCGAGGTCGAGGCGGCCGTGCTCGACCAGGCTGATGAAGCGGGGGAAGTCCCGCCGCACCTGCGCCGACCCGTACACGCACCCGAGCAACCGCTTCTCCTCGTAGAACATGGCGAAGCCGGGCAGCGTGACCATCGAGTCCATGCGCGGCATCCCGACGACGACCGCGGTGCCGCCGCGCCGAGCCGACGAGAACGCCTGCGTGATCGTCTCCGGCAGTCCGATGACTTCGAACGCGTAGTCGGCGCCCCGACCGCCCGTGAGCGCCTGGACGCGCGCCACCGGGTCGCCCTTGGCGGGATCGACGGTGTCGGTGGCGCCGAGCTTCCGGGCCGCTTCGCGCTTCATCTCGACGGGATCGACGGCGATGATCTTCGCCGCGCCGGCGATCCGTGCGCCCTGGATCACAGCCTGGCCGACACCGCCGCAGCCGATCACCGCCACGCTCGACCCGGGCTCGACCTCGGCGGTGTTGAGCGCGGCGCCGACGCCGGTGGTGACGCCGCAGCCGATCAGCGCGAGCTGGTCGTCGGGCAGGTCGGTCTCGACCTTCACCGCCTGCGACTCGGAGATCGTCATCGCGTCCGAGAACGTCCCGAGGCCGGTGAAGCCCGGGACGGGCGTCCCGTCGGCGCGCTTCGCCCGGGGCACCATCATCACCGCACCGGTCTGCTCGCAGAGGTTCGACTGGCCGTGGACGCAGTACCAGCAGGCACCGCACGCCGGCACGAACGTGGAAACCACCCGGTCGCCCTTCTTCACCTGGCTGACCTCGGACCCGACCCAGTCGACGGTGCCCGCGCCCTCGTGGCCCAGAATCGTCGGGGGTGGCAGCGGCAATGTGCCGTTGGTGACCGACAGGTCCGAGTGGCACACGCCGCTCGCACCGATCTCGACCACGACGTCGCCGGGCCCGGGATCCAGAGCCGTCATCTCCTCGACGATCAGGGGCTGGTCCTGCTCGACGTACACCGCTGCTCTCATGGAGTCCCCCTCTTCGGTATTCCCCGACGCTACCTACACCGCCAGCTCGCGCGCCTCTTCGTCTCGGAGGCGATTGAACCACTCCCGCACCTCGCGCCTGCGACCACGGTCGTTGGCCAGGTTCACGAGCTCGTACGGGTCCTCCTGGAGGTCGTACAGCTCGTGGTCGTGGTCCTCGAAGTCGGCATCCACGTCGACCTGCTTCGGGTGCTTCGAGGGCCGGCCCATCCGGTCGAAGCTGCCCCCCACGCCGTAGTAGCGGGCGTACTTGTGGCGCCCGTCGACCATGGCGCGCATTGCGTACCGGAGCGGGACGCAGCTCTCGTACCAGGCCGAGTCCTGCGCGAGCAGGACGGCGTCCCGCGCGGGCGTGGACGGGTCGCGCAACACCGGCACCAGGTCCTGTCCCACGAGTGACGGGTCGTCCACGCCGGCGAGCGAGGCGACCGTCCGGGCCAGGTCGATGTGCGAGCTGAGCGCGTCGGTCGTGGTGCCCGGGGTCGTGACCCCGGGGGCACGCACGTACAACGGGACGCGCATGATCTCGTCGTACACGAACGGTCCCTTGCTGCGCAGGCCGTGGGAGCCGCACATGTCGCCGTGGTCGGATGTGAACACGACGGCGGTGTCGTCGGCGCGTCCGGAGGCGTCGAGCGCGTCGAGGATCGCGCCGAGGTTCTTGTCGCCCTCCTGATGGAGTCGCCAGTAGTAGTCGAGGTGACGCAGCCAGGCCCGCTTGTCGTCCCGGTCGATCCGCCCGTACAACGTGTGCTGCTGCTCGTAGAGCCATTGCCGGTGGACGGCGGGCTTCGTGAACAGGTCATCGTCGAAGTTCTCCGGGAGCTCGTCGAACACCTCGTCGTACTCCTCCGTGAACGCGGGGAGCGGGTCGTCCTTCTTCCAGGCTGCCGCGGCCAGGAACGAGCGGGTGAGCTCGAACTCCTCGCGGTGTTCCTCCTGGTATGACGGCTGGTCGATCGGGAACCACATGACGTCATGGGGGTTGACGAGCGCGACGACGAGGAACCAAGGCCGATCGGTCGCGCCGGCGTTGGCGCGAAGCCATTCGACGCCCTGATCGGCGATGATCGGGTCGTACTGCCAGCCGGTGCCCGCCCATCCCATGAAATGACGGTCGTTGCCCTGCCAGTCGGAGAAGCCGTACGCCTCGAGGTCGGGCTCGACCGCGTGCGAGAGGTGCCACTTCCCGACGTACGACGTGCGGTAGCCGGCGGCCCGAAGGATCGATCCGAGGGTCGGGATGGCGGGGTCGAGCTCGCGATTCGCCGGGAAGATCACGTTGTCGGTCACGCCGTGCTGGGAGACGTACCTCCCGGTGAGAAGGCTCGCCCGCGACGGCGAGCACGGTGACGAGTGCGTGTAGTGGCTCGTGAACTCGACGCCGTCGTCGATGAGACGCTGCCGGTGGGGGAGCGTGAGCCCCGGCGGGATCCACCCGCGCTGGCGCTCCTGGTCCGACACGACGAGCAGGATGTTCGGACGGTCGGCCATCGGATGGCGAGCCTAGGCCGGTAGCGTCGTCATCCGTGCCCCGCCGCCTGCTGCTCGTCCGCCACGGTGAGTCCACCTGGAACGCGGTGTCGCGCTGGCAAGGTCAGGCCGACCCGCCACTCTCCCCGTTCGGGGAGCGTCAGGCCGAGGATGCCGCGGCGCGGCTCGCCGAGATCACGAGCATCACGGCGGTGTGGGCGTCGAACCTCATCCGGGCTCGACGCACGGGCGACCTGATCGCAAAGCACCTCGGCATCGCACAGGTACGCGAAGAGCCGCGTCTTCGTGAGCGGGATGTCGGCGCGTGGAGTGGCCTGACCCGCGACGAGATCGAGGAGCGATGGCCCGGCTACCTCGCGGCGAGGCGCTCGCCTCCCGACTTCGAGGGCGACGACGAGCTGCTCGCGCGCACGCGCGCGGGGTTGGCGGCCGCGGTCGACGGGAGCGGTCCCGGCGACGTGCTCGTCGTAACCCACGGTGGAGTGATCCGCACGATCGAGCGGTCGCTGGGCGCCATCCCGGAGCGCCTCCCCAATCTCGGCGGGCGCTGGCTCCTGGCCGACACGCCCACGGACCTCTCGCTCGGGGAGCGAGTCGTGCTCGTCGAGCCCGCCGAGGTGACGGTCCCGCGCGGCCCGTCGGAACAGGACCCCGTCAGACCGAGAGACGCGACGAAGTAAACTGCAAGGTCCCCCCGCAGGAGCCGCGCGTGCCTGATCAGTCCGATGGCGGCATCCGAGAACGCCGCGCCCACCCCGAGCTCGCCGCCGAGCAGCGGTACCTCGATCGTGCCTACGGACGCCTGGACGAGATGCGCAAGGCCGCCAGCCGGGTCGCCGAGGGCTATTCCGAGGTGCAGCGGGGGGGCACCCACCAGGCCCGGCTCGAGCGTGACGCCGCCGCCGCCAACACCCGCCGGCGGCTCGCGGCCCTGAACATCGGGAACGCGCCCCTGTCCTTCGGACGCATCGACCTGGAGCCCCGCTCCGACGGGGAGAGCCCCGGCGACGACCGCTTCTACATCGGGCGGATCTCCGTCACCGAGGCCGATCAGACGCCGCTGATCGTCGATTGGCGCGCCCCGGTCGCCGAGCCGTTCTACCGCGCCACCGGCGTCGAGCCCATGGGCGTCGTCCGGCGCCGGCACTTCCAGACCCACGGCCGGGAGCTGATCGGCATCGACGACGAGGTCTTCGACGCGGCCGCCGCCGACGAGGCCGGCTTCACGATCGTGGGCGAGGCCGCGCTCCTCGCCGCGCTGGAGCGTCATCGCACGGGGCGGATGGGCGACATCGTCGCCACCATCCAAGCCGAGCAGGACGAGGCGGTGCGCGCCCCGCTGTCCGGCATCATCGTGGTCGCCGGCGGCCCCGGCACGGGCAAGACGGCCGTCGCGCTCCACCGCGCCGCGTACCTGCTGTACACGCACCGCCAGCGGCTGGCGTCCCGAGGCGTGCTGCTCGTGGGACCGAGCCCCATCTTCCTCCGCTATATCGACGAGGTGCTCCCGTCGTTGGGCGAGGACGACGTGCAGCTCACGACCGTGGCCGGGCTCAAGCCCCAGCTGCGGGCGCGGGCGTCCGAGCCTCCTGCGATCGCAGCGCTGAAGGGCGATGCCCGCATGGCGCGGGTGATCGCGCGGGCGTTGCGCGACCGCGAACGTCCTCTGCGCGACGACCTCGTCGTCGTGCTGGACGGCCACGTGCTGCGCCTCCGGCGAGCCGATTCCGCTCGGATCGTCGAGCGCGTCCGACGCCGGCGCGGCACCCACAACGAGCGGCGTCCGGCCGTGACGCGCATGGTGTTGGACCAGCTGCGCGACCAGTACCGGCGGTCGCTGGTGGCGGCGTACGAGCGCGACGTCCGCCGTATCGACCCGGACGCCACGCTCCCGTTGGCGCCGGAGGCCGACGACGAGCTGCTCGACGTGCCCATGGCGGCGGCACTCGCCCGGGGTGAGCGCGCGCCCGACGACTGGGAAGCCGAGCTGTCGGCGCGTCTCCGGCGCACACCGGAGGTGCGGGCCGCGCTCGAGCGCATGTGGCCGGTGCTCTCGGGCGCCGAGCTCGTGCACGACCTGTTCAGCTTTCCTGCCCTCATCCGGTCGGCGGCCGACGGCGTCCTGTCGCGCGACGAGGACCAGCTGCTGGCGCGGCCCCGTTCGTCCAGCGTGCGCGACGTCGACTGGACCGAGGCCGACGTCGCGCTGGTCGACGAGGCGGACGCGCTGCTCGGCCCCCCGGAGCTCGGGCGGCCACGGCGCCGGCGCCGCCGGCGGACATCGGACCGCGCCCTCGAGGACGCCGCCCGCGTCGTCGAGGAGCTCGGCCTGGGGAGCTACACGACCGCGGCCGAGGTCGTCGATCGCTACGGCGGCGGCGTGGCGCCGAGCGAGGACGGGGTGGGGGAGCCACGCACGTACGGGCACGTGCTCGTGGACGAGGCGCAGGATCTCACCGCGATGCAGTGGAGGATGGTGGGCCGGCGTTGCCCGTCGGGCTCGATGACGCTCGTCGGCGACTTCGGGCAATCGAGCCGTCCGGGCGCCGTCCACGATTGGGACGCCGTGCGGGCGCAGCTGCCGGGCGACGAGCCCGCACGGGTCGTCACGCTCTCCGTCAACTACCGGACGCCGGCGGAGATCATGACCCTCGCCGACCGGTTCGTCGCGGCCGCCGCGCCCGGTGTCCGGCCCGCCCGGTCCGTGCGCAGCACCGGGCAGCAGCCGGAGTTCGTCGCCGCCGACGACGCGGCCGACCTCGTCAATGTCGTCGCCGACGCGGCCCGGACAGCCAAGAGCGACGGCGGTACGGCGGCCGTCATCGCGCCGCGCGACCTGCACGACAAGCTGGCCGCGCTGCTCGCCGATCTCGGCGCGGTGGCAGGGTCCGCCGACGCCATCGACGCGCCGGTGGCGGTGGTCGACGCCTCTGACGCCAAGGGGCTCGAGTTCGACCACGTGGTCGTGGTGGAGCCGGCCCGGCTCGTGACCCCTGATGCCTCCGGATTGCGGCTGCTGTACACGGCGCTCACGCGCGCGACCCAGACCTTGACGATCGCGCACGCCGCGCCGCTCCCGGAGGCCCTCCAACCCGCCACCACCTCATAGGCTCGCAGCGGCGGGACGCCGCAAGGAGTATTCGATGGCCACCACGACCGACTCTGATCTCACTGCCGCCGACGTCGCCTGGGACCTCGAGCCCCTCGTCGACGGCAAGGGCGAAGCGGGCGTCGACGAGCTGCTCGACGAGGCCGAGCGGGTCGCCGCTTCGGTGGCGGAGCGGCGCGGGACCGTCAGCCAGCTCGACGCCGCCGGGCTCGCCTCGGTCATGCGCGAGCTGGCGTCGATTGCGGAGCTCGTCGGTCGGGCGGCGTCGTACGCGAGCCTGCGGTTCTCGGCCGACACCACCGACCCGGGGCGCGGCGCGTTGCTCCAGCACGTCGAGGAACGCGCAACCGCCATCAACACGAAGATCCTCTTCTTCGAGCTCGAATGGGCGGCGCTGCCCGACGATCGGGCAGCGGAGCTCGTCGCCGACGAGCGGCTGACGTTCTGCCGCCACTACCTCGCGGCAGCGCGGCGCTACCGATCCCATCTCCTCACCGAGCCCGAAGAGCTCGTGATGACCGAGAAGTCGGTCACGGGGCGCAGCGCGTGGAGCCGCTTGTTCAGCGAGCTCACGTCGACGATCACGGTCGATCTCGACGGCGGCCGCTTCAGCCTCGAAGAGGCGCTATCCCGGCTGAGCTCGCCCGACCGGGGCGAGCGTCGCTCCGCGGCCGAGTCGGTCACGGCCGCGCTCGAGCCCGGCCTGCGGACGCGGGCGTTCGTGTTCAACACCTTGCTCGCCGACAAGGCCGTCGACGACCGTCTGCGCAAGTACCCGCACTGGCTCGCCAGCAGGAACCTCGACAACGAGGCCAGCGACGAATCGGTGCGAGCACTCGTCGCCGCGGTCCAGGCCCGGTACGACATCCCGCAGCGCTGGTACGCGCTCAAGGCTCGGGTGCTCGGGCTCGACCGGCTCGCCGATTACGACCGCATGGCGTCGATGGCGAGCGAGGAGTCCGAGTTCGGATGGCGCGAGGCGCGCGAGCTGGTCCTGGACGCGTACGGCTCCTTCTCCTCCGAGCTCGAAGGGGCCGCGCACCGGTTCTTCGACGAGGCGTGGATCGACGCCCCCGTCCGGCCCGGCAAGCGCCCGGGCGCGTTCTGCGCCTACACCGTGCCGTCGCAACACCCGTACCTGCTCTTGAACTGGACCGGCCGCCGCCGTGACGTGTTGACGCTGGCCCACGAGCTCGGCCATGGGTTGCACGCGTACCTGGCGCGCGATCAGGGGGTCTTCCAGCAGACGACGCCGCTCACCCTGGCCGAGACGGCGTCGGTGTTCGGCGAGACCGTGACCTTCGGCCGGCTGCTCGAGGAGACCAGCGATCCGGCGGCCCGGCTCGCGCTCCTCGCCGAGAGCATGGAGGGCCAGATCGCGACCGTCTTCCGTCAGACGGCCATGAACCGCTTCGAGGACCGCGTGCACACCGAGCGGCGCGAGGTCGGCGAGCTCAGCGTCGACCGATTCGGCGAGCTGTGGCACGAGACCCAGGCCGAGCTGCTCGGCGACACGGTCGAGATCACCGACGGCTACCGCACCTGGTGGTCGTACATCCCGCATTTCATCGGCACTCCCGGCTACGTGTACGCATACGCGTACGGTCAGCTGCTCGCGCTGTCCGTCTACCGGGCCTACGAGGAGCGCGGCGCCGGCTTCGTGCCGCAGTACCTGGAGCTCCTGCGCAGCGGCGGCTCCCGCACGCCCGACGAGCTCGGTCGCATCGTCGGGGTCGACCTCGGGGACCCGGGCTTCTGGGACGGCG
>WNFW01016627.1_pt1 | contig 10201 bp, 10 predicted proteins | sample 5400131 | NCBI WGS metagenome assembly WNFW01 (sample SAMN13153362, study PRJNA577476) | soil metagenome | isolation source: 20 cm soil or saprolite under grassland replicate 1 | place: USA:California | collected 2016-06-15
ATATTTTTCTGCTGTGCTCATGCGATTCATTTCCTTTGCATAAGTCGTATCCCGCCATCGCTGGTCCGCGCGCTTTGGGCGGAAGGTGGTCGGCTCGATAAAGTTGGCGGCCCAGGCGCCATGAACCAATACGATCTTGGCGTTCTGAGCAAAACGAACTCATGGCTTCGCCCCGTTCGCCGCGAGAAAATCCTTGATGGCAGCAGCAATTTCGACGACGTGAGTCTCAAGGGCAAAATGCCCGGTGTCAAGGAACTCGACGCGAGCGTTCGGTATGTCCTTTCGATAAGCCTCTGCGCCAGCGGGAATGAAGAACGGATCATTCTTGCCCCAGATCGCGAGAAACGGCGGTTGGGCTTTCCGAAAGTAATCCTGAAACGCTGGATAGAGTTTCACGTTCGAGGCGTAATCGAGAAACAAATCCAGTTGAATATCTCTGTTTCCCGGACGATCCAGCAGAAACGCGTCCAACGTATACGATTCGGGAGGAACACTCTCCGGATCGCCCACGCCGTGCGTGTACTGCCATCGCGTACCTTCGAGCGTCAAAATATTCTTGCGGATTGTCTCACGGTTTTCCGCGGTGGGCTCGGCCCAGTATTTCCGGATCGGCGCCCAGGAATCGCCAAGCCCTTCTTCATAGGCATTCCCGTTCTGCGAAACAATGGCCGTAATCCGATCCGGATGAGCCATCGCTAGACGGAATCCCGTGGGTGCGCCGTAGTCGAACACATAGAGCGCATAGCGTCTCAATTTGAGGGTCTGTGTGAACGCATTGAGCGTCGCTGCCAATCGGTCGAACGAATAAACATACTTTCGTTCGGCGGGAACTTGCGTGAAGCCAAAACCAGGAAGGTCCGGAGCGATTACGCGATACTCACTGGCCAAACGCGGGATGAGTTCTCGGAACATGAAAGAGGAGGCAGGGAATCCGTGCAGCAGCAGCACGACCGGCGCATCGGGGTCGCCTGCCGCGCGGTAGAAGACACGTACCCCATCCGCCTCGACGTGGTGTATCGATGTGTTAGGGATCGTTACTCCGAAACCGGGACTCTTCGTCGTCTGGGTGGAACGTGCTTGACCCATGAAATTCTCCTTCTTCGGTTGACCGGCATCGTAAAAAGCATTCTGTAAACCAAACCACAGAGAACTCACCGGGAAGCCTGCAGCAGGGACTTAAGTTGTTTTCGGATAGTAGGATCTCGTCGCACGAGCGGTGAACGATACTCGCTATCGTGTGACGGAGTCGCGACGGAGGTCCGGCACCCCGACCATATCTGGTCGCACCTTCCGTCGCACTGGCTGTCGTTCGGGGTAGAGCGGCACTGGCTTGCGGGAGGGTGTAAATACGTACTTCCCGGCCCCGGCGCAAAGTCAAGGAGAGACTAGCCGCACCAGGAACCGCAAATCGGCCTGGGCGATGGTCACTTTGGGCGGTGGATGCGGAGCTTCTGCATCCTGTAGACTAGCGACGTTCTCTTCATTCCGAGTCGCGCCGCGGCGCCATTGCGGCCCCCCACAACCCAGTTGCTCGCTTCCAGCGCTCGGACGATGTGGTCCCGCTCAACCTCCTGGAGCCCCGTCATCGGCATGTTGGCTTGTCCGAGCGAGGGAGAGGGTATCAACTCGGAGGTTGGTGCGCGTAATGTGGAGTGCGGAGAAAGAATGACGGCTCTCTCTATGAAGTTCTGCAATTCCCGAACGTTTCCTGGCCAGGGATATCGAACCAGGGCATCCATTGTCTCCGAAGGAATTTCGACGATTCGCTTATTCATGCGGCGGGCATAGAGCTCCGTGAAATGGCGAACCAGTATCGGAATGTCCTCGGTCCGTTGCCGGAGCGCCGGAATTTGAATTGGGAACACCTTCAATCGGTAGTACAGGTCTTCACGAAACGATCCCTGTTTCACCATTCCCGCCAAGTCACGATGCGTAGCGGCGATGACCCGCACATCCACCTTATGAGTGCGATTGCTGCCGAGTCTCTCAAATTCCTGCTCCTGAAGAACGCGCAGCAGTTTCGCCTGAAGTTCGAGAGGGATGTCGCCAACCTCGTCCAGAAAAAGCGTGCCCTTATCAGCCAGTTCGAACCGCCCCACTTTTTGGGCGATCGCTCCAGTAAATGCTCCTTTTTCGTGACCGAACAATTCACTTTCCAGAAGCCCGAGGGGAATCGCGGCGCAATTCAATTTCACGAAGGCGCGTCCGCGACGCGAGCTCAAATCGTGTACCGCGCGGGCAATTAGTTCCTTTCCGGTTCCGGTCTCACCTAGAATCAACACGCTCGAATCGGTAGGAGCAACAACGGACACCAAATGTAACGCGCTCTTCAAATCGGAGCTCTCACCAACGATTGCCCCAGTATGCGCGCGGATTTCCTCCTCCAGGTAGAGCCTCTGCTTCGCTTCTTTGTCTCGATCCTTGATCGCCCTTTCATAGTCCAGCGCGTTCTCGACGGCAATCGCTACCTGACGGGCTACCTGTTCCAAAAAGATGACCTCGTCTTTCTCGAATGTCCTTTCGGACCGGCTCAAAGCAGTCAAAACGCCGACGACTCCACGTCTGCCGATCAGCGGCAGATCGCAGCCGGACACCAAGCCCTCTGCGACAACAACTTGATAAAACCCTTGACCTATGCTGTTGCCAAAGCTCTCCGGGTCGTCGCGAACCTCCTCCAGGCGATTAAAGTGTTGTGTCTTGCCAGTTCGAAAGACTTTGCCGCAGACCGAGCCACGGATCGGGATAATCGCGCCATCGCAGACGGAACCTCGCGGCTCAGGGTTGTACAAGGTAGTGACGCGCAATTCCCCGCTATCGGCATCGGGTAGCAGCAAGGCGCAGAAATCACATCGGGTCACGCCCAGCAGATTTGTGGATAGCGCCTCAACCAGATGCAGCAGGTCCAGCTTCGATGTCGTGCTGTTCGTAATTTCCAGGAGCAATCGCAGCCGATTGCGTTCACGCCGCAGCGCTTCTGCTTGCAGATGCCGCTCAATTGCAATTCCTGCAATGTGGCCCGCGTTCTCGATCAACTGCAGATCGAGCGCGTCAGGATTATGCACCTCACGATAAAGGATGGCAAACGTGCCGAGCACCTCACGTCCGCGGGTGAACAGGGGGCGCGACCAAACGGCGCGAATACCGTACGGTGCGACGAGGTGACGATAGTCGTCCCAAATAGACTCGCGGAGAATGTCGGCTACATACACCGGCTCCCTGCGATAAACGGCTGTGCCGCAGGATGCTCCTTTCGGGCACACGCACATGCGCCCTACATTCGAGGCGAGGCCTGGAAGACTGGGAGCGGCTGCGCAATGGAGATGTTTACCGTCGGCATCGGGAAGCCAGATTGTGCATAAGGCGCCGTTTCCTTGAGATTCGACCAATTCAGCAATGATCGTCAGCAGCTCGGGCAGTTCTGATCCGTCAAGAATCAGCTTCAGGATGTGCAGGACGGACTCGCTGGAGAAGAGGCCCGATTCGTTACGAACGAGTTCAACTTCCGACAGGTCGTGGGCGTGAGATTGCATTGCTGATTTCATGCCTAAAACGTCAGTTCGGAGTCCTGACCCAGTGAACCGAAAACCGCAACGGCGATTCAGATAATCGAATGTCTTGGCAACGATCGGATCAGGTCCCTGCGGGTGTAAATGATTCGCCGCCTGCCAGATTCACGTGCCCAAACTTGGCCCCCCGTTCGATACCCTAGAGAGCCTCTTCATTAAGGTTATACCAACGGACGGTCACCCCTCATCGGGCTTACTTTCCGCCGCCCCAAATGTACTCTGAAACACGAAAACGTCTACGATTGCGGACGAAGGTCCAGCGGCTGAGTCTACATTCGTATTGGAAGGCTGGTCCACTATTTCGTTTCCGAAACTCATCCGGGATGAGGTGATTTTCATTCCCACGGTCCACTCGGTTCCCATTGGGCGTTGAATGATTTCTCCGTTGCGATTTTGGACAGGACTGGCAGGAGGAAAGGCCTGATTTCGTCCACGAGCCGCATGAGGTCACCTTCCGTTCCTCCGAATCGGCTGCGCCGTACGAATGCACGCCACTGTAGAACGCGCGCGGGGTCATCCCAATATGCTCGCGTGAGGCCTACGGGTTCGGCTTCAATTGTCGTTCCCCTGCGGCGAAATGTCGCGAGGATCGCCCGTCCCAGGCACTCTCCATCGAACGGGTACATCTGGGATAGCAGGGCGAGATCGTAGTAATCTTTCATCCTGCTATTCAGGAGGCCGAGTACCGTAATCGCCTCCAGTTTTTCCGCGATCACCGTCTCCTTTGGATAGGCGCGGAGTACTGGAGAGGGGAAATCGAGCATCGTTGAGTAGACGACCTCGGTGGGACCCGGAGTTATTACATCGCCGAACCCAATATCGAGTTGCATCGGAATCCGGGCTTTCGCAAGCGTCGCGTGGAATTGGACTCTGACACCCTCGTAATCGGCGTCCTCTTTGATTCGGGTGACCTCGATTGAATCGCAGTTGAATTCGATCCGTCAGGTCCACAACCAAGGTGCAGACAGCGCTCACGATCGCTTTGATGTGCTCGGGCCGATTGTCAGTTCGGCCGGCGAGATCGATATCCATCGTTGGTCGGGATGCCGGTGCGCGCCAGGCTGTTAGCAGCAGGGCGCCCTTCAAAATAAAACGGTCTCCATGCGGGGATTTGGCCAGCCGGTATAAAAATCGCTCCATGGCGAAATACTGGAGTAGTTCCTGGAATGGTCGGTTTTGTGCGCGGGATTGGTCGAGGAGGCGCTGCCTCGCAGATGCACCGAGATCGCGTCCGCTCACAGGATTGCCTCAAGGTACGGCCGCATGATCTTCTGGACACGGTTGATCTCCGCGAATTTCGTCAGCTTCGCGCGGTTCGGCTTCGGAGTACGTTCTGGTATGTCCGCAGAGCCTCGATCGCAATGTCCAGTCCGATCTTGTTCCGATATTTGAAGCAGTCGGCGATAGTCTTCTCTACCGAGTAAATCCTCACTGAAACTTCGTCGATCGCCACGAGCTCAACGCCCGCGAAAAGAGGGCTTGGGATACCAGAAGACCCGAAGCGGTACCCCGTCGACCTTCGGAACGTTAGCGTGACTGGGAAGCGCGATATCGATCGCATGCGGAATCTGGGTAGTCAGGCCGTGGTGCGCGAGCGCTGAGATGAGGCAAACCACGGCGCGTGGAATCCGAATAGCAATTGGAACCAGATCGGGGCTGGAAAGGGCCGGTGCTGTAGAGAGCCTATAGAGACCACGCCCGACCTGTTCGATCTCTCCAGCATCACGAAGAGCGTACAGGGTGCGTGGGTGAATACCCAGCCGAAGAGCATCCCGTGTCGGTTGCGGACATGGATAAAAATTACGGATATTATAAACTATATCCGACCTTTCTATCCACGCTCGCCCGCTGCGTCTGTGGCCGGCAGCTGCGACACTCTTTAACAATTGATCTGGATTCGAGCCTTGGAACTCTTTGGGGTAAAGGTCCATTGCCAAGCCTGTACATCAATTTTGCAAGTGATTGATTTAAAGTGAGTTGGTAGCGCTAACGGGGGTCGAACCCGTATTCGCCGCCCTCTCCTGTTTCCTATAAGTTACTGAAACCGCGATCGCAGGGACCGCCTTCTTCGCAGGAATCTCAAGCCGTTTGTACAAAACATGTACACCGAATTGGCCAATGGGTTTGAGTGTTGCTTCGCGCCTCGCCACGTACGCAGACGCGAGAGATGCGCGGCGCAAGGAAATCGAGGATGTCTGCCGCACGTGCGAAAATAGGCCATGGAGCCTTACGCACTACCGCACGGTGCCAAAGGCATCGAAGGCGACGGGTTCGCAGTAGAATTCCGCGCCGACAAGATCGTCTTCGTACCAAAAGCTGACAGCAAAGCCACGCACTACACCCTTCACACGGGTGCGAACTCAGGCGTCATCGATCTCCATGCAACCGGCGGTGACGGGGAAACTCATCGTACGCTTTTCGCCATTCGAAAAGATGACCTCTTCGGCCTGCTCCAGGAAATGGCCCCGATCGTTCCCGAACTCTTAGGATTGCTGCGTCCGTTGCGCTTAGGATGGCTCAAACACGGGAATATCGGCATCGCTCGCGGCATCGAGCCTGTCGCCGACGCCGAAATCGCCGCTGTGACGCGCAAACGAAAAAAGCGTCTCACCCTGGACCCTGAGCTTTATTGTCAGAACATCGGCTGCCCGGAATTCCTGGAGGATGTCTACGATTTTCCCGATGGCAATTTCACCCTGCTTCACAAAGGCCGCGCCATCGGTATGGGCTTGAAGAAAACGTGCGCACAAGGGGACATTCGCTTATTCTGGATTAAGCGGCGCGACCTGCTCCGATTCGGCCATTACTGGCAGCAGAGACTGATTGAGCACCTTCAGCGAATAGCCATTCCGCCGGAGCGCTACACCGACTATCCGTTTTTGCGCTTCTGATCCCCCCGAAATTTGCGCAATCCGGCAGTGCGGCTTTCCCGGGCGGAGGACGACTAATATGCCAGAGACAAGACCCAAGATTCCGCCTGAAGCCGCGTTCGAACGATTCCTGCACGAAAAGCACGAGCGCGGCGAGAAGAAATACGAACACATCTCAGGCCGCATCGCAGTCGAGAACTTGCCATCCGACCACCTCTACCGGTGGATTGCCGAGTGGATGAACCTTCAGCTTTCGGATGTTGGCGTGACCTCGACCGGGGGCGTCGCTCTGCCGCCGCTTCATTTTGAACTCGTGAGGGTAAACAACGGTATCGCTGCGGCTCACACTTTCGAGGCCGTGGAATGGGGCTTCATCGTCATGACGCAGCCCATGTTCGACGAGATGTTGCGGCTTTCGCGGCTTGTAGTGTCTCAGAACGAGGCCTTCTTCAGCTTGCAGATCGCCCCTTCCGCCGATGCAGAGAAAACCGCCCGACTCCTGCTCCTGATGCAATTCTGCTTCGTCAGCGCTCACGAGTACTCGCACCTCGTGCGCCAGCATCTGGAGGATATCCGCCCCATGCCGACGTCCTCGGAGCCGTTTTGTCGCAAGCGCAAGAGATCGATGCCGACGGGTACGGCATCTATCACGACCTGCCGTATTTTTTCAGTGGCGCCGGTCGCCCGCTTGCGTCGCGTCTGTTGAACACGTCGTCCTCCAAGTCTCTCGACAGCTCGATCCTGTCGTGCTGCCTCCTCGCCGGCATGATCCAGTTCTGTGCCCGCTGGGCCGGAAAGATACAGATCGAATCCGATCTCAGCACGGAACACCCGCCCCTCCCTTTGCGCATCAACTACATGACGCTGTTTGTTGAGATGTGGTGCCGCGAGGTAGGCGGGCTGCCGACAACTTGGATGACAGACGGCACGCTAACTAAGAAATTACTTCTCCGCTGCTGCCGGGCTATTCCAGCCTGAGATGAAGACCGCATGGGATCAGCAGATAGTCTGGCTCAAAAGTCCAAACGGCGAGAACTACTGCGCCGAAATCAGAAAAGGCATCGACCGACTTCGCACCGGGAAGATTGAGCCATGAACCGCCTTCTCTTTCGGCGGAGCGACTGCCGTTCTAGTCGTCCGGCAAGCGCGTAAACGGCGCCGGTGGTATCAGGAACGGCCGCCGCGAATTGCGACCTTATGATTCAGCGCACCGGTAGACTCTCCATGACTGGCGCGAAGCGGCTCATCGAGCACTCCGAATAGTTCGTGTACATCCCCAGATGCCCTACCATCCGCAACAGGATTCGGTCCACAAAGCTCAGCAGAGTGAAGAACTCATGCCCGGCATCGGCGAACCCAAGATCCTTGCCCTTGGCCGGGTCTTTTTCTGACAGGAACTTTCCCGTATGAACCAAGGAATTCCGCGATGCGACAATCGCCTTGACGCTCTTCTCGTCTTCAACGAGGCCGAGTTGCTCAATCATATAGAGCACTACTCGGCGGAACGAGGGATCCCACTGCCCCAACTTGTCGCGAACTGCGCCCACGGCTTCCGGAGGAACATCGCTCTCTTTGAGCGCCGTCTTAATTACAGTCCCTATCTTCCTCCTCAGTGCTTGGGGTAGCATCGGTTCCCACACTTTTTCCGAATACTCATGAACAAAAAGATCCTTCAGCATCTCCAGCACAACGACCGTTTTAATGCCTCTCGCCTCGGCGTAGTCATTCTCAAGCCGGGCATCCAAAAAGGCGGCAATCAAACCATTCATCTTCCGCCAATCGCGGTTCTTAAATTGGTCAAGGCCGTGTTGAAGGAACTCCTGCAACATTCTTGTGTTTGCCTCGTAACCGAATTCTTTGATTGGCGCCACCCCCAGAGAGCAATAGGGTTTGGTGCGACGAGCGGCGTGCACGGTTCGTATGCGCTCGCCCTGCGCATTTAACCCGGTCGCGACGATCCATTCGATAACGGTTCCCGCAGCCACGGACATCAGCTTGCAGATCCGGACCGCCAGATCGAAAGGCCATTCCTTCGGTGCCCCGGCAGGGGTAGGGATGTACAACTCACAGGTCGGTACAATCGCCCGTGTTTGCCAGAGCGTCACGATCCGTTGCACATAATCTGGCAAGGGCGTGATCTCCACGTCTACGCTTTGGCCGTCGATGATCAAAGCCATTCGATGGGGCGGCGGGTGGTGCGGTGGCTCGCCGAGATGCGTAAAAGGTGAAAACGCGAAGTTTGTCAGCAGATACCGGTGCGAATTTGTCGGCGGCTCCTTGTCGAAAACAGCAATCTTGCCAGGCAGAAAATACATCGAACCATATCCATCGCTGTCGAGAGACAACGGCCTGCCGCCGCGTTCCGTGTCCATCACAACTGTCAAGCCAGCCGCTGTCGTTCCGCGAAAACCCGCGGAGCCGCCTGTGTCCAGGAGAGCAAGCAAGTGAAAAGCAAAGTCGTTCGGGAGTATGCGGTGGCAGAGAAGCTGTACCATACCGTTGCCGTCCAGGTCTGCCCGAAATTGGCAGGCTATACGGGCCCCGTTTTCAATCGTCAGATACCCAGCCCCCTCGTAGCTGGCGACGGCGTCCTGACTGTTGAACGCGAAACCTTCCTTCAGACGAACTAGCATGCGCGCATGATAACAGCCCGCACCAATGGCTTCCCCCTGCTCGGCACCAACCCGAAAATAGTGACGTGGACGGCGTCGTCTGGCTAAACTGCACGCCCGTAATTCATAATCGAAAAGTGCTGCAGGCAAAAGTGAGAGCAGTCGCCAGCTTCGGCGACGACCCGACGAAGATTGAAATCATTCTGCCGCCCGGTGACCCGCAGGTCATGTTAGCGGACGTCGCAACCAAGCCGAATTTCCAGCTGTTCGGTACCGCCTTTTCCTATTCGTATCCTGAGGCGGAACTGGCGAAGCGGCCTGCTCAGCCGGCGAACACCCTGATCGAGATTGGCGTTCCGTACTGCTTCCACGTCCCGATCAACACGATGATCGGTTTGATAGACGCGACAGCAACAAGCCATCTCGTACTCAAGAAGGTCTGGACCAGTCGCGCGGAGGGTTCGAGCGAGGCGGACTATTTCTCGCCGACCCACGTGCTGTATCACAACAAGACGAGCATCAAAACGCCGAACTTCCCCACTGAGCCTAACCTCGGTCCAGAGCCGGTTTGCACCGGCACGAATGTCGAGGCGCTAAAAGACAAGGCAGGCCTGTATCGTTACAGTCTGGTTTGGATGTTTTTTGATACCGCCTATATGCGCGAGGCGCTGAAATCCGAGGCCGGCGGCCAATCGGCGCGATCCGAAGTAATTGCCCGCGCCGTCGCGGCCCTTAATCGGTTTATTGACATCTACCGCGTTGTGATGCGTAGTGCACATATCCAGCGACTCTCAAGCGTATATGTCCGTGACATCTTTTTTCAGGAACACAATATCGGATTCCATGGCGCATCTTTTGGTCACGGCATCGGCACAGGGATCATGAACCGTTCTGGAGACGAACTGAACGAAATCGCCCGTAAAGCTACTACGGGGGAGGAAATCCCGCCGTGGGATTTGCTTTTCCTAGACGCCGAGGCTTCACTTGACACGAACGCATTCACCCTGGCTGTCGTGAACGCCTTCCAGGCATTGGAGCTGCGTCTCGAAGACCTTTTGGAGAAGAAGATGACAGCTCAGGGTCTCGCCGCCGCCGACATCGAGGAGCGTCTTGGCAGAATCTGGCGAACAAAGGAGCGCCTGAAGGATTTAGT
>WNFW01004097.1_pt1 | contig 10197 bp, 12 predicted proteins | sample 5400131 | NCBI WGS metagenome assembly WNFW01 (sample SAMN13153362, study PRJNA577476) | soil metagenome | isolation source: 20 cm soil or saprolite under grassland replicate 1 | place: USA:California | collected 2016-06-15
AGTATCGATTCGTGCAAGCGACCGGGCTGACCTACCGCACCATCCAGCAAATCGAACGCGCCCGACAGGCTGCCGCCCTCTTAGAGCAAGGCTGGTCGATCCCCGACGTGGTGTACCAGGCAGGCTATTTCGACCAGCCCCATCTGACCCATGCTCTCCAGCGCTTCCTGGGCCAAACGCCTGCGCAAATTGCTCGTGGCAGTCAGCTGGAGTAGGTTGCGTTATTATACAAGACCTGGCTCCTTTTGCTGCGTTATAATGCCTCTGTTGATACAGTGTGAACGCTCAGGCGAGTGTGAGCCCATTCGCTGATCCATATCACAAGTCACTTGCAGAAGCCGTTCAATGAGTGATGCAAGCGACTTGCATGATCCGTGGGCCGCGTGGCTCAATCTTCGGGTAGCGATCACATACAGAGCAGCAAAAGGAGGACCATATGCGAAAAGTCATTGTCTCTGTCTATACGACCCTGAATGGGGTCATGAGTCCCGTCGACTGGCCTTTTCCCTATGCGAGTGAAGAACGCGGAAAATACGCTCATGATCTCCTCTTCGAGGCTGATGCGCTCGTGATGGGACGAGAAACCTATGAGATTTTTGCAGCGGTGTGGCCGAAGAGGACGACCGCCGATGATGGACCGGGTGAAGCAGGCTCGGCTGATCGGATCAACAGCATTGCCAAGTACGTCGTTTCAACCACCCTGCAACACGTGACGTGGAACAATAGTCACCTGATCAGAGCGAATGTTGCAGAAGAAGTGGCGAACATGAAGCAGCAGTCGGGTCAGAGCATTGTACTGTACGGTGCTGGTCCGGTTGCCCATACGCTGATGCAGCATGGACTGGTTGATGAGGTTCGTGTTTGGGTGTATCCCCTCGTCATCGGCGTGACGGAAAAGACCAAACGTCTCTTCGATGATGCGAGCGACATCCCTCTGCTGAAACTGGTGGAGACCAGGCCGTTCGATTCTGGCATAGTAGTTCTTTCATACCAGCCTGACCGAACAGCCTAACGCCTCCCAACCGTCAACCGACGCGGGGTTTTCTTGGCAATTCGTGTCTGTTCAGGCAAGGTGTCATCTGCTCTTGCCTGAACAGACACGAATCCTCACCCTCCCTCAAGAAGGTGTGCTTGACCACAGCAACAACCTGCTCGCAGTTGTTCGGCCTGCCTCCTGAGTGACGCAGACCTAGCTTTTCATCCTGGTGGGCAGAATATCCCGCCTCGTGGTCTTATGTCGCCAGATGGAGAGGGCATCCGTCACGATGCTGCGAGACCATGGAAAACAGCAGGGTGAAGTGTGAAGCGGGGGCGTTCGTATGGACTCAATAACTTCAAGTTACCCATGTTGTGTCCAGATGAGTTTTTTATCATATGTTGTCCTCGTGGGACGATTAATCTGACAAAGTACAGACTCCCATGCGCATTACCGTGTTTGCTCCTGCTATCCCCCCTGTCGCCAAGCAGACTGCCGCCTCACCCGTGCCCATATCTGGGTACGGTCCACCCGCTACTGCCACTTCCTGGAAAACGGGTCGCTTCTCGGGGCCAGACTTTCCTCTCAAGCCCGATGGGACGCTCCAGTGTCCAGCAGGGCACGCGCTTTCGGCCCAGGGGCGGCGTCGAGAAGCTGACGGCAGCCTGCGCGTGGTGTATGCGGCCAGCATTCGCAGTTGCCGCCCCTGTCCTCTGCGCGAACAGTGTCAATGGAATGGCAGCGTGACAGCAAAGCCGCGCCAGGTGAGCGTGCTCCTCCACCCACTTGCCGTTGGTTCAGCCCCTCTGCTCTGGAGAGACTGGAGCCGTCGATCCTACCGACGGGCGTGCAGACAACTCTTGCGTCACCAATGCAGCGAGGTACGGGTCCGACCTCGCTCTCACGCCTGCGACCCCCCTTTCCCGGGCAGAACGTGCCCATACTCGGCTCTCGTGGGCACAGCGGCTGACTCGCAATGTACGCCCCAGAACTGCTGGTCAGGTGATGATCAAACTGTGCGGCGTCCCAGAAGGCTTTGCCATCTCGCTCGGTTGGGCGACGACTTGAACGCGTACGATGGGTTGCCGACATCGGTTCCCTCTCCTGGGAATGGCTTGCTTCTGCGAGTGGAGCCTCGTGACCTCTTTTCCAACGTGTTCTCCACTCCTTTTCCTTTGATCTTCTGCCCTTGCGCGCGCTCCCTACAGAGATTACTCCTCTGCATCCACCGCTCCCACACGCAGAAAAAGGAGTCATTAAGGAGCTGTTGGGGATCTGACACATGGGGCTGCAGGCTCGCTGGCTCTTCTCGATTCTTGACATTTCCAGCGAGTTCGCTGTTAAATGGGGGAAGCTTGCTTCTCACAAGTATATCTAGAAAGAGGAAAAATCTCCATGATGTGGACCATTTCTGCAACTGCCCACACCCGTGCCACTGCTTCGCATGTATGGGCGATTTATTGTGATGTCGCCAATTGGCCGCGGTGGGATTACGGCATGGCCTCGTATCAGCCCGATGGCCCCTTTGTGACAGGGACTTCTGGCACCTTGCAACCCGTAGGGGGACCAGAATTGCCCTTTACGCTCATCCTCGTCGAGGAAGGACAGCGCTTTGTTGATCGAACACCCATCGGACCAGATCATGCGATCATCGGTCGCCATGAGTTGACCCCTTCGGATTCAGGCACGCAGATTACTCACACCGTCGAAATCGTCGGCCCAGATGCAGAGCACCTCGCGCAAGAGATGGGCTTTAAGCAAGAAGAATTAGACGAAACCGTCTCCAACTTGGCTCGATATGCTGAGGAGGAGCCCCAGGACTGAGAGCAATTCGCGTGCCTTTCTCGGCTGTGTATAGATGTTCGTACAAGAATCTCCGCCCAGGCTCGTTGAGAGAAGATACTTGTACGAACATCTGTAACAACTTCGAGAAGAGCCAGCGAACCTGCCCACCTATGTACCAGATTCTCGTTGTTTGGCAAGAAATGCCTGTTCCCATCTTTGTTTGAGCTTATCTCGTTGCGCAACCCGTGGGATGAGCCCAAAAAGTATACCACTTGATTCCCTCCACTGTATTTTCAAAGCATGATATACTGATCGATGGAAGATCATTCATTGTTTATTTGACAGGGTAAGACACGCTTCTCCTGGCTGACATTTCAAAAGGGAAACGAAAGGAGTACTTTATGAGAAAAATTATCGTCCTAACTTTTATTACTCTTGATGGCGTTATGCAAGCACCTGGAGGACCAGGAGAAGACGACAGTGGTGGCTTTAAGTATGGTGGATGGACAGTTCCGTACTTTGACGAGTTTCTTGGCAAGATAATGACTCAACAAATGGGCAAGCCATTTGATCTGTTGTTAGGAAGAAAAACATTTGAGATATTTGCATCATATTGGCCGCAGCATGAAGATGAAGGACCTGGCATCAACAACGCAACAAAGTATGTTGCTTCCAATACGCTTACAAAGCATGAGTGGAAGAAATCAGTCTTTTTAAAGGGTAACATCGCAGAGGAAATACAAAAGCTCAAACAACAAAATGGTCCTGACTTACAAGTACATGGTAGTGGCAAGTTAATCCAAACACTTATGCAGCATGATTTGGTCGATGAGTTTTGGCTCAAAATATTTCCTGTAACCATCGGTATGGGGAAGCGTTTGTTTGATAATGGGACTATTCCTGCTTCCTACACAGTGGTTGAATCTAAAACCTCACCCACAGGAGTCATCATTGTAAATCTCAAACGTGTGGGAGAAGTCAAAACAGGATCTTTTGCCTAATCATTCACGATGAAGCAACAGCCCCATTGAAGCTGATCTGGGGTCGTACCCAGAGGCATCCCTCACTTCGGGTGTCATTCTCATGACCATCATCCCTTGAAGCGTGCAAAAATCGCGTATCTCTTTCCCCGAACTGTAGCAAGTCTACGTGAGATGTGCCAGAAATGTGATCTGTTTCAAGCATTTCTTGGCACATCTCTAAGAGATCTTGGCGCATGAGTTGCGGGGTCTGACGAAAAAAGGGAAGTGAAACCTGCATTTTTGAATGAAGGGGATAGTCAAAAATAATCATATGGGTATTCTTTACCCAATAGTATACTCAATGGACTCCGGCACTGGTTTGTTCATTGCCAGAAGATAGATGGTAGCCTTGCCGAAGAAAATTAAGAGCGCTTCACCATAGTGATCGACTTCCCGTTCAACTGTCGAGTTAAATCCACCTCGATCAACCGTCTTCTTCAATTCCTCATTCGAGAAAGCAGAGATCGTATCGAGCATCTCATCGTCCAGTGCTTGAAACCATGTCTTGAGACGAGTGATATCGCTCTCCAGCCCTGCTTCCGTGTTGTGATAAGACAAATCTCGCACACCGGTTTTCAATGACTGAGTGTAGGTATATTCGAGGTCTCCCATCCGGCGCACCAGCGTACCCAATGTCATATTCTGTCCGCCAGGATTGAACGCTAAATCAGCATTGCTGAGGATGTCGAGCAATTGCGAGCGCATCCCGCGCACTTCCTGAAACCACGGCCATCTCTCTTGTAGGGAACGTTTCATTTGTTTCTTCCTCATAGAGCGTACTCTTGCTTGACCTATATCTCCCACAAAACTTAGAGATCATAATATGGATGGTTACCGTTATTTGTCAACTGTCAGAATCCACGTTGGGTACAATGACAAAACGACGAGTTGAGAAACTGAAGACTTGCCTGCGGCGCATCGCCGATTGGATGATGTCTGTGCTCCAGGTTACCGGGGGCGCAAACGCCCACGGGCTGCGCAACGAGATATACTCAAGGAAAGAAGAGGGAAAAGCCCGTCATGCAGGCGAAGCATGATGGGCTTTCTTTTTCACATCCCCGCATTCACTTGATCCCGATGCGGACTCGGTAACTCACATACCAGGGGATGGGTTCGGACCCAAGAGATTGGAACGCAGCGCTGCTGAGGCGATCAAAACCGATCTCTTGTTCGGTGAACTGGAACTGATGGCTGAACGCATTGCTCCGCATCATCTCAAGAAACCGTGCAGCATCTCCTTGCTCGATATGATGAAGCAACACCTCACGGGTGAAGCGGAAGTGAGCACTCTCGCGCATGCGTTCCAGATGCTGCTCCTTCGACCAGATCTTTAGGCTGTGAGTAAGTCCGCGCTCCCGGACAAGCTCCACGAAGCGCTTACCAATCTCCTGGGCGAGCCGATCAAGCTCCCAATGAAGTGTTGGTGGCCAATCATAGTCATACGCTGCAAAGAGCCCACCGGGTCGTAGAATCCGAGCGATCTCGGCCAGGGTCGACGTCGGTTCCATCCAGTGGAACGATTGGGCAGCTGTGACGATATCAGCGCACCCATCAGGCAGGCCCGTCCGATGAGCAACTCCCTCTCGATACTCGATCTGTGCTGCGTAGGGATGGTGCTCGATTTTGCGGACGGCCTCTTTCCGCATGTCGGCATTGGGTTCGATGCCAATCACCAGCTCGGCTCGCTCACCCCAGATCGCGGTGGACAGTCCGGTTCCGCTACCCACATCCACCACCAGGGCGGGATGCGGCGTGTGAATCACCTGCGTCAGCAGATCGAGCAAAGCCAGTGTCGGCGTTGGACGCGCCCGATCGTAGCTGTTGGCATTGCCAGTCCAAATTTCACTGGGATCACGCATGCTGTTTTCTCCTTCCTTTTGTTAAGCAGGTGAAGAGCTAGCCGAGAAGCTCGAAAATCTGGGCGCGTACCTTTCCCAAAACCCCAAGAGTATCGAGAATATCTGCGCCGACACCGCCACCATCGCACACCATTCCCAGCAGGATATGCTCGGTGCGAACGTAGGCACTTCCCTGCAGCTCTGCTTCGTCCAGCGCAAGTGAGAGCACCTTGCGAGCTCGGGGCACGTAGTCTATTTCCTCATGGACAGGTTGGTCTCCACGCCCCATTTTCTTTTCAACAGCAGCACGGACAGGATCAAGTGCGACACCCAATTTTTCCAGTGCCAGGTCGGCGAGGCCCTCTTGTTCGCGCAACAACCCTACTAACAGGTGCTCGGTCCCGATATACTGGTGATTGGTGGAGCGCATTATTCTTAAAGCTCCGGAACCGGACTAGCTGTTATGTTCCTGAATAAATGAGTCGACAAGCTCACATACTGTCCCCAATTTTTCGATGTGGGGTGAGTGGCCACATTCAGCAAGTTGCACCTCTTGATACTCACCGCCATTTGCTTTGTATCTTTCAAGAACCGTACGTACCTGTGATTTCATGGGTTGTGGAGGATAGGCTGCTGCCCCTGGCCAGCCCGGGACTGCGCCGATCTGACCCAGGAAACCGAAGTCAAATAACGATGTATCGGATACGATCTGGTCGTCAGCGCCATGGATCCATAATACCGGTGGTTTTAAGCTCATATTGGCGAAATTGTTCTGGTTCATATATTTAGGAGAGAGGGCGTTATTTACGCCAAGTCTGCCTGGTCCAACGTTTGGCCAGTTATCTGATGAGGTCATGTCGCCGGGATAGTTGCCTGGCATTATTCTGGTTGTAAGCAATGAGGAGAGATAGATCTCCTCGCGGTCAGGAGAGGTTCTAAAGGGTGGCTTATAGTAGAAGGTGTTGATTACTGTACGAGGTGAAAACTGCTCATTGCCTCGATCTCCCTGAGCGATGCGTTGTACAAACTCTGGATTGGCAGTTCCTCCGCCACTGCCAGCAAAGTCTGGCCAGGTTGGAGTTCCGACAGAATCCTTCGTGCCTCCAAAGCCAAATGGTGAACTAACGGATTCGAGTGTCAGAGAATGTACATTACCTGGATGGTCTATGACATATTGCATGGCAATATTGCCACCCAAAGACCAGCCCAGTAGATGGAAAGGATTCAGATCTAATGATTGTACAAATGCATTGAGATCATTAGAGAAGTCACGCATACCTCCGGTTGCATCAACCGATAAGACTTCACTGTCACCGTATCCACGCATATCTGGAGCATAGACAGTGTAGATGGCTTTTGCTGCAAGTGCGAGCATGAAGTCTTGAAAGTAGTGAGAGGAGGAGCAATTGCCATGTACCAGTACTAAGGGTATGTTTCCTGTACCAGCCTCAAGATATGCGACCTCGAGGCGGTCTGTTTTAACTTTCTTTTGGGTAATACCAGGTAATAATTGAACTGTACTCAACGATTTGATAAACCTCCTGTGTTTAAGCATATTGATGTGGATATTGTATCATTACTTCCCTTTGACCAAGTGAAGATTTGGGCTAAAAGGATGTGGATATGCGTTTGATTAACAAGGTAAAAAGCCTTGACGTAAGCCAAGGCCTTTGAAAGGGTAAGTTTCAGGTAAGTAAGTTATGCCTTTTTAGGAGTAGAAGTAAGGATTTTGGTCTGCTTCGTGTTAGCTTTTTGCTCGAGTTTTTTGTTGGCTTCCAGTAGTTTTTTGTTGGTGTACGCGCGAGCAATCAGGAATGCGATGCCAATGCAGATAATGACGGGAACAAAGATTGCAATATCTAACGGGACTTTCATAGCTACAAAAACAAGCTGAAATATAGGTACCAGGATAAGGAGAAATGCAGCCATCAAAGTCAAAACAAGAGTCCAGTGTGCTTGAAGATGCTGTTGCATTGTTGTATAGCGGTACTGTGCTTTCTCGCTAATCCTGGCCTGCTGGTCAAGCAAGTTTTGACGTTCTTCTGCAATTTTTAAACGCTCGTTGGCCAACTCTTGTTCAAGCAGGTCGGCTTTGTATTGTGCCTGGCGAATCAAAGAAAGCAGTGCGGCAACATGTTGATCTTCTGTTTGCTTCATATGGAGTTCGACCGTCTTTGCGACATCGCGCAATAGAGGGGGAGTGTGTTCAGGGGTAAGAATAATCGTATTAGCTGCTTCGGAAACCATTTTTTTGGCTTCTTCGGAAACATTTTCATGGAAAGAGTGGTCAAGTTCCTGGTAACGTCTTTTCAACTCCTGATTCGCTGCTTCAAGCTGGTTACGCTCTTCGATGGCTTCACGCAAATGTATTTCATATTGCTCGATTTCATTTTGTTTGCTTCTATGAAGGTTGTCTAATTCTCGCTCTAATTGTGCTTGCGTTTGCCTGTATTCATAGATGAGGTGCTGTTGTTCATCAATCTTCCAGCGAAAACGTTTGTTTTCCTCGCGTAATTGTGTTATCTGACGAGATGTAGTTTTAGCATGGGATCTTTCGTCATTGATATTCGGAAGCATATCTGTATGTCTTTGTCGCTTCTCGTTGATGATTTCTCGACGGTAAGCAATACGGGCTGAACGATCAATAGGACCAATTGATGTATTATAGTCTGGATCATCTCGTGAAAACATAGAAGATAAGCTCCCTTGCAAGTGCTTTTGTGCAGCAAAAGCATACTATGCGTAAGATGCGATTCATGCAATTCATTTAGAAAAAAAGCTCTCTCTGGTACAATTATGCATGCATATGCATAATTTTTCAAGTGTTAGCCACTTAGCAATCTCGTTTTTGGGATATGTAGTTGAATGGCACTTCGGTGATTATAGTATTGTGGCTGTGGGTGTTGCCGTAGGGCCAGTTCTTTTCGCGATTGCCTATTCACTCACTGGAGGTGCTTTTAGTAGCAAATTAACACCAAATGATAAAAGGAACGACGAGAATCACGTGGTTGATAGTCAGAAGTAACATTTTTGAATTCTGGCTATTCTTGATTTAGATTTTGTTGTATGAATTGTTCTAGTACCTGGATATATTGTTGTGGATTGTGTCCATAAGCTCCGCAATGATCAGCTTCATCAACGAAGTACGTGTTCATAGTAATGTTGTGTACATGTGCTTGTGCTACTATCTGATATGCATGAGTAATTGGGATTGCGCTATCTTTAACACCATGAATGAGTAAAATGGGAGGATAACCTTGAAGTATAAGCCCCTTTGGTCGAGCATGCCAGCGTTTAAAACTCGTAGCTGGTTGAGCATTCAGTGTGTGGCCAAAGCGCAAGCGAAAGACGATTGAGCTGACCGCTAGAGTCAGCGAGGTGAGTACGTGGAATCCATTGCGCAGTGGATGCATGAAAGTCGCCCAGTTGGTGCTTTCAATGGTGAGTTGCCAATGCATAATACGCTTTAATATTTCGTCCAGACGCGCATAGGGACTATCGGCAATGATGGCGGCAACATCTGGTTGTGGTTCTAAGAGAAGAGCAACGGATGCTCCCATAGAAAATCCATGAATGACAATTTTACCTGGAATTGTTTCAGCCTGTTGGCGAGCGACAACGAGTGCCGCTTCCAGATCACGTATTTCTGCATTGCCACCACTTGTAGCTATACTCTCACTCTCGCCGTGCCCACGAAAATCGAACAGTAGAACATTGTAGCCATATTTGTACTCGAGGGCTGCAACAGGGCGCAAAACTGTACGGTTGATACGATAGCCATGACAGATGATGATAGTAGGAGCTTGTTGGGGCTGTGCCCAGAAATCTCCACTTAGAAGCGTCCCGTCAGCCGTATGGAAAAGAATAGAACGTCGTTGTGATGCAGGAAGTTCAAGTTCTTGGCTGGGCAATGTCCATGTAAAGTTTTCTGTGTCTAGCTGGTTGTGAGGACGAGAGAGTTCTTCAACAAAATGTTGCGCTAGTAAGATTAAGCTACTTGTAGCTGCTATGCTGAGAGCACCGAGGCCTGTTGCCAGACCAAATACCCATCGATGTTGAATAGTCATATACAATACTCCATTTTTAGGCTATAAGGATAGCTTATGTTTTGTTAGATCAGTTTCAAAGGCAAAAAGTGTCAATTGTTTGCCTGGTAGTCCAGGGCCTTTAATGGCCTTTAGTGGGTATAGGTAATGGTGTAAATGCTGGAGTACCAGTTCCAAAGGGGTTAGGTGAGCTTGAAGGTGTTGTCGATGTCGAAGGAACAGCCGTTTTCGGTGGTGTTGGTGATACCAGAATAGCTGTGAAGTAGGCTTCAGAAGGTATTGTACATGGTTGGATGCCAGTTTTCGTAAATGATATTGAGACAGTTACAAGTTTGTTGATTGCGCTAGGTTTAATGGCTACGGGAAAAACTGCAAGCCCATCGGAAGTGGTCATAGTAGCCATGGTATCAGAAGTTCCATCAGGCCATTGTATTGTTGCTGTAGCTGTAGCACCACCAATTCCTACCGGATTGCCATCCACAATCTGAGTGAATTTACCGAAGATGCTGACGGTGCTTGTTGAGCTGAAT
>WNFW01004101.1_pt1 | contig 10195 bp, 10 predicted proteins | sample 5400131 | NCBI WGS metagenome assembly WNFW01 (sample SAMN13153362, study PRJNA577476) | soil metagenome | isolation source: 20 cm soil or saprolite under grassland replicate 1 | place: USA:California | collected 2016-06-15
GACCAGCGCGGCCACGGGCGCTCGCCGGGACGCCGAGGCGACATCCAACGGTTTTCCGAATTCGCAGATGACTTTCGCACGATTCGCGCGGGAATCGCGCATCGATACCCGGGGCTGCCGACCTTCGCATGGGGCCATAGCCTCGGCGCAATCGTGGTGATTCTCGCGGCCCTCGACCCATCCAATGCGCTCACGGGAGCCATCACGACCGGATGCCCGACTTGCGCAATGCCGCCGTTTCCTTTGCCAGTGTGGCAGCTGGTGCGGATCGTGGCCGGCGCACTTCCGACTATACGCGTTCGGCCCGGTCTTCGCGTCGAAGCGCTGACACATGTGGTGACGGTTCAGCAGGACTACCTCCGCGATCCGTTGGTTCAGAAGAAAGCGAGCATCAGACTTCTCGTCGAGCTGGGGCGCGCTTCCACATACGCGCTGCGCGAGGCACCTGCGATACGCACGCCGTGGCTTGCGCTCCACGGCGGTGAAGACACCATTGCGCCTCCACAAGGCTCAAAAGCCCTGGTTGAGCGATTGGGGTCTGCGGATAAGCAACTGCTGGTCTACCCCGGACTTCGTCACGAGGTTCACAATGAAGCCCAGCCGGCCGCAATGCGGTTTCGGCAACAGATCGCCGCCTGGACGAATGAGAGATCGACGACGCAGCGAGCAGAGAACTAAAGAGCGGCGAGAATCAGCACTAGCGAGGGAGAATGTGCACCAAATCGAGAACATGGATTCATGCGTCGAGCCTGTCGTTCCTGTTGTTCGCGGTTGCCATGCCGGCAGCGCCGCAGGAGCCGTCGGCCGAGATCGCGCCCACGCACGCGCGATGCGCCAATGGGCCGCACGTGCAAATGACACTCGGCCTTCCTGTTGGCTACGAGCTGACCGGGATTGTCGCGGCGTCCCAGAGTCGCACGTCCGGTCCCGGACTGGGCGAGGTGTGCGCAAGCATCGTCAGGGGGTCGCCTTATGCTGTGCTCAACTGGCTCGAACTCGGAGACATACAGGGCGCGATCATTTCGCAATTTGCCGCCCAGGTGATGCGCTCCGATGATGCGACCGCCTACGCGGAGGAGTATGTCGACTTCTCACCAGCGGTATTCACAGGCCTTCCACGAATAGCGCGGAAGATCGTGCTCAAGAACGGGACGGGAGCGGAGGTTGCCCCGAGCCGTCTGGACGCATTCTTCGCCTCACTGCGAAAATCCGCAGCGGCTGCGACGATCCTGCTTCCCGACCACCTCTCCCCGGCGGTGCCGGTGCTCCTCACACGCGCCGTGAATTGGTCACGACAGCAAAAGCTCAGCGGCCGAGAGCGTGACCCGTTCCTTGGGGCGGTCGTCAATTCGATTCGCTTCCGACTCTATGGCGACGCTGTCCCAATTGGCGCGCAGGCGGCAGCGCTCGAATTGGCGGAGTCGCTGGTAACCATCGAAGCGTCGATGCCGCCCCCGTGCGATGTTGAAACCAACCCTCTTCCATGTGCGAGCATGGATCGTCTGGTGGTGCGCCGGCGGCTGCTCGACCGTGTTGAGCAGCTACATGCGTACATGCCGCCGCCGCCCAAAGTCACCAGCTCATCAAGCGCGGAAATGGCGCTGTTTGCGCGTTCGCTGGACGCCGAGAAGCAGGTGGGCTCGACGATTGCTGCCTTTCGCGATGCGCACTATCGGCGCTACCAGGTTGGGAATCTGCCGCAGCGGTACTTCAGGTTCCGCATCGAAGAGCTCTGGTCGATCCTGCAACACGAAGGCTCACGAGTAGAGAATTCGCGCGCCGATAACCGTGCCGGTCTCGCCCTCGTGCTTACGGGCGGCGGCGTGAAGGCCGCGTACCAAACGCGGATGATCGATCATCTCTATGGCGGCGCTCGGCTTATCAACGACCCTAAGTCGAGTGCGGCCGGGCATCCTCCCGGCACGCAGCCGGTAGACCTGGTCATCGGAACCTCTGGCGGTGCCCTGCTCGGGGTGTTCGTCTCGGCGATTGGCGATCGCCTCGCCGCTGCATTCAATCCGGGCGGAAGCAGCAATCTCACGAAGATCGTCTGGAACACTCCGGGGCCGGGTATCCGCTCGCGCGACGTGTTTCCGTTCCTCGACATGCCACGCTATGCAACGGTTCTGGTCGCATTCCTGGTGCTGATGCTCGCAGCCCGGCTGGCGAAGGCGGTTCACGTTCGGGTGACGAGCCACCCAAGCGTCAGTCCCAGCGTGCAGAGCGGCGAGCCAATTGGTCCCGGCCGACGGGCGGAGAGCGTTTTGTGGTACGCGTTGCTCATCCTCTCGCCGCTCATCGTCATCAAGTCGAGCAGCCCAGGCGGCACCGAGCACGTCCCGGCGATCACGGGAATCGTATATGCGGTCATGATCCTGATCGCGATCTACTCCGACGTGCGGCTGAAGCGCAAGGCACGGCTCACCGCGGGGGCACTTCAGACCTCGCCGATGGTGTGGCTGGCATTAGTGATTGCCGCAGCAGCGCTCGCTGCCATCTTTCTGGCGCTCACGCACTTTCGAATGTTTGACGTTCAGCCCGCGCTCGGACAACTGGACCCGGCCGCCGCGACCGCCGGTTGTCTGGGTGTCATGGCGTTAGCCATTGCGCTCTACCTCTTCCTTGCATCTCAGAAGAACCTTTTCGATAAAGAGCCGCGCTGGCCGATCCTGCGTGCGTTTCTGACCGTCGTCAGCATCGTCGTGCTGAGCTACGCTGCGGTGGGATTCGCCACGTTAGCAAAGCGCGCCTCGCTGCTGGAAGTAACCGGTAGTTTCTGGCTCTGGTTTCTGAGCGCCGTGGCTTTGCTCTCTGCCGTGGCTGTAGTACTTGGCGACGTGCGCTCAGACCTACGCTTCCAAATCTGGTTGCGTTCGACGTTTGAATATCTCTTCGGCGAATACCGTTCCTGGACGCACTCGTCGAAGGCGCGGCGCTACGCACGGCTGGTTGCCGCGGCGTTCGCTGCCTGGATCTGGTGGAATCTGCTGGCCGCACCCGGTCTCTACGGCAACAAAAACGCGCTGGACTACTTCAAGGCCGCATTCACGCGTTTCGGAGATGCCACGGTGCTCAAACACAACGGCGTTTACCCGCTCGCAGTTCCCTTCGCGATCACCGCAACCTCTCTTGAAAAGGAACGCGAGCTCTACTTCCTGTTTCTCGCTGGACAAGGTGGAGATGTCGAGGTCGACAAACAACTGAAAGATGAGGCGTGGTCCAACATTGCGAGCGACTCCCGCTGGTTCGTGCTGCGCAATGCCGCTTCCGATGATCTGCTCAACACGGCCTTCGCTTCGGGCTCCCCGTTCCCCGTGTTTTCGGCACATGATGTGAAGGCGAAAGTGCTACGGACACCGGAACATCTCATCGACGGTGGCTTTGCGCACAACCGCCCACTCGATGCAGCGAGAGTGCTCGGCGCAACTAAAGTGCTGGTCATCAATTCCTCGCCGCTCCAAGCCGGGAGGCGCAGCGCTCGCTGTCAGGCCCCGATATTCCGAGTGGGAGAGCTCGCTTGCAATCTGCCTAAGCTCGTGCCCTATCTGTGGGATCGATCCCAGATCGAAGACATCCTGAGCACCAAGAATATGCTCGTGGTCTCGATCTACCCGACTGCGGACGGCGGAGGTTGGCCGCTCCTGACGGACTTTCGCGGTGAAGTGGTGGAGCAGCTCATCCACGCTGCCGACGTGGACATGGAGCGTCGAGTGGGGGTAGTGGAAAGCTGGGGGCCTGCGCAGCGGGGCGCAGGTCAGCTTATGCAGTATGACATGAATCGACTCTGATGAAGTCGGCGTGCCTCCGCGTTCTGGTGTGCGTATTGCCGCTGGCATGTGTGGCGTGTACGCCGGTTCGTAGCACCCTCCGACCGCCCTATCTCATCGGAGGAGTCGTGTACGACGAGCGCGGGCTGCAGCAGTACGCCGAGTCCCAGTGCGCAAGGGAAACTGGCGGGGCCCCACCGCACGAATTCACGACTGATGGATGCAGCCTGTGGCCACAGGGAAGCTGGGAGCAGTGCTGTGTCGCGCACGACATGGCGTATTGGTGCGGCGGGCCCGATGAAGCGCGACGCAAGGCGGATCTTCGCCTGCGCTCGTGCGCGAAGGACCGAAGCAGCGGCGTGAATGCACTGTTGATGTACCTCGGTGTGCGGATAGGAGGAAGCCGATGGTGGCCTTTTCCGTGGCGGTGGGGGTACGGATACTCTTGGCCGTATCGCGAGTCCGAAGCGCAGCGCACGGGAGCCGAACAGTCCGCGAGGTGATCGCGTCGGCATGGTTTCGGCCGTCTGCGGGACTCGCGCCCGGTGTTGCTTGATACGGACTTTTGTCGATTGACTCGCGATTTCGCGGGACCGCGGAATAAACGGAGGGGACCCGCGCTTCGCGGGGCGGAGGCCGTCGCCCCGATCCCGCACCCGCGCACCGCCCGCAGGTACTTCGAGACCGCGCCCACCGACAGTCCGAGCGTCCGCGCGAGCGCCCGGACCGCAGTGGGCTGACTGATATCGGCATCGCCAGCATCGTATCGATGCTCCGTCAGGCGGCTGAAGACGTGTCGCTCAAATAGAATTTTTGGGCGTCGATCGGGGAGGTAACCACAGCCGCTTGTCTCAACGGACAAAACCGCCCACAACTCCGCAATACCGAGGCCCGACGAGGTCAGAGTTTCATTCACGCCGCCCTGACTGAGCGGGAACGCGGTCCCGACAAATTCGAGCATAGAATCTTGACTTTGTGTCCTAACGCTTCATGGAATCACTGTGATGCTGGTAACCGGGTGAATCTCGTTCCACTTCGCATGAAACGTGTCCTGCACGTAAACCCCCACTATCCTCACCCGCGAGCCCACTGGCGGGAGCACGACATGGTCCGTGTAGCCTTGGCACGCACTTTGAGCGTCCTTCTGCGTCACGGGAAACCTGCATATGATTTCGAACACCAGGTTGCCGCCCTCTTCGCTCATGTTGCCGGCATTTAGTAGATTCTGAAACTCGGGGTCCACTATCAACCATCCGTGTGTATCCCCATCGCCTTCGTGACGGACTCCATCAGGCTGCCTGACCTTTCGAGTCGCAGTCGCATCTACGATCGTCCCGGTCACGGCGATACACGGCTGTTTCACCATCAGCCGATACGAATGGTAGACGTGATTCCATAAATTGGAATCACACGTATCTGCCGCTGGCGGCGTGCCGTTGGTTGGTGCGCCCCCATTTGTTGGAGTCCCGTTGGGTACGGACGCTACGGTGACGTACTTCGAGAGGACCCAGCCAATCTGATCGTCCTCGGTCCTGACGTGATAGAAACCGCTGTCGGGACTTGCATCCACCAGCGTGATCCTGACTCCCTTGGCCAGATGCTCCAGAACCGGACTGGATGTCGAAGGGTCGCGGCGAAGAATGACGTTGCGGCGTACGGATGCCTGCTGCCCCAACACAGAAGTAGAGAAAACAAGCAGGAATAGAAGCGCCCCCACCGCGTTTCGGCCTGAGGTGATTTTCATTTGGCCCTCTCGCGTCTCTTGCCGCCAAATTGCCCTGCAACCGGTACCTTCGCGTAGTCATTCTGTTGCTGGGGTGTGTTACCCCACGAAGTGGTGTTTGCTCGGTTGCCAGTTTCTCCACTGGCGCGCGCGGCGTTCACGCCGGGAACCGCGGACGGCGATTTTCCCACGGGTAGTTTGCATGGCCTTGGCTCCGGTTATTTGGATCCAGCCTTGGTTGGAGTCGAATTTTTGGGCGTAGCCCCCAGTAAGGACTTGGAATGCTGACGTGGCGTGCTGTTTGAAGTCGATGTCGCCTTGTGAGAATTCGTGACCGAACCAGTTGGGTGTGACGAAGTCGGTGACGAGTACGCCGTTGATTTCGTATCCGTATTGCTGGTCTTCCACTGGGTCGCATACTTCACCGGCCCAGAAGGTCCCTTGGGCATCTTGGTAGGCGCCGTTGAGCCAGGGGTCGACGGCCATTTCGCAGATTTCGTGGGTGGCGCCGACGCTGACTGATGCGTTGTCGGCTTGGATGGTTTTGACAAAGACTTTCGAGATGGGCAGGCCTTCGTTGGTCAGGTCGTGGTAGGCAAGCGCGTTGGCTTGGTCACTGTTGTCGAGGAAGACGACCCACCAGGCGCCGGCGGCCGGGGCGGTGGTATTGGGGGTGAATGTGAACTGGGCTGAGCCGACTCCCCACACAGCGTTGAGGTCTTGGTTCCACTGTGTGTCGAAGGCGGGGAGCATTGCCTGGACGTTGTCGTCGTTGATGGCGGTGGATTCATTGATGACGGCTATCTGCAACATAGGCCTCTCCAGTGAACCGAGGAATTGAGTACGTCGGCTTTAGAAGGCGTGCGAGTTACAGGACTACGGGCCTTGTAATACTGTCTTGTCGATCGCGGACATCTCAGCAGGACTTGCGCTATTGTGCTGCGGCCAGATGGCAAGGATAGAGTTTACCGGTGGCGTTCGCTTGGGCGGTGGCGACGCTTTTGGCGGGTGTTTGCGGGTTACGGTGCGAGCGTCGGGACATGTGCCGCAGTAGCGGGTGCGGTGGTCGGCAGAACCGTGGCGTCTGCGCTTAGGCTTTGCCGCATTCCATTTGGCGGTGTGTCCAGGAGCTCTTGGACTTGTCAATGCTTGGTGGCGATCGTTTGCAGTGACACGAATTAGTCCACGCGCACCGGCACCGTCAAGGTGTCCTTGCGTGCGATACCAGTCCACCGGCGAATCTTCACCGCTTCGCCTGGCGATCCGACTGTTCTGGACTCTTCCACACGCCAATTGCTGCGTAATCAGGATTTCGCCACGGACATGCACGCCGACGCTCATTTCCCAGAGGATAGTGCCTGCTCAAGGGCCTGGCGGATGAAACGCTGGTAGGGAACGCCGGCTCGGTCTGCGGCGCGCTTAACCGCGGCCAGCAGCTCGCCGGGGAGGCGCATGTTGACTCGCGCCTCCTTGGGCGCGAACTCGAAGCGCGTGGCCTTCATGCCCCGCAAATCAAATCGAGTGAGATCCACTTCGGCGACAAAGCGCTCTGCCTTCCGGTCACTCTTCAGCCGAGGCAGCTTCTCAGTCGTTCCGGACCTGCGCTTCATAATGGGCGATCTCCTTGGGCATTCATGAACCGCGCGCTGATGGGGCGAATGAGCCGCTGGCCCGCCGGCTCCGCAAGGTGAACGCCACGAAGATGTGTCGACCCTCCGCGGCGCGTCCGATAGCCAGGTAGCGAGTTTCCGGCTTTTAAATGCTTCAGCGCCGGAAACACATGCAGCGTGCTCCGGAACAGCTGTTCGATCTGCTCCAGCGTGACTCCGTGCTTGGCGCATTTGTCGCGGTTCCCCTCATCCCAGTCGAACCCTGCGACCTGCTCCAGCATTGTTCCCTAGGTCAACAACCCACGTGCGCCGCGTTGCTGGGCGCGTCAGTCCGGAGCTGCCATCCTGAGGGCGCTGCTTGGGATTGTGCCCGCTGGCACGATTGCTGATCAGCGCGCTGCGACAAAGACCGTCAGCAGCGTTGCAGATGTATCGCTCTCAGACCTCAATCTCTCCACCCCGGAAGGCATGCACTTGGCACGGGATCGCCTGCACACTATGGCAGAGCGCCTTTGCGCCGACCGTGGCGGCGGCCGCGCGGTCGGCCACTGAAATGCGCCTAGGGAAATTTACTTAGCCGATAGTGGGGTCAATTACTGGTGCGTTGACAGGTGTGATGACGTTCACGGCAGCTCTATGTCTCGTGGCGTCTGATATTCGCGCACTCATGGCGAGTGCAGGGGGAGGACGCCGGAATGACTTCCATGAGGCGCGAGTATGGCAACGAGGTGCTCGGACAGGGCACTGAGGCTGCGCAGAGGCCGGCACTACAAGCCGCGCCGTCACGGCGGCATAAGATGCATCCCGTAACGTGGGTCGTTTCGGCGATCGCCGCCGCGGTGCTCAGCTGGGATTCCTGGCAAACTGTCCAAGACGTACGCCAATCGCGGGCGCTACATCATTCGTATGCGGCTGCCAGTGCCGGGGTCTGCCGGCATTGCGAACAAGACCTGCACCGTGAGATTGCACCGGATTCTCAGTAGCGCCGCATGGCGAAAGGGTGTAACGCTCTCGTAACCCCTCCAAACCTTGCGTTGAGGAGTCCACGGAACCGGGTCAACTCCACGTTCGGCATCGACAATGCACCACTGCACCACTGAGTCTCGCGCTGGAGCTTTTCCTTAGCGAGTCTCATTGGCTCGATGCCATCGGCCGCCGCAAGCGCTACCTCACGCCCGACAAGAGATCGGAACACCGAACCGGGCAAGCGGTGCTTCTGTCCGGTGCTCGCTCGCGTCTCCCGGCTACCCGGCTAGTTATCGATTGCGAGCAAGGACTTACCAGGGCCAACTTTCTCAGGTCGTGAAATACTCATTTCACGATTGCTTTGATATTTCACAGTTGCCGTTGGATTGTTGGATCGGCGCGTCCAAGCATTTGATGGTGGCCAGGGACAGAATCGAACAATCGAACTGCCGACACGCGGATTTTCAGTCCGTTCTCGGCAGTTCTAGGGGCTTAACAATCAAGCACTTGTAGCGCTTGCCGGCCCTCTCCCCAGTCACACCAAGGCACACTCATGGCACACCCAATCTGAGTTGGTCACATTCCTTGCACGAACCCCTCGTTGGACCTCCGCATCACCGCATTGTCCGTACATTGTACGGGTGCTATGATCAACCACGTTGCAGAGAGACAGTATTCATGAGACATGGCTCCACGAAACGACGGGAGGACCGCCTTGAGGTGCGTCTGACTCCTAGGGCGAAGTCGATGTTGCGGCGCGCCGCATCGGTCGAGCGCAAGACCGTCAGCGCCTTCATTCTTGACAAGGGGCTTGCGGCAGCCGCCGAAACTCTCGCGGACCGCCGCGAATTCCCGCTGAGCGCCAAGCAGTATGACGCCTTTATCGCCGCGCTCGACGCTCCGCCGAAATCCCGCCCGCGCCTCGAAAAGCTTCTCAAAACGCCCAGCGTTCTGGAGTGAACGACTACGGCGCGATCGAGAAGCTGCGCCGCGAGCACCTGCTCGACAGCTTCGATTGCGGCAAGGAAGATCTGAACCGCTTTCTGAAGCGCCAGGCATGGAACAGCCAGCAGGCGCACAGCGCCCAGACTTACGTCCTCGTTAAGGATCTGCGCGTTCTCGGATACTACAGTCTGGCCGCAGGGTCGGTAACCCATGAGGAGGCGACGGCGCGTGTCAGGAAAGGCCTGGCGCGGCATCCAATCCCGGTAATTCTCCTCGCGCGGCTGGCCGTGGACGCGTCACTCCATGGCAAAGGGCTGGGGTCGGCGCTGTTGAAAGACGCGCTGCTACGGACAGCACACGCAGCCGATAGCATCGGCGCCCGTGCGTTGCTCGTTCACGCCAAGGACGATAGCGCCAAGGTGTTCTACGAGCACTTCACGTTCGAGGCGAGTCCAAGTGATCCGTACCACTTACTGCTCATCATGAAGGACCTATTGCGGATCATCTCGGCATGACCAAATCATTCCTGATCAGTTGGCCGTTCTTCATGACGAAACGAACTCGCTCCTGTAGTGCGCAAATATTGAATTCGCCGATCAATACGTCTACGGGATCAACGATCGGCACGCATTGTGGCATGATCCAAGGATGCTTGGCGTCTCCGGCATCGCGGTCCAACTGATCGGCGACACACTTCGCTGGTGGCGGCTCACGTTCCGCTCAACGCAGTCACTCAAGGCGGAGAATTTATTTTTGCGTCCGCAACTCGCCCTGTATGTCGAACACGGTATGAAGCCGCGGCGAATCGATCCGGGTGTTCCCGATCCGCCCCCCGCGTGTCGCGACTGCCAAAAGGCCAGTTCGCGCCATCGCCACGGGGAATCATATGCAGTCCGTGCCAATCCGATCCTCGGCGGATTGCATCACGAATACTCCCTCGCGCCTTGCTGCGCGTGACTGAGTTTTTGCGGACCACACGACGTGCTGCCGCGATAGTCGCGGCATGCCCATCTAATCCGAAGGGGTAGCGATGACGGATGCAAAGAAGCTGAGCATTGTTCTCGTGGTCGCAGTGTCACTGCGTCTTTGCGTGGGCTCGCAACCGGCAACCGCTCAAGCAAATCCGACGGTGGGCGGATCTGGCTCAAACACGTCGTACCCGGGGCGCTGGGACCTGGCCATAA
>WNFW01017108.1_pt1 | contig 10195 bp, 7 predicted proteins | sample 5400131 | NCBI WGS metagenome assembly WNFW01 (sample SAMN13153362, study PRJNA577476) | soil metagenome | isolation source: 20 cm soil or saprolite under grassland replicate 1 | place: USA:California | collected 2016-06-15
CGCAGAGTGAGAGCTGACCGGACCCCGCCGCCACCCGCCCGGGCGCGGCCAGCTCGAGGCCGAGGCCGCGCGCGATGCCCGAGAGCTCGCTCGCGTGGGCACGGAACGCGGCGAGCTCGACGATCTCGACCGCGCAGGCGGCGAGCTCGACGCCAGGGGCCTCACTCGCCGCACCCAGGGCCTCACGCGCGGACACGCAGGTCCTCCGGATCGAGCATGTGGGAGCTCATGATTTCGATCTCGGTGCTCTCGCCGTGCACGGGCGAGAGAGCGGTGAGACGCCGTCCGATGCGCCGCCGGCCGCCGGCCACGAGGGCGAGTCCCACCCAGCTCCCGAGCTCGACCGAGGGGGTCGATGAGGTCACGTAGCCGAGACTCGCGGCGCGTCCCTCGGGGTCGAGGAGCTGCAGGCCGTTGCGGAGCGGGAGCGTGCGATCGACGGGGCGCACGCCGACGAGCTGCAGCCGGTCGGGCGCGGCGAGGCCCGGGCGCTGCGAGAGCGCGCGGCCGATGAAATCCCCGTGCGGCTTCAGCAGCCGCTCCAGGCCGAGATCATCGGCGCTCGTGTTGCCGTTGAGCTCCGCACTCGTCACGTGCCCTTTCTCGATCCGGAGCGTATTGAGCGCGTCGAGGCCGTAAGGCGTGATGTTGCAGGGCCTGCCCGCCTCGAGCAGCGCCGACCAGGCCGCGAGCGCGGATCGCGCCGGGACTGCGATCTCGTAGGCCAGCTCACCCGAGAAGGAGATGCGGAAGAGCCGCCCCGGAATCCCGGCGATGACGGCATGGCCCGCCGCCATGAACGGAAATGACTCGTTGGAGAGATCGACCCCTTCGCACACCCCCGCTACCACCTCGCGCGAGCGGGGACCGGCGACGGCGAACTGCGCCCACTGGTCCCCGACGTCGGTGAGCAGCACGTCGAGGTCGGGGCACACCGCCTGCTGGTGGAACTCCATGTGCTCGAGGACCGCCGCCGCATTCGCGGTGGTGGTCGTCACCACGAAATGCTCCGCGGCCAGCCGCGAGGTCGTGCCGTCGTCGAACAGCATCCCGTCCTCGCGCAGCATGATGCCGTAGCGGGCGCGCCCGACCTTGAGCGTCGAGAACGTGTTGGCGTAGAGCAAGTCGAGGAAGCGCGCGGCATCGGGCCCCCGCACGTCGATCTTGCCGAGCGTCGAGACGTCGGTGATTCCGACCGAGCGGCGCACCGCGCGCGCCTCGGCGAGCACCGCGTCCCAGCCCGGCTGCGGCGAGTACACGAGCGGCCGCAACCAGAGGCCGGTGGGCACGAACCTCGCCCCCGCGCTCTCGTGCCACTCGTGCAGCGGCAGGCGGCGCTTCGGCTTGTAGTGCTCCCGCACCTCGGCCCCCGCCAGGGCCGCGAAGGGAACCGGCTCGAGGAACGGTCGGGGCCTCGTGAGCCCGACCTCGGCAAGCGGCACGCCGCGCGCCTGCGCGAGCACGGCGCTGCCGACGAGAGCCCCGATGCGACCCTGATCGGTCCCCATGCCATGGGTTGTGAAGCGCTTCATATGCTCGACGTGCTCGTAGCCCTCGCGGGCGGCGAGGCGCACGTCGGCGCTCGTGACATCGTTCTGCAGATCGACGAAGGCCTTGCCGCGCGCGGGCACCTCCCAGAGCGCGCTCATCACGGTCGCCTCGGTATCGGGCGGCAGCTCCGCGGCCAACCCGGCCCCGGACGGCGCGCGACCGAGCTCGGCGGCGATCGCGCCCGCGGCGCGCTCGCCGTCCCGGGCGGCTGCAGCAAGTCCAAAGACGCCGCGCGCGGCCCCCGCCACCTGACCGATCGCGGGAGCCAGATCCGGGGCGAAGGCGGCGATCGCTTCCCGCCAGTTGAGAGCCGCTCCCAGCTGGCTCGCGAGCGAGATCACCGGGGAATAGCCGCCAGAGATCAGCAGGCAATCGGCCTGCAGCCAGCGCCGATGACGTCCTCTGAGGTCTGAAATTCTGACCGCGCGAACCCCGCGGCGGCCCGAGACCGCGGTGACAAGGGAAGCGGCGTGCACCTCGACACCGAGCGCATGAGCGCGCTCCGCTGCGAGGGACTTCTCGCGCACCTCGATCACGCCTGCGCAGGCGATGCCGGCCTCGAGCAGCGAGAACAACGTCTCGTAGGCCTCGTCGCTGTTCACGAAGAACGCCGGCCGCTGACCCACGGCGACGCCGTAGTGGCGCAGAAATTTGAGCGCGGCGCCCGCGAGCATCACGCCCGGGGTGTCATTGCCGGGGAAAGCAATCAGCCGCTCGAGCGCACCCGTGGCCAACACCACGCGCCGCGCGCGCACGATGCGCAACCGCTCGCGCAACCCTCCGAAGCGGGCCGATTCCTCGGGTGAGAGTGTCTCGAGTGCGCCGAACACCCCATGCCCGTAAGCTCCGAGCACCGTGGTGCGGGTGAGGCAGCGCATGCTGCTCAAGCCGCGCAGCGCCGCGCAGACCTTCGCGCGCCAGGAGTCCCAGCGCCGATCGAGGAGCGAGCCGCCACCCAGGGCCACGTCCTGCTCGGCGAGCAGCACCCGAAGTCCGCTCGCGCCGAGCCAGTGCGCCGCGGCGAGTCCGGCGGCGCCTGCGCCCACCACGAGGACATCCGCGTGCTCGTGCAGCGTCTCGGCGGGACCGGCGTGATCGGCCACGATCGGCTCGAGTCGACCCAGGCCCGCGGCGCGCCGGATGAGGGGCTCGTAGACCCGCTCCCAGGCCCAGCCCGGCGCCATGAACGTCTTGTAGTAAAAGCCCGCGGGCAGGAAACGCGCGAAGATATCGGCGACCGAGCCGAAGTCGAGCGCGAGTGACGGCCAGCGATTCTGGCTTTCGGCCGTGAGGTCCTCGTGCAGCTCGAGCGTCGTGGCGAGGCGGTTCGGCTCGCGCCCGTCGGGCCCGATGACGTCGATGAGCGCGCACGGCTCCTCGGGTCCTGCGGTCACGATGCCGCGCGGCCGATGGTATTTGAAGCTGCGCGCGACCACGCGCACGCCGCTGGCGAGCAGTGCCGAGGCGAGCGTGTCACCCGCGAGGCCGGACATACGCCGGCCGTCGAAGCGAAAGCCGACCGGCCGCGTGGCGTCGGTCAGAAGGCCTTGGGCGATGCGGCCGGGACCCCTCATCAGCCGAGCGAGTCTCCGGGCCCGCCGACCGCGCGAATCTCGTGGCTCAGGGTGTGGCGCAGGACCTTGAGGAGCCTGCGGCAGCCGCCCACGTGCAGCCACCACTCGAGGTGCCAGCCGCAGCGGTTCTCGCGCGCATAAACATAGTTGGTGAAGGCGGTGAGCCCGGCATCGCCCGCGGGCCGCCCGCGGCTGGCATCTCCCCGATAGCGGAACTCGGTTTCGTCACGCTCGCCGCACCACGGGCAGGGAATTCGAAGCACGGGCCTTGAGCTCAGTGCGCGTAGGGAAAGGGACCGGTGCCGCGCTCGTCCACGGTCCGCCCGGCGGCGAAGCGCCGCAGGTCCAGATGAGAGGCGAAGGGGTGCGGCTCGTCGCGCGCGATGAGATGCGCCGTGGTGAGCCCTCCGGCCGGGATCGCCTTGAAGCCGCCGTAGCACCAGCCGCCGTTCAGGATCAGCCCCTCGAGCGGCGTCTTCGAGATGATCGGCGAGCCGTCCATGCTCATGTCCATGACACCGCCCCACTGCCGCAGCACCCGGACCCGCGCGAGCCCCGGCAGCAGCGTCACGGCCGAGGCGGCGACCTCCTCCGCCATCGGGAGCGTCCCGCGCTGGCCGTAGCTGTTGTAGCCGTCGATGGCGCCGCCGAACACCAGTCCGCCCTTGTCGGACTGGCTCACGTAGAAGTGTCCGGCGCCATAGGTGAGCACGACGTCGAGCACGGGCTTCAGGGGCTCGCTCACGAAGGCCTGCAGCACGTGGCTCTCGATCGGCAGCTGCAGTCCGACCATCGCCGCGAGGCGCGAGGAATGTCCCGCCACCGCCAGGCACACGATCTCGGCGCCGATCGCACCCCGGGTGGTCTCGACACCACTCACCCGCGCTCCTTCGCGACGGATGCCGGTGACTTCGCAGTGCTCGATGACGTCCGCGCCGGCCTCCGAGGCCGCCCGTGCGTAGCCCCAGGCGACCGCATCGTGCCGAACGGTGCCGCCGCGGCGCTGCAGGAATCCGCCGAGCACCGGATAGCGGCCGTTGTCGAGGTCGACGAGCGGCACGAGCTCCTTCACCTCCTCGCGACCCAGCGCTTCGGCGTCCACCCCGTGCAGGCGCATCATGTTGGCACGGCGCGTGAAGAGGTCGCGCTGCGCCTCGGTGTGAAACAGGTTGAGCGTGCCGCGCTGGCTCACCATCGCGTTGAAGTTGAGCCGCTGCTCGAGAGTCTCCCAGAGCTTCAGCGAGAACTCGTAGAAGCGGATGTTCTCGGGATGAAAGTAGTTGGAGCGGATGATGGTCGTGTTGCGCCCGACGTTGCCGAGCCCGATCGGGCCCCGCTCGAGCACCGCCACGTCCCGGATGCCGTACTCGGCGGCGAGGTAGTAGGCGGTCGCCAGCCCATGGCCGCCCCCGCCGACGATCACCACGCGATAGCGCGGGCGCGGCGCCGCCTTCGCCCAGGCGCGCGACCAGCCGCGCTGGCCGGTGAGACCCTCGAGAAAGAGCCGCCATCCCGAGTAGCGGCCGCTCGAGGCGCGCCCGGCCTCGAGAGGGGCCGGTGGGGATTTCGCCGCGGGGCTCATCGGTCGGCCATCATAAGGTGCGGCGTCGATCCGCACACGCGCGGGAAGCGGCGCCCTTGACGCGCACGCCGGCAACCGACAGTGTGCGCCGCTGTGCGCGAGCCTTCTGCGCCCGCTACGGGGATGGCGCCTGGCCAACATGCTGAAGTCGCTGTGCGTCGCGGCGGTCCTCGCCCTCGGCGCCTCGCCCGCGCTGGCGGCGGCGGTGGTCGTCTCCTCGAAGCTCTCGAGCGAGTCGGCGATGATCGGGCAGATGATCCGGCTGCTGCTGAAAGCGCATGGCATCGAGAGCGTGGACCGGACGAAGATCGGCGCGACGCCGGTCGTGCGCAAGGCGCTGCTCTCGGGCGAGATCGATCTTTACGTCGAGTACACCGGCAACGCCGGCTTCTTCTTCAATCGCACCTCCGATCCCGCCTGGAAGGACCTCGAGCGGGGCTACGCGCTCGGCGCGCAGCTCGACTACGCGGCCAATCGCATCGTGTGGCTCACGCCTGCCCGGGCAAGCAACGCCTGGGCGCTCGCGGTGCGCCGCGACCTGGCGGAGGCCAACGGGCTNNNNCAACGGGCTTCGAACCTTGAGCGATTTCGGCAGGTGGGTGACGGCAGGCGGGGGGGTCGTGCTCGCCTGCTCCGCGGAATTCGCCAATGCCGGGACGCTGCGCTCGCTCGAGCGCACTTACGGCTTCACGCTGCGCCCGGAGCAGATGATCGTGCTCGCGGGCGGGGAAACCTCGGCAACCATCGGCGCCGCGGCCGCACGCACCAACGGCGTGAATACGGCGATGGTATACGGCACGGACGGCGGCATCGTGGCGGCGAACCTCAAGATCCTCGAGGATGACCGGCACGAGCAGCCGGTGTATGCGCCGGTGCCGGTCATCCGCGAGCCGGTCCTGAATGCCCACCGAGAGATCGCTGCCATCGTGAAGCCGCTGATGGAGAGCCTGGGGACCGACACACTGCAGCGGCTCAATGCGCGCGTGCAGATCGACGGCGAGTCCGAGCAGTCGGTCGCCGAGGACTACCTCCGGGCGAAGGGCCTCTTGAGGTGAGCGCGCGCCTCGCGCTCGCCGTGCCGCGCCTGCCGCGCCTCGACCCGCTGGGAGCGCTGCTCACGGCTCTCGGGGCGGCGGCGCTCGTGCTGCTGCCTTTCGTCGTCTTGAAGCCGAATCGGATCCTGCCGGGCGAACCCGTGGCCATGCTCGCCGCATTGCCGGGCTGGGGCGCATTCGCCTGCCAGGCGATCCTCGCCCTCGCCGCCCTCGCCGCCCTCGCGGCCTCGAACGCCCGCGTGCGCCTCACCGCGGCGCTCCTCGGCGTAGTCGCCGTGGCGCTCGCTCTCGGGGCCGCCGCGGATGCGCTCACGCCGGCCGGCAATCGCGTGGTGCGCGTCGCCCCCGGCGCGGCGGTATGGGTGCTGCTGAGCTGCCTGGGACTCCTGGCCACCGATGCCATCACGCGCCTCTCTCCCGGGCCGGCCTCGAGGGTGCTGTTCCTCGCGCTCTTCATCGGCGTCGCCGGCCTCGCGCTCGCGCACGGCACCTTCGACAATCTCTCCGTGATGCGCGAGTACACGGTGAACGCCGATCGCTTCGCCCGCGAGGCGCGACAGCACGTGTGGCTCGCGTTCGGCTCGCTCACCGCCGCCTTCATCGTGGCGCTGCCGCTCGGTATCCTCTGCCACCGCGCCCCAAGGCTGCGCGCCCCCGTGTTGGGCGTCCTCAACGTCATCCAGACCATTCCGGCGATCGCGCTCTTCGGGATCCTGATGGCGCCGCTCGCCTCCCTCGCCGCCGCGGTGCCGCTCGCCGCCGCGCTCGGGATCCGTGGCGTCGGCGCCGCCCCCGCGGCGGTTGCGCTGTTTCTCTATTCGCTGCTGCCGATCGCCGCCAACACGGTCGCGGGCCTGAAGCGCGTTCCGCGCGCCGTGGTCGAGGCGGCCCGCGGCATGGGGCTTACCGACTGGCAGGTCCTGGGCGCGATCGAGCTCGTGCTCGCCCTGCCGGTGATCCTCACCGGCGTGCGCATCGTGCTGGTGCAGAACATCGGGATGGTGACGGTTGCGGCGCTCATCGGCGGAGGCGGCCTCGGGACCTTCGTCTTTCAGGGGATCGGACAGACGGCGATCGACCTGGTGCTGCTCGGGGCGATTCCGGTCGTGGCGCTCGCCTTCTCCGCCGCAGTAGTGCTCGATGCGCTCATCGAGATCAGGGATCGGGCACGGACATGATCAGCGTCGAGAATCTCACCAAGCAGTACGGCGCGACCACGGTGGTCGACGACGTGTCGATGACCATCGAGCGCAACTCGATCACCGTCATCGTGGGCACCTCGGGCTCCGGCAAGTCGACGCTGCTGCGCATGATCAACCGGCTGGTCGAGCCGACCCGCGGACGAGTCCTCATCGACGGCCGCGACACGAGCGCGGAAGCTCCGTACCTGCTGCGCCGCCGGGTCGGCTACGCGATCCAGGGGCACGGACTCTTCCCGCACCGCACGGTCCGGGAGAACATTGCGACCGTGCCGCGCCTCCTCGGCTGGGACGAGGCCCGCATCGGCGCCCGGGTCGAGGAGCTGCTCGAGGTCTTCCAGCTCGATCCCGCCACCTACGCGCAGGCCTTCCCGCACCAGCTCTCGGGCGGGCAGCAGCAGCGCGTCGGCGTCGCGCGCGCGCTCGCCGCCGAGCCCTCGGTGCTCCTGATGGACGAGCCCTTCGGCGCGCTCGACCCCATCATCCGCGCGAAGGCGCAGGAGGACCTGCTCGACATTCAGCGCCGTTACGGCACCACGATCGTGCTCGTCACCCACGACATGGACGAGGCGTTCCATCTCGGCGATCGCGTGGCGGTGATGAGTCTGGGGCGGGTGCTGCAGTACGATCGGCCGGCGGTGCTGCTGACGCGCCCGGCGGATCCCTTCGTCGCGCGCATGACCGGCGTCTCGGACCGGGCGATGCGGCTGCTGTCGCTCACGACAGCGGGCGAGGCGGCGCTGCCCGGCGCGTCCGAAGGCCCGACGGTTGCGGCCTCGGCCTCGCTCCGCGAGGTGCTCTCGGAGCTTCTCTGGCGCGGTGCCGAGTCCGCGACCGTGACGGATGCGGATGGCACGCCGCGCGGCCGGCTCACGGTGGCTGCGATCCTGGCGCGCGGGCGGCCCTCCTGATGCCCGGCGTCGCGGCAGTGCTGCGGCTCGCGGCGCTCGGCCTGTTGCTCGCGTTCCTTCTCAGCCCGCAGAGCTTCGCGCCGCTCTTCGCGCCGCTCACCCAGTACGGCGCGCCGCCGATCTACGATCAGGGCAACCTCCTTGCGCTCGCGCTCGCGCACCTGGGCGTCGTGTGCCTGGCGGCCGCAGCGAGCACGCTGGTCGCGGTCGCGCTCGGGATCCTCGTGACGCGCCCGAGCGGCGCGCAGTTCCTGCCCCTCTCGCGCACACTCGTCAACGTCGGTCAGACCTTTCCGCCGGTCGCGGTGCTCGCGGTCACGGTGCCGATCGTCGGCTTCGGCGAGAAGCCGACCCTGATCGCGCTCTTTGCCTACGGCCTCCTGCCGATCTTCGAGAACACCATCACGGGGCTGAAAACAGTCCCGCCGCAGGTCCTCGAAGCGGCTTCCGGTATGGGCATGAGCGCTGGTGAGCGGCTGCGGTCCGTGGAGCTGCCGCTGGCGATGCCGCTCATCCTCGAGGGGATCCGACTCTCGCTCGTCATCAACGTCGGCACCGCGACCATCGGCTCGACGGTGGCCGCCAAGGGGCTCGGCGAGGTCATCATCGCGGGGCTCCTCTCCAACAACAACGCCTTCATCCTCCAGGGGGGCCTGGTGACGGGGCTCATGGCGGTGCTGCTCTACGATGCGCTCGCGGCACTCGAGCGGCGCATCTGCCGCAACGTGCACATCGAGTGAGGGATCGCGTCGGGCGAGCGATCGAGTCGGGTGAGGAGCGAGCCTCGCCGCCCTCCCGGAGCCGGCGCGTGCCGGTCCGGGAGGTGGGCGAGAAGCACGGCCGGATTGATCAGTCGTCGAGCGGCACGAGCAGCGCCTGCCCGCCTTGCTGCGTCCGGTTCTCGAGCGACACGACCATCTGACCCAGGGCCGGCGTCTTGCGGAATTCCTGCCGGTTGATCACCAGTGGCACGCTCGCGCCGGTGCCCGGCGGAAGCATCACGAACGCGCCGGTGCTCACCGAGCTGTCGAAGGCGTTGAAGCTCGCCGGGGTCGTGATCGCGTCGACGGCGCCGGTGAAGCGGTCGGTCGACCGGGCGACGTAGCTGAAGCGCGGGTTGGCAGAGGTGATCCCCGCATCCGCGGCGACTACCGGCAGCAGCACCGTGCTGCCGTCGGTCGGAGCGGTGGCCAGGAATTCCAGCGACCCCGCGCCGGTCGTCAGGTTGAAGACCGCGGTTGCCATCTGTCCGTTGAAACTTCCACCCAACAGGCGACCCAGATCGGCGCCCCTGATGAGGTAATCCGGAATGCCGTCGCCGTTGACGTCCACGAACACGTCGTACACGACGTCCACCGGATTCGGCACGCGGCCGAAGGTATTCACCGCGAATACCAGGATCTGCCCGTTGGCCGGATCGTTGAAGGACTGCACGCCGACCGCCCGCAGCCCGGTCGCAAGGCTGAGATTGGCGCCGCGCAGCCCCCAGGCGTAGAAATCGGCCGTGCCCGTTATCGCGGTCGAGCGGTTACTGACGTTGACCGTCCGCCCCTGATCCGACTCAGACAGTTGCGCGCCGACCAGCGAGCGGGCGCGTGGCACCAGGTAGTACGGGACGCCGAGCGCGACGCCGCTGTTGCCCTGGGTGGGACTGAACACCACCCGGCCCTGCACCTGGCGGAACGCGCTCGAATCCCCGACCGTCGCCACCGGCACGGCGAGGTGTACGCGCACGCTGCCACTCTCGTGGCCGCCGACCGTGATCGAGCTCGAGGAGAGTGTCGCCGTGTGCACCGCACCGGCTGCTGGCGCCACCGAGAGCGCAAAGCTCGCCGGCGCATCGCCCCGATTCTCGACCGCTATGGAGCCGTCGCCAGTGAAGTCGCGCGTGAGCTCGGCGACGCCGAAACTCACGCTCGGTGCGCCGTCCCCGGCGTGCGCGATCACGCTGGTCTGGGCCGCGCCCAGGGGCTGAGCCAGCCCGTTGCCGCCCCGGCGCGGCGAATAACCGAGGAGCTTGGTGGCATCCGCGGTGTTGACCACCGCGTCAGCCACGTCGATCGCACTCCAGTCGGGGTGCGCCTGGAGGGCGAGTGCGGCGCTGCCCGCCACGTGCGGTGTGGCCATCGAGGTTCCCGAAATGAATATCCCCTGGTTGCCGGTGCCGACCGAGGTCGAGAAGACGCTCACTCCCGGGGCCGAGATGTCCGGCTTCAGATGTCCGTCGTGCTCCCGCGGTCCCGCGGAGCTGAACGACGCGAAACGCCGGAAGGTCGGATTGGCAATGGACGTCGAGCTGAATGACGCCGCGGTGGAAGCCGCA
>WNFW01004109.1_pt2 | contig 10188 bp, 11 predicted proteins | sample 5400131 | NCBI WGS metagenome assembly WNFW01 (sample SAMN13153362, study PRJNA577476) | soil metagenome | isolation source: 20 cm soil or saprolite under grassland replicate 1 | place: USA:California | collected 2016-06-15
GGGCAACCATAAAGGCCCACCCATCCGCCTTTCACCACCCTCGCCCCTACAAGTGTTACAATTTATTTCGCCGTTGGTACTAAATTGTGTCATACAGACGGGTAAATGCGTTGTAATATCAAGAAATCCGAATTTGTTTTTTATGAAAGATATGGCCCTTATCTAAAGATAGGTTATGCATAAAAACTGCTCACTTGTATTGAAATTCATCGCTTCGTGCTCGGTTTTGTTATTGGTGTTGTCTGCCTGTGGTGCTACGACTGAGCAGGTAGTGCCGCAACAGACCGTCACGGTAAGCAGTGGCTTCCAGTCAAAAGTTTCGCCAATACCGGCTATTCCCAAGTATCTTTGTGGAGCATGGTCGTCAAACAATGCCCCGAAGCCAAATTCAACCATACTTATATTTGCGAGGATTACCAAAGATCTCGAGGGTGTTCGAGGCGCAACGGCTACAGCGGTTGTACATTTCCAGGGAGGTGACCAGACGCTAGATCAGCATCCAGCGAGTGATAGCGGGGGTTACGCTTCATTTAAGCTTGCTCTAGAGGGGCGTCAACCTGATAAAATTCCAGCGACAGTTGATGTGATTTTTACGAATTTCCCTGGAGGAACCTTACCATGCTCGCCTGCTTTCTTCACTCCAATGTAAGTTTCTGACAATTTGGACAAAAATGCGTGCTGCGTTGAGCGACAACAATACGCTCGATAGGCGTGCCACAGCGCGGGCAAGGCTTTCCCTGTTGGTGATAGACACGCATATGATTGTAGTTGTCGCCAGCTTCTCCCCAAAGGTCGCGATACTCGCTGAAAGATGTTCCCCCATGCTCGATGCCAAGCGTCAATACTGAGACTATACCTTCATGTAGTAGTTGTACCTCAGCGGGAGTAAGCGAGTTAGCACGACGTAGTGGATGAATGAATGCGTAATACAGTGCTTCATCAGCGTAAATGTTGCCAAGACCTGCAATCACTTCCTGGTTTAGTAGCGCCTGTTTGATTGGGCCTTTACGACCAACCAGACTCTGTGCCAGCATTTCAAGCGTGAACTCATCGCTTAATGGCTCAGTCCCCAGGCCCTTAAGGGCCTCCTGTTCACGCTCGCTAGGCCATAGTTCTATACGCCCAAATTTGCGTGGATCAGTAAAAAGCAAGCGCCGCCCATCGGCAAGATTGAAGCATACACGGCAGTAAAGAAGATCGGTGGGAACGATAGCTTGCTTTTGCACTTTTTCATCTTGATATTGAACATCGGGTGAGGGCCGATGAATCGGCGATGGGCACGATACATCGGCCCCTACGGGTTGATCGGGAATATCGGGTGAGGGCCGATCAATCGGCGATGGGCGCGATACATCGGCCCCTACGGGTGGTTGGATCAAAGGGCCTTTTATGTTCCAGTTCACAGGGTCAGATTCTTTTAAGCTTGTATCGATTTCCCAGCCAGGTGGTAGTAGCAGCAGATTGCCTGTCATTCGACGGTGTATGGTGAGGATAAGCTTTCCGCTCAGGTCAAGGATGAGGAATTTGCCTCGTCGTCGCACGCCCAGTATTTTCCGATCAGCAACTTCGGCCAGGAAATCTGCAAGCTCAGGGTGGCCAATCGTACGTTCCCAGAAAACGAGGCTTTCACGGATTGTGGCACCTATGATGGCTTCGCGTAACTGGCGTGCGGTGTATTCTACTTCGGGTAATTCGGGCATGGTTTACTTCGATAACTCCTTTCGCCTACTGTCCAACAACCTGGCGCAGTTCATCAACGACCCTCTCTAATTCATCAGCAGCAGACCTGGCGGATGATGCCCCATCGGCCAACTGCTCGTTTACTTGCGTCGTCACGTTGATGGCGGTTGAGAGTTTCTGATTGCTGGAGGTCTGATAGTGTAAGGATTTTTCGATATATTGCGCTGCACCTACCATTTGAGCCAGTATCTGCCGAATAGCTACAGGGTCGCGTGAGTGCCAGTTCTGCATTAGATCGATACCAGCCTCGTGCAAACGCTGCGCAGCTATACGAGTCGCGTCGGTATAGTATTGTACTGATTGCAATCCCACCTGTGAAGAATCAATCATCCAGGTCTGTTCATTTGCCGAGCTTTGTTGTTTGGTAGATAACGTTTTTAATGCACTGCTATTGCGACGTAAACGCTCTACTGACTGGAGAATGGGCTTCGTAATGAATCGCCCCAGAACCAAACCGAGAAGAGCTGCAAGCACGAGTACTGCGCATGCAATGATGATCGTAATTGTCAACTGCTTGTCGGCAACGGATGTGACGGTGCTTGCCGGACTAAGCACGATATATGTCCATGGAACGGTGGAAACGGCGTTCTGCGCGACCTGAAACGTTTCGCTCTGCCCGGCAGGGATCATTTGTAAGGTCGTGTTCGAGCGTAGGGGTACTCGTTGATTGTCCGGTTTAATAGGAATGGTAGATTGTGCGCCGTAACGTTTCTCGCTGCTAATTGTTTGCTGTGTCTGAACGGAGAGTGGCGCAACAGCGGTAAAGAGCAGTTGAGTGTTCGTATCAGCGATACGAACACCATTTTGATCCAGGATGTAGGCATAACTCCCATGACCATTTGCTCCTTTATCATTCTGGACTACATTCCAGATATAATCCAGGTTCAAAGTAGAGCGCATAAAGCCCAGAAGAGTATGTGGAGTGGCTGCTGAATTGACGATCGGCGCATAGATTTCAAGAAAAGCCTTGTGGGTAACTGGCGAATAATAGACGGGGGAGATTACTGTTTTGCCACTCAATACTTCACGCTGCAAATCCTGTGGAACAAAAGAATGTCCGTGTTGTTGAAGTGGTATCGTTACTGGATAAGATAAGCGTGGTCTGCCATTGTTATCAAACAGAGTCCATACCGTATAGCGACGATCGCGAATCAAGCCTGCAGCAAGCGCGTAACCCGCCCGTGTTGTCAGGTCGGCACTGGTAAACTGAGGCGAGAACTCCAGAAATTGCTGCACAGTCGGTACCTGAGTCAACGTTTCGGCATCCAGCATACGTTCAGATAAGTACGTGTCAATCAGTTGTACCCTTGATTGTGCATCCGTTTGCATCGCAATATTAGCCTGGGCAATCAGAGCGGGACGCGAAAGTAGCTCGCTAATGGCTAGAGTAATCAGCAAAGGGATAATAGCAACTGCCATAAACAGGAGCGAGAAACGCAAAGAAAGAGAAAGTCGCCTCTTATGTGAACGGCGCAACGGTTGATATTGTTGAAATGGCTGTGGCGGCTGAAATTCAACTTGTGACATACTCATGTATCGTCCTTACTTTCTAGATTCTAATAACATCAGCACGTTCCAAATCCTGAAGCATGGCCACAACCTCGAACTGTCCTCGTCCCATCAAACGAGCTAGATCAGCCGTATTCCGATGTCCATCAATTAATAAAAACAAACGTCGATGTGCGCGTGAGAGGTTCATACGATCGATGTGTTGCACAGCGTCTTCTGGAGAGCGTAACTGGTTGGGAATGCTACCGGATTCTTTCTGTAGTGATAGGTCTTTGTGACGAATCTGGTTGTTCTCAGTACCTGCACCTGGAAATGCTTTTGCCTGAGCTTGAATTTTTAGGGTGGGATCGGTATTGTGGAAACTTTCGTGTTCGGACACTGGAAATTGTGTGGGTTCTAATAAAGGAAGTTTCCTGGTGGTTACCGCCGAATCCGAGGGTGTGAAGGTGAAAAGGCAAGGACCCCATGTATTGAGCCATTGAAAGGCAGCCAGTCCACTCAACTGATGCACATTGGCCTTGGTCATCAAGCCATTCACAAAATATATGGTACCACGTTCCAGACTAATACCACTGCTGCGCTCAACCGTCAGGATACCGGTTTTCCGGCCAAGTTGGATGACCTGTATGACATTGGCTAGCCGGTCTGTCGAAGTGGTGGGCTGCTGCGGCATAGCGCTGTTGCTCCAATAAATACTCTGACATTCCTGAATACTTGACGAGAAGCTAAAAGTCATAAAGAACGATAATTGGAGTGTTGATTTTTTCAGCATAACATAAAAGTCAAAGATTGACAAAATTGAAGGTTCTGAATAGTACATCTGCATCATGTTATTTCAAGAGAACTTAAGAAGTATTTTCGCAACGTTTGTGAGAGCATCTGAGTTCGAAGAGGAATATAATCGGCGGAGGTATTGTTCCAAAAAGTAGAAGGCGACGATGGCTTCTATGGGGATGGTCCTTTTTTTGGATATAGACAGATTAGCTAGATTAAGGAACGATTAATGATTCATCGGCACGAATACCAGGTAATTGTAGATGAAAATGGACAATTGTTGTGCGAAAATTGCGGAACTTCCCTGCCATTAGAGCCAGAGTCATTCCGTCGCACTCTGACTATTTCGGGGGACCCTGAACCCGGATGGTATGTCTGGCGTTGTCCTAATCCAGCATGCCGGGCGATGAATATTCGGCATGTTGATGATGTAGCGGATATTGAGAGAAGGCTAGATACTATCTGCTGCTAAGAGTAGAGTGCAATACCCTGGTTGTATGCTTGATACAGCCAGGGTATTTTTCTGCATATTATACTGACTTTGCGGCAGCCTGAGGTTAAGACTCGGTCAATTCCCAGACTCTACACCCCGCCTCGGTATCTTCTACCAATATGGAACGAGGTCTGCGTAATAACTTTCTAACTACCCAGATATCACCTGCAGCTCCGGAGAAATTGCCGATGAGTGCGAAGAGGGTGTAGGAGGCCAGCAGCGGAGAGATGAGTATGAAAATGATGCCGGCCAGGGTGATGACTATCAGGGGAGCCAGGCCAACTACGAAGTACTGGTTGCGGTGGAAAAGCTGATCTTTGGCGCCACAGTAGAGAGCATATGGTAGTTTGGCACCGAAGTAGGGTTTGCCACCCCAGAATACGAAGGCTGCTGCATGGATCAGTTCATGAATGGGTAATATAAGGATGTAGCCTATGATGTTGATGCCTATCCAGAGGAATACACTCTTGACTCCGTTGATGCCTGTTGCAGAACGTATTTGCTGAGTGTAGGAGGCGTAGTTGAGGAGACCGAAGAATATGACGCCGATAATGAGTAGGAGCAGGCTTAAGAGAGCCAGAGGGCGAAGTTGTTCTGGTTCCAGGAGTTCTATTTCTTCTAGTTTACGTATGTGTCCGTTGTTGATGGCTTCTTGTAGCTCATTGTGTTGATGAGGGTGGAAGCGGTCGATGAGTGTTAAGGGCAATGATGTTTTCACTTTTTGTTTTGGCGTCATCATATCACAATTGCTTATGGACGGGTTGTTCTCTCTCCGTCTCTATTGACTGGCCGCCTGCGGCGGCAAGAAGATATAAAAGAAATATTCGGGGACACCCCGAACCCCGGCAGAGGACGGCCGTCCTCTGCACTCCTGCTCTTAGGAACTGGATAGTGGACGGTAAATCAGGTCGCTGATATACTATGATTTAGGTGAGGACAATAGAAAGGATCAGTGTATGCGGAGCATTCCCGCCTGGAAATATCTGATTGGGATTTTTGCTGTGTTCTGGGTGGTTTTGGCCATTATGTTAATTATTGCTGATACTCCGTTCTATATGATTACGTTGTCGCTGAGTATTGTGTTAATTTTGTCGGCTGCGATTGTTGCTCTGGCCTGGGCATACCAGAACAATTGGTGATGAAAGACGAATGATGTAGTCTTATTCCTCAGTCCATCCTGCTCAGTCTTTTCTTGCTACGCCTCGCCATGGTATACTCCTTCCAGGTTTAAATAAAGGAAGGAGAATTCCATGCTTGATCGTCTTTTCGTTTCCTCCTCGGTTGGCCCGCCAACCACTACCCGCCGGCATCGCAAGGGGGCCATTATTGGCACAGGCGAGGTTGGTATGGCCTGCGCCTTTTCCATGCTGATCCAGAACACGTTTGATGACCTGGTGTTGATTGATCCAAATCCGGAGAAGGTGGAAGGGGAAGTGATGGATCTGGTCCAGGGACTGCCTTTCGTTGAACCTGTCATGGTAAGAGTTGGAACTCTGACGGATTGCGCAGAGGCTGATATTGTCATCATTACGGCAGGAAGCAAGAGCAATCCTGGTGAGCGCCGCCTGGACTATCTTGAGCGCAACTTCAAGATATTTCAAAGCCTTATTCCTAACCTCGCGCAGCATTGTCGAGAAGCGATTCTTCTGATTGTGACCAACCCCGTTGACGTCATGACCTATGTGACCTGGAAGCTTTCTGGCTTTCCCAGCACATCCGTCATCGGCTCTGGGACGATCCTCGATACTGCTCGCTTCCGCTATTTGCTGGCCCAACAACTGCAACTCCATCCACAAAGCGTCCATGCCTATATCATAGGCGAACACGGGGAAAGCCAGTTGCCTTTCTGGAGCCAGTTGAATGTGGCTGGGATCCGCCTGCATAACCTCGATGCAGCTCTGGGAACAGTAAACGACCCCCTGCAGTGGAATCGCATCTTTGAGCAGGTGAGAGAGGCGGCGTACGAGATCAAGAAGCGCAAGGGGGCCACGTGCTATGCCATTGCACTGGGAGTCACGAAGCTGGTCCAGACGATTTTGCATGACCAGAATCGCGTGTTTACGGTGAGCTGTCTCTTAAACGGCTTGTATGGCATTGAAGATGTGTATCTGAGCTTGCCAGCGGTGGTCAATCGAGAAGGGATCAGTCGTATTGTTCAGTTAGACTTGAGCCCTCTCGAAGAGCAACAGCTCAAACAGTCCGCCCAGATTTTGCGTCATGCAATCGAAGGACTAGCACTTTAAGAAGGCCCAATTCCATATCTTCTTTTCTCGAAAACAACTAGCCCCTATTGTGCATTCATAATCTGATAAAGCGGTAGACCTGCCGGTATTGAGCTGTTGGGCTTTTGTTTAGTAGGCTCTGGAAGAGAGATGCCTAAAAAGGCGGCTAGATCGCGGGTTGTAGCTTGTATTCGGTCAAGGTTAATGGTGGGGGTTGGCCTGGGCTTATCAAAATAATTTTTGAATAAAGCAGGGGTTCTTCTTGTTCAGCTTAGGAGACTTCTCCAAAGTGGGAAGCGATGAAGGCAACCTTCCTCATGAAGTTTCCTTGTAGCAAGCACAGAGGCTTTGGAAAGAATCAGGTAATGGTGAATTCTTTGACCTCCGGGTCATTCATGAACGCGCGCATCAGTTGTTCATGGCTCTCTGGCTTACCTACTGATTGCCAAAAGCATACCATATCGGTGCCTTTTTTTGCCAGAGAGTGCTTGTCGATCTTCAGATGGTTTTCTTCAAACAACTGCATGAAGCGTTTGTAGCGACTTTCGTCGTAGAGCGCGATGACATCGTAGGCGAAGCTATCGTTGGCTCGCTGCCAGATGTTAAGCCGTGGAAAAGTCCACAGGATGAGCAGCATCAGGGCGGTCGTCACCCCTACCAGGAGATAGTCCCCAAGACCAATGCCCATACCCAATGCGGCAGAAGTCCAGATTGTAGCTGCGGTCGTCAATCCAGTTACCTGTCCGCGATCACGCAGAATGACACCTGCACCTAAAAAGCCTACACCGGTCACCACCCCGGCTGCAACTTGTGGGTTGACAAACTTATTGCCTGAGACACCGCCATACAGCGTGAAGAGCGTCGCCCCTACGCATACGAGGGGAATAACGCGCAGGCCAGCCGCTTTTTCATGATACTCACGCTCCAGACCGACTAGTATGCCAACTCCAATGGCGAGTAGCACTTTGACAATTGTATCGTTCATCGTTACTCCTCCATCCCAGATAGCAGGGCAGCAAGATTCTTCAGTATGCACGATCAAACTCTTTTCTAAGTATAGTATCAAATCGTGGTTCAATGAGTTTTTGCGTATTGCAAAGAGGGCCGCTGTGTTGTTTGCAGAGCAAGGGAGGCAGCTTTTGCCTGGGGTAATGTTAGAGTTTGCTGTCCTGCCTGGTTTTCCACAGTAGAGGTTAAAGCAGGACCTTTATTTTCTATCCCTCAGCATGGTAGCGGAACATGCCGATAATTGTTCCTACAACGCTCGTATCGCTAGCGATGCTCTGCGTCCAGACCCATACCCGTTGCATGAACAGGTTGTCCATAAGCAAAGAACCTTGAGGTCATTCCTGGGAGCAGGAGAGGTAGAGGGTGCGGCATTCATGTGCCTGGTACCAGACCTGTACGTGAGTAAGCAATGGCCCGGTTCCAAGTCCTCATACTAATGATGTTTTCGCCAGTGATACATCCAACTACCAGGAGAACGAGGGCAAGGGCGAGGACTCCCCGTTCTGTCTGCACCTCATTGCCCGCTTCCAGGCTTTCCACCCGGCTGGCTAAGCCTAACAGGAGATAGAGAGCACCCACCGCAAGATTATAGAGCCCATACAAGCGGAGATGTTTCCTGAGCAGACTCAGCATCCTGGTGTTCTCATCTTCTTCTTGCGCTCGCTGACCTACATACCAGATGGCCAGCATTGCCATACTCGCGATGATTGCCATAATGAAGAGCCAGGCGCTCAAACTCAAAGAGATTGTGTGATTGAGGACCAGTTCGACGGCGCCGATCATGAACGGAATGACTGCGTCGCGCAGATCGGGAATCCAGCGCCAGAGCGTGATGTGCATGGTAAATGTGTGCCAAATGGTAATCACCACCCCAAAATTGACAAGAACGAGCAGCCAGCGCACAACAGTCAACTGCTGATAGCCAGCGCCGACGATGAGGGCTAAATCGGCCAGCGCCAGGCCCTGGATCACGCTGAGAAGGGTCAGGTAGACCAGGCTAAACGAGTCTTTGAGCCGCTGTTGCACCAGCAGGTGATGCTCCTGGGGTTCAGGTATAGCTTGCATGGGATTTCCCGCGCCAGGCAGGTACCCAGTACGCGCATAGATCACTACCACGCGCCAGTATCGGATGGTAAGGAGCACAAAGCCACTTAGACCTCCGGCCACCAGGAGTGCGATAGCGAGTACCAGAAGTCCGTTTACCTCCTGCACCTCATTGCTCGCCTCCAAGCTTTCCACCCGGCTGGCTAAGGCTAACAGGAGATAGAGAGTACCAGCCCCAAGAGCTGAGAGCCCAAACAAGCGATGCTGTCTCCTGAACAGGCTCAGCAATCTGGCATTCTCAGCTTCCTTGCCCGCTCGCCATCTCACATGCCATATGGCCAGAGCTCCCATCATGTAAAGTATGGCAAAAGTGAACAGCCAGGCGCTTAAACTCAAGGTGATCGTGTGATTGAGGACCAGTTCGAGAACCCCGACCACGAACGGAATGTACGCGTCACGCAGATCAGGAATCCAGTCCCAGAGCTTGTTGTGCATCATATAATGGTTCCAAATGCCAATCAAGACTCCAAAGTTGAACAAGACCAGCAGCCATTGAATGAGCGTAAACTGCGGATAGCTAGCACCCACAACGAGGGCTAAATCGGCCAGCGCCACGCCCTGGATCACACTGAGAAGGGTCAGGTAGACCGGGCTTAACGAGTCTTTGAGCTTGTGGTGGATCATGCGGTAGTGTGGCTGGGGTTCAAGGACGGATTGCATCGTATTTCCTTTCTTCCGGAGGACAGCACCTGTCTGCCAGAGAGCGAACTGAAGAGAGAAAGACAACATGCTTGCACATGAAGAGACCTACCAGGTAGTGTACATGAAAAACAGAACACCTACAACAAACTCATCTGAACCTCTGAACCGACTCCAAACGCAGCTCGATAGCGAGTGAGGTACTGAAGCTCTACATATTGCAGTGCGTGAATACGCAGTGTATATTTTATGGCGGGAACATGTTATGATAGTGCTATGATAGCAAGGGAGGTGGACATCTCACTGGAAGAGTAGTGCGTGCTGTTCTCGCATTGTAGCGCTTAATGCGCAGCTTGAAGAAGGCAACCATGAGCAGACCTATCAACGATGCATTGGTAGCTGGTCAGGCAACGAGGAGTTCCGCTCGATCTGGAGCGCCAGACACGCGTTTACGGGGGCGCAGGCTCATGCTTGCGCGAGTCGCATGGGTAACAGCGGTCACCCTGATCGTGGTGTCCTTTCTTGTCAGGCTCCCGGCATACTATACCTTCCTTCAGACCATCTGCACAGGTGCTCCATGTGGTTTGGGACAACCCACCATTGACTCCGCACAAGCCATGCAGAGGCTTGGCTTCTCCGTTGGTGCCTATGCCGCTTTCACGCTGGCGCTCACGATTATCTTAGCGTTCGTCTGCTTCG
>WNFW01005013.1_pt1 | contig 10188 bp, 13 predicted proteins | sample 5400131 | NCBI WGS metagenome assembly WNFW01 (sample SAMN13153362, study PRJNA577476) | soil metagenome | isolation source: 20 cm soil or saprolite under grassland replicate 1 | place: USA:California | collected 2016-06-15
ATGGAATTAATATAAGATTTTATTATTATTTTTTTTTACATAAAATTTCACAAAATTTTTGAAGTATACAAAAAATTTAAAATTTCACGATCCCCTTTATCTGATGTTACATATGCGAAGCTGTAATTATTATAAAATATGTAATTAATTTATTAATTAAAAATTAGAACAGATTACATTCATAAAATTGTTCATACCTTCAAATTTACTCTTCTTCGCTTTCACTCCCACTCTCACCTTCACTTTCACTTTCACTTTCATTTTCATCACCTTCAGGTTTCAAGGACTCTTCGTTATTAATTTTATTCTTAAAAAGAAATTAAATAAGATTAGATAATAAAAGATATTATTAATTGTAAGTACAAATAAGTTATAAAGCCTACCAAGTAGTATTTTATTTTTTGTTTCATTGTCTTCGATGAAAATTTCAATTTGCCATTCTTCGGGTCAAGTATGCCCATACAAATTACGACCACAAAGGCTGTTTCAACGGTTGAGGAGTTTTTATGTAAAACTTTACTGATAATTCGCGTTAATACCAACGGCGAATTTTCTTTATTATCTATTTTTTCAAATAGACGTTTGTAACAATTCGAAACTTCCTCCTTTTGTTTCCACCTTGATATTTCTGAAGAGCTGGCATTTGTATTGATCGGTGGTAGATTCGTTTCACCGAATATCGAAAATATTGCTTCCCTGGTTTTCGAAGCCAAAGTTCCCCTCAACGAACGAACTTGCTTTAATAACTTTATAAAGAGAAAATTAGTATTTTATTAAGATAAAAGAAAGAATTTACATTTGGGTGAAATTTCTTATTATAAAATGAGGTCCATCGATGTTCTGAAAACTTTTGATAAAACTCGAAATGGTTCGTTTCTAGATACGCTTCGACAGCTCCCCGTAACTCTTCTTTCGATGGGTACATTTTCACTTTGATTATTATTTTCGAAACGTTTTTAATTACATCCTAAAAAATATATAATTAGAACTTAGTAACTTACAAAATCGTAAATTTACGCAAGTTTTCGCACTAAAAAATTTCTTGGTAATAACAAAATTAAATTCATAGTATAACTTACCATGACGAACTCATCATCATCTTCTTTTAATAATTCGATTAATATTTCATTATCTTTTCGAATTTCTTTTAATTCTTTGGCCAAAGTTTTAAGCTCCCCTTCAATATTCCCTAACCGTTCTAAAAAATTTTAATTATAGGTTAATTTTTTAAATCTTAAATTGCTTGTTCTGCTTATCCCCAAATTTGCGAATACCTTCGATTTTTTTGTTAGAAGGGATCCACCTTGCCAAAGTAACTTCACTTTTATCGGGACTGCTATTGATTTTATCGATATCGTTGCGATGGCTGTTGTCGTTGCTGTAGTTACTAAATGCTGTTGTTGTCGTTAATGTTGGTGCCGCTGTTGATGTTGGTACTGTCGTTGATGTTGGAAATGTTGTTGATGCCAATTTCATTACATGAACGTTTGTTTCTACCTACTATCATTTGTTCAATTTTCTTGCTGAAATTATCTTTTCGTTTTCTTTGATACATTTTTATTTTTGTAGATAAAATTATTAAAAATGTTCCTTTATTTATAGAAAAAATTCACAAAATTTCGAAATCAAGTGTATTCTTACTTACTACTTTTTTTCGTCATAATTTCATACGTAAGTCAATTAATTAATAAGTTAAATCAATAAATACACTTACTCATACATCTAAGCAGCCACGAATTCAAATAAATTCACATAACTTCGAAATAAATCTAAAAAAAAAAATTTTCGTCATAATTTCATACGTATGTTCAATTAATTAATATTAAAGTTAAATCTATTTTTTAATAAATTCACATAATTTCGAAATCATGTACAAAAAATGTATCAATTATAAAATCAGAAATTATATATAAAAATGAATTGTTACACAAATAAAAAATAGATCTGATTGCTACACAAATTTTAAAAAATATATTTATTTACAAAATATTCATTTTCTTTTCCAAAACGAGGTACTATATGTACAATGCCTCGTATGGCCTCTATAGCTACTAAATTATATAATTCTTTCAACTTAAAGTGAGGACATCCATATTTATATGGATATCTTTTATATTTGAAATCATACCATTGAATTAATGCGAGATTTAGCGGAGGGTCCGTTAGTATTGTTACTAACAATAAAGCCTACAAACAAATGCTGGTTATCGCTTTTTGAATGTACAGTATAAGTAATTATACAAATTGAATTACCTGTCCATAGCAAAGTCCTTGATCTGATAAATAATCATCTGATTCTTCAGAATCCATTGAAATTGCTATATCACTAAACCATGGACTACTGTGAAAACTGTTAGTAGCACGCATTATAGATCCATCCTCAAGTGTAACCGATCCATATATATGTACTCTTGTTTCACCAGTTAAATCAATTGCGAAATCAAATAAGTCCAGATATGAATCCAGACAAGTTAAAAATTCTTTGAAGCCGATCCGCATTTTATTATCTACACTATTCCTATTTTCATTAAAAAATGCATTTGCATCGTGTAAGGAAAATTCAAAGAGTTTTGCAGAAAATTTATGGATACAAGGAGTTTTCACTGAATTTGCCGATTGTTGAAGAATTTTAGTAGATATTGCTTGACGTTTTAACTGTTAATTAATTTTTTACTTAGTAATTAAAAAAAAAATAGACAAATTTACAGATGACTAAACACTTACAGTTCGTAAAAGTTGAACTTCAACATCTTTTTTATTGCTCATCCGATAGGGTATTTTAACGAAATCCTTGTGAAGGCTTTCATAAGTTTCCGTAGTATACCCATTTATTGCGCCATATGATCGTATTGAATCGATTGTATGGTATACCCACGAATGTAATTTGGGTAGTTTTAGACCGGATGGAGAAAGAAATTTAAAAGTTATTACAAACTTTTTGGCCCATTCATATATTGCATCCTAAAATTTTAACAAGTAACTTTAATTTCAGTTTTAATTTTAATAAATTTTTTTTTACTCACTTTAAACTTTGCCAAGTCGTTTTCACTAAATTCTTCATATCTACTTAAAATATACATTTCATTCCACTTTTCATACAATTCTGTAAGATCATTATTATCTACAAAATCATCAACCTCATCATCATTTTCATCATATAAATTATCGACCACAAATATCATAACTTTCATTAAATTTCAGTAATCACTAGCAGTTGACCTTGCATACAATCCATTTGAAAAAATTTTAAGGTCAGGAAAACGCGGAATTGCCGCTAGGCGACGATTAACTTCATTAACCAACATATCATTATGTTGTAATTTTAAGACTTCATACGTGAACTTGATTTGATAATTAAATAAACCTAAATCCAAATGGTGCATTCGGTCAGATACCGTAGCCGAGTAGATATTTATATTCCTTTAATGACATAAATAAATATTTTAATATATAATATAATGTTTTTGTTTTTCTTACGCATACTTACGGAAAATTCCAAAAAAAGTTAGGTACAGATTCAATGCAAACAGAATTTTGTGTTTTGTTTTCAAAATAATTACGCATTTCATTGTGAGATCTTAATCTCATATCACTGGATGATAAGTTTATATTTGCAAGATCATTCTTTTTAACCAAACAAAAGTGACACGGAATATTTGAATTGGTGGATTTATAAACTAAACAGTAACTTGCCGCTTCTGGCCAATCTGCAAGAATAGTTGAAACTCTCGGATAAAACCAGATTTTCTTATTATTTATAAAAAGGTTCACTCCATTTTCTAATAAAATAATCAGTTCTAGCAAATATCGCAAACATTTGTGAAAGATTTCACGAACTAAATTTTTATTTGCATTTTCTAAAATTGGTAAATATCCCAAGAGTTGCTTTGCGTCTGATTTATTACGACGCCATATGGGAATATTACCTAATGATACATATATCGGGTGTAATTGACTTTTTCCTAATGTATCTGTTGTGGTAGCATCCGAATATAATATGATTGATAATAACCTGGCACCAGAAGGTAAGGATTCTTGTGTAACCTTCCACCACATTGCAGTGTTTTGTTCTCTGTAAGTAGTTTCTCCATTACGCTATAAAAAATATAAATATGTTAAAATAAAACAATATGATTGGATAATTTAAATTAACATTTTTACCTTATAATTTTCGAAAGATAATGCAAAATCTTTTGTTATATCAGGAATAGCTATGATATTTTTGACGCAGTTCATTAAGTTTTGACAATAAAGAAAATAATCTTTATCATTATGAGTTGTCATAAAAACTTTGTCAAATTCTAAAGAAGAAATTTTCATATTATTCATAAATTCACGCCCTTTTTCAATATTTTTGGGTAAAGGCGATTTTGCAAGATTTGAATGTTTATTGAAAAATTGTATTATTTCATTACCAGCCTTGTTGCTTAATTTATAGTTTGTTACTAATAACATTAAGTCCTTATAAGCTTCGTTAGGAAATTCTGTGTTCGCAGGTTCTGATTCCAATGTATCCAATTCCAATGTATCCGATTCCAATGTATCCGATTCCAATATATCCGATTCCAATATATCTGCAAAGCTCATTGTTGACATTTCAGATATTAATTCACTTCGTGTACTTTCGATACTATCAAATGACATATCTTGTACATCAATGTTATCGTTTTCATTATCATCCATTTCACATTCTTCATTATTTCGTGTATCTATCTCAACATTACTATGTTCCTCATTATCAATACTTTGCGTATCCACTTCACCAAATTCTTCAGCATTTTTTAAACACACTTGAACATGTTGACTATATGAAGTACGTCTACTAAATGTTCGATCACAAATAGGACATCTGCTACTCATTATTAGAAAAAAAAAGAAATTTGCATAAGGCAATTTACAGAATTACATTTTATCCTGCTGCGATTATACATTATATATATACAAAAAAATTGTGAAGGGTTACGTGATCTTACATTCTGAGCGCACTCCCTATAAAAAATTTTATCCATTATTTCTGTAAAAATTCCGCAAAAATGAGCTATTCACAAAGCCATTCACAGAGGTTGAAGGTAAGGCAATTTACATAATTACATTTATCCTGCTGCGATTATAAGAACGTAAAATTGCGAAGGGTTACGTGATCTTGCATTTTAAGCGCACTTCCTATAAAAAATTTTTTATCCGTTATTTCTGTAAAAATTTCGCAAAAATGAGCCATTCACGGAAAGTGTAAATAATTCGATAATTTCCGTTATTAATGCTTTCATGGAAAAACCATAGAATATAAAAACACAGACCAACTTTTTTCTGTTTTACTTGTTGAGTCTTATTTCTGCTCCGCCACAAACCTTAAACTGACAAATGGCTTTGCTCCATCACAATTTAATTTTTGTATATATGCTTTAAATTTTAAATTCGCTTGTGTACCATAAAAAGCTTCACGCTTTTAATGTAATAATAATACAATACTTCTAACTAAAAAGAGTAATAACCATACATTCAGTGTGTCGATCTTAGGAATAACAAAACTTGATGTTATTACTAATCTTTAATTTTAAGCACATGATCGATCACAATTCACAAATGATCCTTTTTTGTGTATGAGCCTCAATAAAAGTCGCAGCTGGTTCAATTTTTTATTAATGAATCAGATTTTTTTTTAGACGTAGATTGCGAAGGGTTGCGCAAAATCTGCCACCCTTATTATTTGCTCAAGTCACTTTGCACTAAGCCACTTAAGACTAAGCCTTTAAGCCATTTTGAACAATGCAATGTTTGTTTGTTTGTTATAAATTGTAATACAAAATTTATTTCGCTTTTTGCGAGATTTTATATAGAGTAAATGTATTAGGATAGATAAAATATTTTAAAAAAAAATTTTTTTATAATATTACGAAAGATTGTTTAACGTTTCCAAAATGTTATTAACAGACATGACAGATTTTCAAAAAATGGTGCAATTTTGTCTTAAATTTTCCTTTTTTGGAATTCTTTCGCAATATTTCGCAACTATTTCCTTCTTTTAGTATGGAAATAACATTTTTCTTCCTTAAACTCCCGATGCTTCTTTTTACACCAATCTGGAAGTTTACTCAACACCATCTCCTGACGAAAATTCTCTATCTCACTCTACTTCCTAACAAGTATTTTTCGATTTTTTTCTTAGAAATGAACTCTACAAAACATAGCAAAGATAATAAAAGAAAAGATACAGAACTAACGGAAGAACAATCTACTGAAAAACAAACTGAAAAATGCGTAAGATTATCTAACACTAATGCCACCGTTGAAGGTATATTATTTTTTTTATTAAAAGAAAAATAAATGCAGAATAATATTAAATTTTGTATTATTTCAAAGTCCATAAAAAATCAATAGAAAAAATTATAAGTCAAAACGCGCAAATAGACTCAAAACTCGAAAAATTAATCGCGGGACAAAAAAGACTTGAACAGCGTATCACGAATTTAGAAAAAAGTGTTAATATTAACAAGAATACTAATATTGATCCAGCATATATTATGGTAATAAATATATTATCGTATGTATTAGACGTAAACTTATGCAAACTTACATTAACTTTTAATTTACTTAGGGGCACATTAAAAAAATTGCTCGAAAGTTATTTGAGAATTCAATATACCCAACACAAAGTGAACTTAGAGAAATAACCGATTCTTACATGAAAGATAAGGAACCCGAATTTCTAAAGAAATTCAATAAAAATCAATGGATGTTATATTACGAAAAAGAGATTTATCAGGACGTAAGTTAATGCAATTCTACTTATCATTTATTAAAATTTTTAAATTAATCTTTTCTTTAAATTAATCTTTTCTTTAAATAATCTTTCTTTAAATAGTTATTGTCACAACATAGGAGTATAAGAGGTACATTTACTTCCAAAGTTAAAGAAGTGATTTTTGTTGTATTTGGAGCCGAGTTACCTCAAATAAAATCGGAAGCATCGGTCCAAGAATGGAAAAGAAGGCCAGAAGTTAGACGATGTTATAAGAAATTATTCAAAAAAGTTAGCGAAGACCAAACATCGACTTATATGACTAAAATCATCGAAAAGTTATGGAAAGAAAAAAGAAATGCACCAAAGGTTCAAATCGCATTCGCGATTAGCATTTGCGAGGTTTATCTAAACCCTGACAATCAAGTAATTCAAATAAGTGAACAAGTTATGGATTCAAAGATCAGAAAGAATTTGGTAAGTTAAGAATTCAAAACTTTAAACAAATGTAAATATTTAATTAATTGAATTTATTTTTTTTAGACTAAATTTGTCAATAAAGACAAATTTTCGTGTTCTGATGGAGAAGAATCAGAATCTTCTGTTCCTCCTACAGATGTTCCCCCTACAGATGTTAACGATGGTGAAATTGGCAATGAAACTGAAGAAGATGATGAACCAAATAATAAGAAAAATAAAGAAACAAAGGACGAGGAGGAAGAGTATATTGGATCAACAGATGAAGAAGAAAAAGTAATATTGCGAGAATGTAAAGAAAAATACAAAAACAAAAATAATTAATTAATATTTAGTTTTAGTTTTTGAATTTTTTTTTTCATTTTCTTACTTTATCATTTCATGAATCTCAATTGAAACCTTACAAAATTTTTCAATTGGCTTATCAGGAACGGTTAAATATTCGAATGCTTTAATTCATTTATTTTTAGCTTATTACATTTTCTTCTAATAATGGAATAATATAATATATATAATATAATAAATATAATATGAACTGTGCAAAAAAAAATTTTTTTAATTGATCTGAATTGGGTGACATAAAAAATTTATTGCCATAAGATTTCGTAAGTTTACGCTTTGACTGTAAGCTTGCGTAAATCTTACGATTCATAAACTTATGAAATATTTCGATCACAAGCTGTAAGTTTCACAAAGTATAATTTACGAAGGTTATGTCGTAACACTTTAGAAACTAACTAATGCGTTTTTTTTATAAAAAACTTTAATCCATTTAAATAGTATTTAAATAATACTAATCGTATAATGAAAAACTAACCAATCAAATTATGCTGATCCTACGCATGTGATTTATTATCGTTTATATGCACACATGACACGTTTAAATATAAAATGTCAACAATAATTGTTTAATTTCGTTCGTTCTTTCCTTTCCTTTTTTTCATTTCATATAATTATAGTAGGCATAGACGCACTTGTTTTAATAACGTGTTTCTTTTTATTTCCTTATTGTTTAGAAAAAGTATGAAGATATTTATTTTTGTATTTTAATACCGCGTTCTTAAAAATATTTACCATATTAACTACATTTCTTGTATTTTTAATACTAACAAAAACCAACATTAACAACCATTTCTTTTTTGTATTTTAATACTAACAAAAACCAACACTAACAACCGTTTCTTTTTTGTATTTTAATACTAACAAAAACCAACACTAACAACCGTTTCTTTTTTGCATTTTAATACTAACAAAAACCAACACTAACAACCGTTTCTTTTTTGTATTTTAATACTAACAAAAACCAACACTAACAACCGTTTCTTTTTTGCATTTTAATACTAACAATAACCAACACCAACAGCCTTTTTTTTGCATTTAACACTAACAAAAACCAACACTAACAACCGTTTCTTTTTTCTTTTTACTTGTATTCTAATACTATTCTTTTCGCTTGTATGTTAATACTAACAAAACCAACACTAACAACTGTTCCTTTTAATTTTCTTTTTTATGTTTTTACGTTCTAATTATATCTTATTTTTTACCTTTTTCTTTTATTGAATTTGAAATAAAATTTTTATTTAATAAAACATTACCATGTAAATTTACGAAATATTATAACAGTATTAACAGTATTATAACCATAAATTACGATAAATTATTAAATATTATGGAAAATTAGAGTATTAAATCATTATATTAGTTATTACGTATCAAAATATTACGTTCGAAATACGTATCGAATCAAAATTTACGTATCGAAAACTTACGAAATATTACAAATCGAGAATTTTCGAAATATTTACGTATCGAAAACTTACGAATTATTACGAATCGAGAATTTTCGAAATATTTACGTATCGAAAACTTACGAAATATTACGAATCGAGAATTTTCGAAATGTTTCGAAGATTTTCGATATATTACGTTTTACGTAATATTGCGTTGGGTTTGAAAACTTACGAAATTCTTACGGGCAAAAATCTGCGTAAGTTTTCGCATGAAAAAATTTCCTGATGTATAATATAGGTCTATAAGATTATAGAATTCTCAATGTGTTAATATAATATTCGGTGCTGTATTAGGAAACTCAAGCGCTGAATGGGAACAGCACGATGGACTTACAATCGGTGTCTCGTAGCAGTAGAAAAAGAGGGTATCGAGCGAACAAAAAAAGCTCTGCGAGCTCAGTGTCTCAACGCCGCAAACTTTAATAATACCGAACTTAAGTGGGTTCTCAAAACTCCTTACGATATTCGTGACGAAGTGATGAATGATTTACTAAAATCATATTCAACAAATTTTGCTGCAAAACAGACGAAATTTAAGATAAAATTTCGCTCTAAAAAAGATCGACAACAATCTATTGCAATTCTATCAAAACATTGGGGTAAATCTAGAGGAGTTTATACATTTCTTCGTAAGATGAAATCAGCTGAAAATCTCCCAGCAGAGCTCCTTTACGATGCACGACTTGTGATGAATCGGCTTGGAGAATTTTATCTTTGTATTCCTCAACCACTCAAGATATGGGCTGAAAATCAAGGTCCTACACAATCAGAGGATGCAGTGATCGCTCTAGATCCAGGTGTATGAACATTTATAACTGAATACGATCCAAGTGGACAAGCTGTAGAATGGGGCAAAAATGATATTAGTAGAATTTATCGGCTTTCTCACATATACAACAAGATTCAAAGCAAACACGACTCTATTCATGGAAAAGTACACAAACGAAAATGCTATAAACTTCGCAGGATCATGTTTCGTATACATAAAAAAATCCGTTGTCTTATTAATGATTGTCACCATAAACTTGCCAAATGGCTGTGTCAAAGTTATCGTATTATTTTATTGCCTGAGTTTAAGATACAGGAAATGGTTAAACGCAGAAAATGGCAGATTCGTTCTAAGACTGCACGGATGATGTTATCATGGTCCCATTTCTGATTCTGCTAATTTCTTCTACA
>WNFW01004111.1_pt1 | contig 10187 bp, 5 predicted proteins | sample 5400131 | NCBI WGS metagenome assembly WNFW01 (sample SAMN13153362, study PRJNA577476) | soil metagenome | isolation source: 20 cm soil or saprolite under grassland replicate 1 | place: USA:California | collected 2016-06-15
CCCCCCGTGGTATCGGACCCAATCACCGCACCGGTGAACGGCGCCACCCGGTGCTGAACGTCGACGGAACCGAAGAACTGCAACCGGTCACGGAGAATTGGTCCACTGATTGAGCCCCCGTACTGGGTCTGCGTAAAGTCCGTCTGAAGAGGTACCCTGGTTGTGATGCTGTCCCGCTGGGGCACGGAGTCCCGCACGAGCCCCTGGTTCTGCAGGAAGCCGAACAGTGACCCGTGGAACGCGTTCGAGCCCGACTTGGTGACGGCGTTGACGAGGCCGCCGGTGAACCCCCCCTGCCGCACGTCGAACGGCGCGATCAGTACCTGGTATTCCTTGATCGCTTCGACGGAGATCGGATGCGCGTTCGCCTGGCCGCCGGGCGTGCCACCGGCGGCGAGCCCGAACAGATCGTTGTTCACCCCGCCGTCCACCTGAATGTTGTTGAACCGGTTGTTCTGCCCGCCCAGGGAGGTGCCCGGCACGCCCGATGATACAACCTGGGGAACGGTGCTCACGAAGTCGGTGAAGTTGCGACCCAGCGTGGGGAGCCGGTTGATCACGTCCCCTCCCACGGTGGCCGATGCGCCGGTCCGGGACGGTGACAGCAACGGGTTCTCATTCCCCGACACCGTGATCCCCGCCACTTCCACTGCTGTGCGCTTCAGCGAAAAATCGCGCACGAAGCGCTGGCCCAAGGCGAGCGTCACGCCGGTCGCCTGCTCGGGGGCGAAGCCCAGCGCCCGCACCTCGAGGGTGTAGGGCCCGCCGACCTGCGCGTTCTCGAAATAGAAGCGCCCGTCGGAGGACGAGCGCGTGGAGTAGCGTTGGCCGTTGGAGGTGTTGATCAGGTTCACGACCGCCTGCTCGACGGGAGCGTGGCTCTCGTCCGTCAGGCGACCGCTCACCGCCGCCGAGGTGACACCCTGCGCCGCCGCAGGGGCGACGGGCAGGAGCGCGGCGAGGAACGCGAACACCGCGACCCACAACGCATACCGCTTCATAAGTGTTCTCCGGAGATGAAACTGAATCGAGGGAAAGACCTAGGGCGCGGTAAATGTGTCCCGCGCCGTGAAACTCGTCAAGGAACTCTGGGGCCGCGCAGGAAGACGTAATAGACGGGGATGCCGAGCAGGATGATGGCGAACGCGAGCCCGGTGGGTCCGGGATGCTCGCGCAGCGCGTTGGCGAGGATCAGGAGGCTCGCGAGCACGAACAGCACGGGCACCACCGGGTAGCCCCAGACGCGCACCGGCCGCGGGCGATCCGGTTGCCGGCGCCGCAGCACCAGCACAGCCGCCGCGGCGAGGGCGTAGAAGGGGAAGATCGCTACGACGAACTGGTCGGCGAGCTGCTCGAACGTGCGCAGCAGCACGAAGACGACCCCCAGAAGCGCCGTCACGACGATCGCCACCGACGGCGTCTGGAACCGTGGGTGCACTCGGGCGACCGCCTTGAAGAACAGCCGATCCTCCGCCATCGCGAAGAAAATGCGCGGCGACGTGAGGATCGACCCGAGCAGCGTGCTGAACGTGGCGACCATCACGACCACGGCCACGAGCCCCACGCCGATCTGTCCCACAATGAGCTGCGCCGCGTCCGCCGCCACCAGCGGGGAGTGGGCCATGCGATCGATCGGCAGGAGATACAGGTAGGTCGCGTTGACCAGCAGGTAGATGGCGATCACGCCCAGCGTGCCCAGCACCAGCGCGCGCGGCATGTTGCGCTCGGGGTCTCGCACTTCCCCTCCCACGAACGACAGGTCGCCCCAGCCGTCGTAGGCCCACAGCACCGACACGAGCGCGAGGCCGAACAGCCCCGCGCTGGGCGACCCGGCCGCCTGCCCAAAGTGGGCGAAGTCGCCCTGCCCCGCCGCGAAGCCCAGGACCACGAGCAGCACCAGCGCGCCGTACTTGACGCCGGTCGTGAGGTTCAGGAACAGGGAGCTCCACTTCAGTCCGACGTAGTTGACCGTCGCCGTCGCGGCGATGGCGGCGGCGGCCACCCAGTGCACCGTCGTGGCGTAGGGCTCGATTTCGGGGTTGTAGCCCAGGGAGCGCAACAGGTATTCCGCGAACGGCGTCGCGATCGCGCCCAGCGCCGACGCGCGGATCAGCACCAGCTCAGTCCAGCCGAACAGAAACGCCGGCAGGCGCCCGAAGCCCTCGCGCACGTACACATACACGCCGCCCGAGCGCGGGTACATCGCCGCGAGCTCGGCGTAGCTCAGGGCGCCGCACAGCGCCAGCAGGCCGCCGAGGACCCACACGGCGAACATCGGGCCCGGCGCCGGCACGCGGGCGGCGATGATCGCCGGCGTCCGGAAGATGCCGCTGCCGATCGTCGAGCCGACGAGCACCGCCACGGCGCTCCACAAGCCGAGGCGGCGCGGCAGACGGTCGCCCCAGCGGTCCGGGATCGAAACGTGCGGTGCCGACATGAGGAGCGGGAATATACCTTTGGGGCCCTATGACGCGACGCTTCACGCGGCTCGCCTGGGCCGCGGCGGCCTGCACCTACTTGCTCATCGTCCTCGGAGCGGTCGTGCGCGTCACCGGCTCGGGGCTGGGCTGCGGCGAGCACTGGCCACGCTGCCACGGCCGCTGGTTCCCGCCGTTCGACGACATCGGCACCCTGATCGAGTGGAACCATCGGCTGTTCGCCGGGCTCGTGACCATCCTCGTCGTCGCGGTGGCGGGCGCTGCGTGGTGGATGTCACGAAGAACCGATAACCGACAACCGACAACCGACGCACCGCCCGCTCCTCTCGCCTACGTAGCCCTTGGGCTCCTCATCACCCAAGTCCTGCTGGGAGCCGTGGTGGTCAAGCTCGCCCTGCCCCCGTGGACGGTGATCCTGCACCTCGGCACCGCGATGCTGCTGCTTGCGACGCTGCTGGTTCTGGCGCGTAGCCAGCAGCGACTGACCCCGGGCGACAGCCCGGGGAATCCGGAAGCCGGGCTGCTTGGGTTTTCCCCGGGCTTTCGCCCGGGGTTAGTCGTACTAGGGCTCGCGTTCGTCACGGTGCTGTTGGGCGCCCTCACGGCCAACCTGGGCGCCGCCAGCGCCTGTCTGGGCTTCCCGCTCTGTAACGGGCAGCTGGTGCCCGCCGGCAACTATCTCCAGTACGTCCACTGGGGACATCGGCTGTTGGGGTTCGCGCTGCTCGGGACGCTCGTCTGGTGGGCGTGGCGCACACGGCGCCCGGGCGCGCTGGCCGCGCTGGGGCTCGTGCTGCTGCAGATCGGGGTTGCGGCGGCGATGGTGCTGCTCGCCCTGCCGCGCGGGCTGCAGGTCGCCCACGCGGCAGTGGGCACGGCGGTGTGGGCGGCGCTGGTGCTGGCGGTCATCGCTGAGCGACGCTGACCCACCTAAAACGCCAACGCCCGGAGCGTTTCGCTCCGGGCGTTGGTGTCTGGTCCCGCGGGCGAGGGCAGCGACTTACGGCAAGCCGCTCACCACCACCTTCGCCAGTGTAGCGTTCTGACTGCCGGGGTCAAAGAAGTTCAGCCACAAGTTCCACGTGGCGCCCGCCGGAATCGAGACCGTCGACGTCTCCGGGTTCGCGCTGGTCGCACCGCTAAAGTTCCCGACGAAACCGGAACAGTCCGCGTTGCACCACAGGATGTCCACGTCCGCATCCGTGAACCACGACACCGTGACCGTCACCGAGAGCGGCGACCCCGTGGAGTTGACGATCCGATACAGATCGTCGCAGTCGTCGGCGCCCTTGGTGGCCACGCCGCCATCGCAGCCGCCCGACATAGTGATGTAATGGTTTCCGTTCGTGGTGAGCGGCGTCGCGCCGGTGTAGAAGTCGTTGGCGTGGTCGAACGGATCGAGCGGTGACGAGACGGTGCTGGTGAACGCATCGGTTGAATCGACCGCCAACTGACCCGCGTCCATCCGACTGATGCGAAGGTCGGCCGTACCGATGAACTCGAGCGGCGGCACGAGAACCACCGCTGTGTCGGACGAGAACGAATCGATGAACGCGCGCACGCCGCCCAGATACACCCGGGTGTCCGCATCGAAGAGCGGATCACCGCCGCCGCGACGCAGGACGATCTTGTCCACCGGACGGCCCGAGCTCGGCGTCATGGTTCCGCCCCAGATCCCCACCGGCAGGCTGTAGGTGCCGCGCCATGCCGCGTTGCTCGCCCCGAGTCGGGTGACCTGGACGAAGTAAGTTCCGGTGGTAGCCAGATCGGAGACGGCGAGCTTGAAAGAGTCCGGCCAGACACCGTTCTTCACCCACGTCACCGCCGCCAGGTCTGACGCCGCAGGGCTCCCGCGGAAGAATTTGTTCTTCAGGGTATCGAACGGCGGATCCGCCGCATTCCGGACGATTTTGATGGTGATGCCGGCTTGGGCGGGACTCGGCACGAACGTTCCAGCGAAGGCCGGGGGCGCGGCGACGACATACGAGCCCGTGTCAGCCACGTCTGCCGCCCCGAGCCCGGTGATCGTGAACTTCTTGGTTCCCGCGGAGGCGAGGTCGCTCACCCGGACCTTGATCGAGTCGGTGTTGCCAGGCTGCGGCGGAAATGCACCGGTCGTGTCGTTCGCCCCGATGGAGGTCGCCGTGTTGGCGTCGAAGGCCGGAGCGGTGCCTCGATACACGATCAGGAACGCGCCCGGAACCACGGGACTCGAGGTCGTCCCGGTAAAGGCCGACGGTACGATAGTGATGCTCTTGGTGCCGGCGACGCTGCCCGGCCCCGTCGCGGTAACCACCGTCAGCCCAGGGGCGCGGCCACTCACCTGCCCGAGCGTCCCGCCCGCCTTGGCGATCGTCGTGTCCCCGGTAGTGAAGGTCGGGTCGGTGACGCCCGCGAGGGCGGCCCCCTTCGCGTCCTTGTAGACGAACGTGTATGTGCCGCTCACTCCCGAGGCGATCGTGTCCGGTCCGCCCGTGATCGCGAGGGAGAACGGCACTGCGGTCACCATCATCGTGTCCAGAAGGCCGGCGGCGCTCGCCGTCACGCACACCGAGGTAGCGTTGAACGCCACCGCCTTCACGAAGAACGCCGTGCGCACCTGGGGCGCATCGGAGGCCGGGATGACGGTGGCCACTCCCGCGTTGCAGGAGCTCACCGTGACCGGCGTCGCCAGCGGGTTGCCTAACTCGTCGCGCAGCACGACGAAGGAGCGGAACGAGTCCGCCACCGCGAGCGTCCGCGCGTTGAGCTCGAACGCCAGGCTGTTCGGCGTCCCGACGTGCGCCGCCGTGGGATCCTCTTTGCAGGCGGCGACCAGGGCCAGGGCCGCCAGCGCGCCGTGCAGTCCGAAGATACGAGAATTCATGCGTGCCTCACTTGATGGTCTCCCTGCTGCTCTCAAAAGCGCTGCACGTCCTGCAGCGCTTCGGGCCCGAGCAATTCCTGCCAGTTGGCGCGGCTCGGCTCCCGGCGGTCATCGGTGTAAATCAGCGTGTAGTTCCCAAACCTCGTCAGGTCCATGAACACGTATTTGAGCGCCCGCACGCGCGTGTACTTCCACACTTCGTAGGGGTACGTGCTACCCCCCGAGCGGCGCTCCAGCACTTCGTCCGGCGCCCCGTACCTCACGTAGATCCGGCCGCGATCAGTACGCCAGCCGGGCACCCGCGACGCCCCGCCCTCACCGAACCGCCGGTTCGCGTCGCGGATCGCGGAATAGAACCGCTCCCGCGCCTCGTTGTCCGGCGTCCCCGGCGACGGATCCCGCTTGGCCCAGAACTGCCGCAGCCACGACCGCTTCCCTTCGACCGAGAGCGACGAGTACACCCCCTGCTCGCCGGCGCTCATCAGATAAATCAGCGGTCCGTACAGCTCGTCCAGCTGCCCCTCGGCCATCCGGTCGAACAGGTCCACCGGCTGGGCCACCGCCGCCGCCGTGGCGAGCGTCTGGAACCCGGTGACCCCGAACGCGGCCCGGCGGCTCACCGTGTCCGCTCCTCCCCGACCGGCCGCCTGCACCTCCAACCGGTACCGTCCCGGCGGCAGCCCCGAGAGATCCACCGTGCCTTCCGTCGTGCCGCCCCCGGCCCCGATCGCGACCGTGAGCCGCGCCGCCGTCACCACCGCCGCCCCGGCCGTGTCCATCACGCGCACGGTGATGGTCAGGGTGTCGGCCTGCTGGCGGTACAGCTCCAGGTAATAGCCCAGCTTGGCCGCCTGCGGGGTGAGCACCGGCTCCCCCGACGTCTCCACCACGACCCCGCCCTTGCGGATCTCGTCCGCCCGCAGCGTCGTGTCGCCGCCGTCGCCCAACGCCCGGAGCCCCGTCCCGAGGAGCAGGTCCGACGCTCTCGGGGCCTCGGTGAACGCCTCGACGCGTAGCTGCTGATGGCTCACCCGCCCCGACGCCGAATCGGTGACGCTCACGTCCACCGTGTACCGCCCCGGCCGGGCCGCGAAGGCGAAGTGCTCGGGCAACGACGCCCCCGGCGCCTTGAGCAGCCGCGCCGGCACCCGCTGCGACCAGTCTTGCGCGACGAGCTGCAGGCCGGCCGAGTCCTTGACGACGACGGCGATGCGGTAGCGCCCGTCGGCGCCTTCGTCGCCCACCGGCCCCACGAGCACCAGCGGGACGCGGCAGAACACGTCCACCAGCGTCTGCGCACCGGACGGGCGGTAATACCGGACCGCGTTCACCGCCACGCCCGCCGACTCCTGCATCCCCGTCGGGGCGGCGCCGGCGGCGACGGCGACCGCGAGCGCCAGCCCCTTTGCTGCCTGGTACGTCAAGTCCGTCTGTCCACCGGCGCGCTTACCAGCCGAGACTGAAGCTCAGGAAGTTGGTTCCGCCCAGCGGTCCGAGATTCCGGTACGCGTAGTCGAAGCCGATCTTCCAGGTGCCGCGCCCGTACGCGATGCCGCCGCCCAGGGCCAACCCGTCGCTCGAGAACGCCGACGTGCTCTGCGTGGTCGCGAATCCGGCGGCCGTGGCATCGGGTGCCAGGTTGTTGTCGGGCTGGATCGTGTAGCTGCCGCGCGCGGCCAGGGAAAAGCCGCTGTTGCCGACGTTGGTGGTCGCGAACTCGAGGCCGGCGCCGGCGCCGGGCTTGGTGTTGGTGGGCTGCGTGAACTCCGAGAGCAGCGTCACGCGATTCTGTCCCTGCGTCATGACGTCGAACGACACGCCGACGCGGAACATCACCGGCAGCCCCCACGACGACGCCCGCAGCCGCGCGGGCTGGTTCTCCTGCGGGATGTCCTGCGTGCCGAGCGGCGGCACGCGCGGCACGGCGGTCTCGAGGCCCGAACCGTCGTGGCGCAGGTTGGTCCCGAGGTTCAGGATCACGAACGCGGCGCGGATCGGCCGCTCGCCGAGCATCGCGTGGAAGTTGGTCCCGAAGTCGAACGCGATGCCGGTGGCCTGCGTGGAACCGAGTTTGTCCGAGATCAGCTTCGCCGTGAAGCCGGCCGCGAACCGGTCCGAGAAGTTCTGGCTGTAGGTGGCGGCGAGGAACGTCTCCGACACTCCGTACGTCTGGCCGTTGCCGTCGGGATCGTCGAGCGTGTACACCGGCTGCTCGCTGAACCCGAAGCTGCCGCCCTGGATGCCGATGGCCCGCGCGCCGCCGCCCAGGGGCAGGCCGAGGCCGACCCAGGAATAGCGGGTGTTCGCGACGTAACTGTACGTGGACACCATCAGCGACGGCCGCGTCATCTGCGCGAGGCCGGCGGGGTTGTAGTACAACGCCGTCACGTCCGTAGCGAGGGCGGCGTACGCGCCGCCCAAGGCGGCGCCGCGGGCGCCCGCTCCGAGGAGCAGGAACTCGCCCGACGTGCCGCCGTAGGCGGTGTTGTCCTGGTTCTGCACCTGGGCCCGCGCGGGCGCCGTGCTGAGCGCCGCCAGACCCATGAGCGTGCCGAGCACGCGCGTCAGTCGATTGGTCATGGTTCTCTCCCTCACGGCGCGAAGTTCACGACGGTGAACCGCTTGACGGTCGATTTCCCGTCGGGGGTCTCGACGTGGTAGAAGTACACGCCGGACGCCACGAACTGATTGTTGCGGTTGCGGAGGTTCCACGTCAGGTCGCTGCCTCCGCCGGCGTCGTTGTGCGTGAGCACCTGCACGAGGACGCCGCTCACCGAGTAGATCCGCACGATGCAGCGCGCGGGGAGGTTGACGAACTTGAGGATCTTGGTGTTCGCCGTGGCCTCGAGGGCCGTGGTCACGTAATACGGATCGGGAACCGTGTGGACCCGCGCGAGCGCCGCGTCCGTCGTCTTGGTCGGATCGACGGTGGTGCCCGTGAAGATGGCCTGGATGCGCAGGCCCGGCACCGCGGGCGGCCGGGTGGCCGCCACGAAGCCGTAACCGTCGGCGGCGGTGTACGTGACCGCGCCCGAGTAGAACCGGGCGCCCCATACCGTGCCCGCCGCCGGCAGCGCGGCCATCTGCATCAAGAAGAAGTGGCCGTTCAGATAGAAGATGAACCCGTTCCCGGTCGCCGACAGACCGCTCGTATTCGCGTACAGCGACGGCGTCATGGCGATGGGCGTCAGCGTCGCGGTGCTCTGCATCGCCGCGCTGGGTCCGCCGCCGCACCGGGTGAGCATCGCCCGGATCGGCGCGACGCAGTAGATGTCGCTCCAGGTCAGCAGCGCGTTGTTGCCGTCGGGCGCGGGGCCGCCGAACGTCGTGAACGACGCGGCGGTGATCAAGCCCCACGACGCGCGCACCAGGGACTTGAACGGCACCTGCATGTGGTGCGTCACGTCGTGCACTGAGTCGATCACGCCGCCGGCGCCCCAGTGGATCGTGAAGTCCGCCGCCCGCGCGACGCTCGACAGCAGCGTCTCGATGTCGCGTTGCGGCACGCTCTGCACCGTCGAGTACCCCTGAACGTGGAAGATCCGCACGGTGTCGTTCGCCGGGTCGATGATGCGCCCGGCGTTCAGGCCGCCGTCGAGGACGGAGATGCCCGTGAAGCCGTTCACGCCCGTCTGGCACGTGCCCACGCTGGGCGTGCATACGTTGCTGTTCGGATCCACGGCGTTCTCATTGGCCGTGCCGCCGGGGCTCACCAACCACCACCGCGGCCCGTTCCGGGACGAGTTGGCCGGGTCCGTGTTGGCCTGGCCGCGGCCCCAGCCGGTGATGCGCCAGGTGCCGGGAACCGTTGGTCCGGTACTCCCGTAGATCGGGAACGTCGAGTCGCCGCCGAAGGTGACCGCCTTGTTCTGCACGGCGAACAACGCGGGGAACCCAACCGACACCGTGACCTCACCCGAGCCCAGGTCCTGGCCCACCGGAATCACGAAATTCTGTGTCCCGCCCGGCGTCTGCACCCGCAGGAAATACTTGAGCGCCGTGCTGGATCCGATGCCGTCGATGTCCTGGTAGCCGGGCTGAATGGAGTCGATAGTCAGCGTCAACGTACCGGTGTCGAGCACATCCGGCAGGAACGCCGCCAACCCGAGGGCGATGCCGTCGGTCGGCGGGGCCGGGCCGGAGAAGATACCGGTCGTGGCGTTGATCGTGGGCGGCGTCGCGTTGGGATTGAGCGGCACGTTGTCCGTGCCGATGAGGGCGAGCGGGGACAGCTGCCCCGCCGCCACCTGCGCCGACGACGCCCGCGGCGTGACGGCTCTTGTGATGCGCGCCGACTCGAGCGACGTGGGCCCGGACTTGAGCGAGTTCACGTCGAACGCGGTCACCGCGTAGAAGTAGTTGAACGAGTTCCGCACGCCGCGGTCCACGTAGGCGAAGTTCACGCCCGTGTTCGCGAGCGCCGGATACCCCGACGCTCCGCCAGTGACCGCTGTGTCGGCCTTGATGATCAAGACGCTGGAGTCTCCCAGCATCACCCGGCCGCCGGGCGGGATCTGGATGACGTCGCCGGTCAGGTCATGGTCCGAGCTCACGAGGAACGGCTGGCTGGTCTGGAAGCGGACCGGGCAGTCGTCCTCGAGCCCCAGCTCCGGCGCGCACTCGCTCTTGCCGTCGCCATCGAGGTCGGCCGTATAGGCGAACGCCCCGGTGAAGTCGGTCATCGTGGTGCTGGCGTAGTCGAACTGCGCCACCAGCTGCAGCGTCGAGGTCGAGCGGCCGCGGTAGATGCGGTACCCCTCGACGTCGAACTCGCGGAAGTTGGGATCGTACAGCGCCGACGTGTTGTCGGAAGCGATCTGGAAGAACGGGTCGCCGTCCGCTTCGCTCGTGCTCTTCTGCCACACCACCGTCACCTGGTTGTC
>WNFW01004875.1_pt1 | contig 10185 bp, 13 predicted proteins | sample 5400131 | NCBI WGS metagenome assembly WNFW01 (sample SAMN13153362, study PRJNA577476) | soil metagenome | isolation source: 20 cm soil or saprolite under grassland replicate 1 | place: USA:California | collected 2016-06-15
GCGGCGCCTGGGCGTTACCCAGCACCCTGCTCTGTGGAGCCCGGACTTTCCTCTGGCAGCTGAAACATTTGCCAGCGACTGTCTGGCCAGCTTCGGCGGCGATTTTACCGCATCGCGACACGGGCGGCTTGACTTCGGGGGTGCCGCGGGGTAAGAACGGTCGGCGAGTCGTGTTTCGGAGAGGAGAACGAGCATGAGACGCAGACTGTACTTCCTGCTGCCCGATCTGGGCAGCGCCATCCGGACGGCCAACGATCTCCTGCTCGCGCGGGTCGAGGACGGATCGATGCACTTCCTCGCGAAGCGAGGAATGTCCCTGGGCGAGTTGCACGAGGCGAACGCCCTTCAGAAGTCGGACGCCGTGCATGGTGCCGAGCTCGGGTTCGTGATCGGCGGATTGGGCGGGTTCCTGATCGGCATCTACATCTATCTCACGCCGCCGGAGGGGGTCACGCTGCAGCTTGTCACGGTGCTGATCGGCACCGTGATCGGCGCGGTCTTCGGCGCCTGGGCTGCGAGCCTCGTGGCCTTGTCGGTCCCGAACACGCGGCTGAAGCCTTTCCAGAAGGACATCGACGCAGGCAAGATCCTGTTGATGGTCGATGTCCCGCCCTCGCGGATTGAAGAGTTGAAGGAGCTGGTCAGCCGCCGCCATCCGGAAGCGACGGCACACGGCATCGAGCCCACCCTTCCCGCGTTTCCGTAAACCGGGCGTTTCCGTAAACCGGGGACAGACACTGATTTTGGGACAGCGTCACATCTGATAAGTAAACCGGGGGCTGTCCCCGGTTTACCTTTAGCCCGAGCGGCGGGGCCGGAATTGCGAGGCGTCGTCGTAATATTCCTCGAAGGCGTTGGCCGGCTCCCAGCCGGGAATCCCGAGGATCGGCAGCGGCGAAAGGCTGCGGGTCGAGGCAAGGGCCTGCGTCCCGGAGAAATAGTCCGCCGCGCGCGCGTCCAGTTCGGAGAGCTGTCGCTCGAGCGGCGCATCGAGCAGCCCGGGCGCGGCATCGACGATCAGGGTCCACCTGAATTCGCGCAACAGCGCCGGCAACTCCGGGGCCGCCGCTGCGACGACGATCCCACCCTCGTCGAACAGGGTCAGCACATCGCGCGCCGTCCCCCTCAGGCGCTCGCCGCGACGCGCCCGGATCTCGTCGTAATGGTGGCCGTTCAGAACCGCTTTGGTTTTCGGAAACGCAAGCCATACGAGCGCGTTGAACAGATCGTGCCAGCTTTCGGGCCGAGTCTGCACTTCTCCGGTCTCGAAGATACGCACTTCGTAGTGAGCGGAGAATTCCCCGGAGGCCACCGAGGGCGGAACGAAGCGTATCGGCGCGCCACCGCCGCTCACCACCGTCGGGGTCGCCAGGGCGCTGAGCTCGTCGTACCGGGGAAACCGGTCCGGGGGCAGGCGTCCGAGCAGAGGCCTGAGCGCCGTGAAGATCGGCGCATCGAGCGCAGGCATCCTGCGCTCGGCCATCCCCGTCAGGCGAGCCGCCATCCGACGGATTCGCCCGCCCGCAGCGGCACGAGCGTCGCCGCGCCGAACGGGATCTCGCCGGGCACGGTCCAGGTCTCCTTGCGCAAGGTGATCGAGCCGCGGTTGCGCGGCAGGCGGTAGAAATCCGCCCCGTGAAAGCTGGCGAAGGCTTCGAGCTTGGCTAGCGCCCCGGCCCGCTCGAAGACCTCCGCATAGAGTTCGATCGCCGCATGCGCCGTATAGATGCCCGCGTGCCCGCACGGCGTCTCCTTGTCGGCGCGGGTATGCGGCGCGCTGTCGGTGCCGAGGAAGAATTTCGGATTGCCGCCGGTCGCCGCGCGCACCAGCGCCTCGCGGTGCTCCTCGCGCTTCAGCACCGGCAGACAGTAATAGTGCGGCCGGAAACCGCCTGCGAACATCGCGCTGCGGTTGTAGAGCAGGTGGTGCGCGGTGATCGTGGCGGCAATGCGGGGACCTCCCGCAAGCACGAAATCCACCGCCTCGCGGGTGGTCACGTGCTCGACCACGATGCGAAGCCGCGGGAAGCGGCGGGCGATGTCGGCGAGGACGGTCTCGAGAAACACGCGCTCGCGATCGAAAACGTCCACGCCTGGAGTCGTAACTTCCCCGTGAACGAGCAGGGGCAGGTCGTGTTCCTGCATCGCATCGAGCGCGGGATAGGTGCGCTCGATGCTCGTGACTCCGGCTCCCGAGTTCGTCGTCGCGCCGGCCGGATAGTACTTCACGCCGCATACGAAGCCCGATCGCTTCGCGCGCGCGATCTCCTCGGCGCTCGTGCCGTCAGCCAAATAGAGGGTCATGAGGGGCTCGAAATCTGAGCCCTTCGGAAGGGCCTTCAGCACCCGGCCACGGTAGGCCGTGGCGAGCGCGGTATCGGTAATCGGAGGCCGGAGATTCGGCATGACGACCGCGCGCGCAAATACGCGCACCGTGTGGGGGAGCACGCTCGCAAGCGCGGCGCCGTCGCGAAGGTGCAGGTGAGCGTCGTCCGGCCGGGTGAGGGTCAGGGATTGCACGGAATCAGGATCGCCGGGCGGTCGCAGCGCGCGCGAGTTGCAAGGCGCGCGCGTACACCACGTTCCTCTTCGCTCCGGTGAGCTTGCAGGCGAGCTTCACCGCGTGCGCAAGCGGCAGCTCCGCGAGGAGTGTAGCGAGCACGCGTTCCCAATCGAGCTTCGCGCTTTCGCGTCGGGACACAGCGCCCTCCGCGATCAGCACGAACTCGCCGCGCTGGCGGTCGGTGTCCTCGCGGAGCCAGGCTGCAGCTTCGCCCAAGACGCACCGATGGATCTGCTCGAAGAGTTTCGTCAGCTCGCGCGCGATCACGAGGACGCGCTCGGGGCCCAGTGCCGCTGACATGTCCTCGACGCATTCGACGACGCGGTGCGGCGCCTCGTAGAACACGAGCGCGTACGGCAAGGCCCTAAGGCGCTCGAGCGCCTTGCGCCTCAGGCCTGGCTTTGCCGGAAGAAAACCTGCGAACAGAAGCGGCCCGTCCGCGATGCCGGCGGCCGAGAACGCGGTGACGGCCGCGTTCGGCCCTGGAATCGGGACCACCCTGAATCCGGCGGCGCGCGCTTTTTTGACCACGGTCGCGCCCGGATCGGATATCGCGGGCGTGCCCGCGTCCGTAACCAGCGCAACGGTCTTGCCTCGGGCAAGCTGCTCGACGATCGAATCGGCGGCGCGCTGTTCGTTATGCCCGTGCACCGCCATCAGCTTTCCAGGCATGCCGTAGTGCTCGAGCAGGCGCGCCGTCACGCGCGTATCCTCGGCCGCAATGGCGTCTGCACGAGCGAGCGAATCGAGAGCGCGCGGGCTGATATCCTCGAGGTTCCCAATGGGCGTGGCCACCACATATAATTGACCTGCCCTACTCGGGCTCCCGCTATGCTTCCCCGTCCTCGCGCCCAATTCTGCTTCGCTCTGTTGGCGTTGTTGAGTCCGGCATTGTGCGCGGCCGTCGACGATCCGGCAAGCAGACCTCCGGGCGCTCGGCCCTTCATAGGCCTGCTGCTCCCGCTCAATGCTCCCGAGTTCTCGCGAGCATCCGAGGCCGTGCGCCTGGGCTGCCAGGCCGCTCTCGCTTTCGCGGAGAACCGCCAGTCCCTCCAGGTGGCGCGCACCGATGCCCAACCCGAGAGCATACTCGCCGAATACCAGGCCGCCGTGCAGCGCGGCGCCGCCGTGATAGTCGGCCCGCTGACACGCTCGGGGGTTACGGCGCTCGCTCAAACGGGCCGCGTCAGCGTGGTCACGCTCGCTCTGAACGCCGCAGACGGCGACGCGCCGCTCCCCTCGCGCCTCTACACGTTCGGACTTTCCGCCGAAACCGAAGCGCGCGCGGTGGCGCGCATGGCTTTCGCGCGCGGGCTGCGCGAGGGCGCGGTGGTGCAGGCGTCGAACTTGCTCGCCAAGCGCCTGAGCCGGGCATTCGCGGACGAATGGTTCTCGCTCGGCGGAAGGATCAGCGACGTGCGGGAGTTCGGGGCGCGAGCGGACTTGGTCGACTTGCGCCGGGGTCTGGCGGACTCGCAGGCACAATTCATTTTTCTCGCCGCGGAGGCCGACCAGGCGCGCACCGTGCGACCCTATCTGAACAACCAGCTCCAAGTCTTCGCGACCTCCCAGGTCAACGACGGCAAGAACGATCCGCTCGTCAACTCGGATCTGAACGGTATTCGTTTCGTGGACATGCCTTGGCTCGTGCAGCCGGAGCACGCCGCGGTGATGGTCTATCCGCGCCTGGAAGGCCTTTCCACGGAGCTTCAGCGTTTCTACGCACTCGGCATCGACGCGTGCCGCATCGCGGGGGAGCTGATCGGGGGGCAACAAACCATCAACCTCGACGGTGTGACCGGCAGGATCTCCTACCGCGGCGGCAATACACTCCAGCGCGAGCCGATCCAGGCGGTGTTCCGCGACGGCGTGGGTGTGTCGCTCGAAAACGCGAGGTGAAAGCGAGATGAACGCGGGCGATCGTGCCGAGCAAATCGCGGCGGGCTATTTGCAGCGCAAGGGCCTCGCTCTGATCGAAACCCGTTACCGCTGCCGCTGGGGCGAGATCGATCTCATCCTGCGGGATCGGGATACTGTCGTTTTCACCGAAGTCAGGCTGCGGCGCTCCAAGGACTTCGGCGGCGCCGCTTACAGCGTCGATGCGCGCAAACAGGCGCGGATCATCGCCACGGCGCGCCACTACCTTGCGGGCAAGGACGAAGCGGCTTGCCGGTTCGACGTCGTGCTCCTCGATCGCCTCGAGCCGCCGCGGGTCGAATGGATACGCGACGCATTCTCCGCCTGAGCCTTCTGCGGGCCTCCGCTCCCGCAGGTCCGCGGCGGTGCCCCGGCCGGCCCGGCGCATCCGCAAAGAAGGTTACGGTAGAATAAGGGTCGTATGAAAGCCGTCACCGCCCGGCCGGCCGAGGACAGCGTGGACCTTCTGGCGCGCATCCGCCGCCAGTTCGACGACAGCGCTCAACTGAAACTGAAAGCGCACGACGCGCTCGCCGACCCGATCGCCCGCGCCACGGAAATCATGGTGAAATGCCTGCTCGCCAACGGCAAGATCCTCGCGTGCGGGAACGGCGGCTCAGCCGCCGATGCCCAGCATTTTTCCGCCGAGCTGCTCAACCGCTTCGAGCGCGAGCGTCCCGGGCTCGCCGCGATTGCGCTGACGACCGACACCTCCACCTTGACCGCGATCGCAAACGACTACGAATACGAGCAGGTATTCTCCAAGCAGCTCGCCGCCCTGGGTCAGGTGGGTGACGTGCTCCTCGGTATTTCCACGAGCGGCAACTCAAAAAACGTCGCTCGCGCGGTCTCGGCGGCACACGAGCGTGAGATGCGCGTGGTCGCCCTCACCGGCCGCGGCGGAGGGGAGATCGGAAAGCTGCTCGCTTCGGAAGACGTGCATATCTGCGTACCCCACTCGCAAACTGCCCGCATTCAGGAAGTGCATCTTCTCACCCTTCACTGCCTTTGCGACGGCATCGATTGCATGTTGTTGGGGGCCGAATGAAAAACTGTCCGGCGGCGAAGCGATACGCGGCGGTGGCGCTGATCTTCGTTTCGGCCGCGACGCTGCAAGCCTGCGTCGATGCGCTCATTGTCGGCGGGGTGGCAACGGGAGTCGTCCTCGCGGCCGATCGTCGCCAGGCTGAAGTGATGTTCACTGATCAGCGGATCGAATTCACCGCGGGCAGCCGCGTCGGCGAGGCGCTCAAGGGTCAGGGACACATCAACTTCACCAGCTACAATTACACGGTGCTGCTCACCGGCGAAGTGCCCACTGCGCAGGCAAAAGCGGACGTGGAAAAAATCGTGAGCGAAATACCGCAGGTGAAGACCGTGGTCAACGAGCTGCAGATCGCGGGCGCGAGCTCTGCTGCGTCCCGCAGCAACGATGCCTACATCACCGGCAAGGTCAAAGGCAATTTTCTCGGAAACGGGAAGGTTCGGCCTACCGATATCAAGGTTGTGACCGAGGCAGGGGTCGTGTTCTTGCTCGGATTGGTCACGCGCGAAGAAGCGGACGCCGCGACCGAGGTCGCGCGCGGCACCGGAGGGGTGCAAAAAGTCGTCCGCGTTTTCGAGTACGTCGTTCCGCCCGCCAAGAAATAGGAACGGGTCCGAAGCCGGGTCTAAGGTTTGCGTTCGGACAGCATCCGCTCGATCTCTCCGACGAACTTGCGGTCGCCGGGCGTCACTCCGCTGCCGAAGGACAGCACTTTCTCCCCCGAACGGTCGATCAGGTATTTGTGGAAGTTCCATCGGGGGCGCTCGCCGGTCTTCGCGGCAAGCGTCGCGTACAGGGGGTTGGCGTTGCCCGCCGACACACCGGATTTCGCGAACATCGGGAAGCTCACGCCGTAGTTGACCTCGCAAAATTTGGCGATCTCGCGGTTGCCCCCCGGTTCCTGGCCGCCGAAATCGTTGGCGGGGAAGCCCAGCACGACAAGGCCCCTGTCGCGGTAGCGGCGGTAAAGCGCCTCCAGTCCTTCGTACTGGGGCGTGTACCCGCATTGACTCGCGGTATTCACCACGAGCAGCACCTTGCCCTCGAATTGGCACAGCGGCGTGGCCTGGTCGGCCAAGCTCGGAAGGGTATGGTTGATCAGCGGCGGGCACGCGGCGAGCGCGGGCGCGCAGATCGAGGCGGCGAGCAACAGTGCGGGGAGAATACGCATCGGCGGAAAATCTGGAAATGAGGTCAGCCTAAGTTACAGCCGGCGGGTCGTTCTGTCAAAATAGGCGAGATGGAGGCCCCTTTCGAGCGGAAGATGTGCCCGCCCCAGGAGCTTGCGGCGCGGCTCGGATCCCTTGCACGACCGCTCGTCTTCACCAACGGCGTGTTCGACATCCTGCATCGCGGGCACGTCACCTACCTCGCCGAAGCGAGTTCCCTGGGGGCGACGCTTCTGGTCGCAGTCAACAGCGACGCGTCGGCGAGGCGCCTCGGCAAAGGCGAGGAGCGCCCGTTCAACCCGCTCGCCGACCGCATGGCGGTGGTAGCGGCCCTTGAATCCGTCCATCTCGTGACGTGGTTCGACGAGGATACGCCGCTCGCGCTGATACTTGCCTCCCGGCCGGAGGTCCTCGCCAAGGGCGGCGACTGGAAGCCCGAAGCGATGGTCGGAGCCGCCGAAGTGCGCGGCTGGGGTGGAAGCGTGCATTCGATCCCCTTCAGGCACCAACGCTCGACGACCGCGCTGCTGAAGAAGATTCTCGGTGCTCCGAATACGAACAGGGGAACCTAGGTTCCCCCGTTACCCCCTCCTTAATTCCCTTTGCGCTTTTCCTCCGGTGGGCAGTCCTTCAGCTCGCTACCCGCGAAGCTCTGGCGCAAGTCGTTCAGTCTCGAGAGCAGCGCCTCGGGGACCTCACGAACGGAAAAATAGACTTTCTGCACGGATGTTTCCCGTGGATCGACCCGGGCCGTTCGAACGCCCTTTTTGCGCAATTCTGCGAGCCGCGACCGCGCTGCCTCCTCGGTTTTGAACACGCCCAGGGAAATCGCAAATCGGAACTTGGAATCTTCCTGTACGATATAGAAGTCTTCGACGCCGAGCTTCTTGAGCTCGGCGGCCTTCTGGTTTGCCGCCTGCCGGTTGCGTTGCGGGGGCATGAATACCCAGTAGCTCGCGATTTCTTCGGCGCGCCGCTGGGAGAGTCTCGACCCCAGGGCAAGCGGTTCAAGCGCCAGTTGCACGCGCGCCGCGTCGCCCGGGTTGAACGCGCCGAGCTCGAGGCACGCGGCGACGTTCGCCTTGGGCGGCGGTTTGGCGCGCTCCGCGGTCTGCTTCGTTCGCTCAGTGGCAAGCGCGGCAAGCTGATCGGCACGGAGCAATCGGATCGCCTGCGGGTTGAGCTGCTGATCCATCAGCTGCGGCTCGTCCGATGTACGACCGGCGCCAAAATATATCCAGGCGAAAAGACCGAGATTTGCGAACAACAGCAGGAAAGTTACGGTTTTCACGATTTCGCGCGGGTCATTTCAGCGCGTCCTGTGAAATTCGGACGAGGCCTTCCAGCACCAGATTATCCACGAGCCGCACGGGAATGTTGAGGTGCCGGGCGATCCGGCGAGCGGCTCCCCCAGCGAGCACGCAAGCTGCCCCATGTTCCATCGTCGCGAAAGCGCGCTCTATCGCCCCGGCCTGCGCGAGCAAACAGCCGGTTTCGATGGCATCCGCAGTATTTCGAGGCTCTGCGGAAAATCGCCCCCTTGCGAACGGAAGTTCCGCGGTGCCACGGGTAAGCGAGCGCTTCATGAGATCGAGGCCGGGAAGAATCACGCCGCCGACGAATCTTCCGTCGCCCCTCAAAACATCCACCGTGGTTGCAGTACCCGCGGTGACCACGAGGCACGGCCCGCGGAGAATCGACCAGGCTCCGATCAGCGCGGCCCAGCGGTCAGGCCCGAGCTGGTCCGGCCGCCCATAGCCGTTCGTGACTCCGCACTCGTGCCGCTTCGCCTTTACCCAGGCGGGGACCATGGATCGTCGGGCGAACAGGGTCTCCAGCCTGTTGCGCACGGACCGCCCCGCGACGTTCGCGACGACGACCTTGTCGGCAGGCACGAGTCTCCTCCAGCTCTTCTCCAGGCGGCCGATCTCCGAGAGCGGCACCGCGCCGGTTTTGCGCCAGCCCCCGTTCTCGTGCAGCCCCCATTTCAGCCGCGAATTGCCGCAGTCGACCGCAAGGATCATCCCGGCCTGAGCGAGAGCTCACCGCTGTGGAAACGTTCTATTCCCCCGATCGAAGCGAGCATGAGCGCGCCGTCCTCCGCGACTCCGACGACCTTGCCTTCGGCCACACGCCGGCCGGCCTGCGACAATGCGACTCGCCTCCCCTTCCAGGCGTGGCGTTGCAGCCACTCCTCCCGAAACGGCCCGAAGCCTTCGCGGGAAAACCGCGCGAGAACCCCGGCAATGGACTCGAGAGCCGCGACGAGCACGTCGGTCCGCGACGGCACTGTCTTGCTGTGGCTCGCGATGTCGGTTGCCGGCGCGCCGATCCGCTCGCGCGTCCGGGTGCCGAGACGCACGTTGATACCGACGCCCACGATCACGGCGCTCGGACCCAGGATGTCGCCGGAACTCTCGATCAGTATCCCGCCGAGCTTGCGCCCCTCGCAATACAGATCGTTCGGCCATTTGACTCCCACGCCATGCGTACCCAGGCGCTCGAGCGCCTTCGCCGCACCTACCGCCACGGCGAGGCTCAAGCCCCCAAGCGCTCCGGCGCCTCGGGGAAAACGCCATAGAATGGAGAACACCAGGCTTCCTCCCACCGCGGAGACCCAGGAATGTCCGCGCCGACCGCGCCCGGCGCTCTGGTGTTCACAGGCGAGTACCGTTCCGTGCGGCGCGCCCGCGGCGGCACGCTGGGCAAGAACGGTATTGGTGGACGGGCATACGTCGAGCACCTCGACGCGAAGCTCGGGGGAGACCTTCTTCAATCCCGCCGCGAGTCCGTCGAGCTCGAACAGGTCGAGAGCCTCGGCCAGCCGGTAACCGCGGCCGCGTACCTTGAATACGCGCAAGCCCAGTGCTTCGATCCGCCTGATGAGGTTCCATACGCCGGCGCGGGAAAGACCCAGAGTCCGGCCGAGGCGCTCGCCGGAGTGAAACCTGCCGTCAGCCAGCATGCGAAGCAGCGAGAAGGGGGCTGTGCCCATGCGCAAAATCGCGAGAAAAACCGGACAGATACTAGCATCGGAGGAGCGTGCGCGCCGGAGGCTCCGGAGATTCGTGAAAAAGTCACGAAGGATCGATTTTCAATTGTTCCGCAGCGAGTCAGATGATATGATGCCGTCATAGTAATTTCATGACGCCCGGCGACCAGATTCTGCTGAGCGTCTCAGGTTGCCCGCCGGCCCAGCAAACGGCGGCTAAACGGGGGAAACCCTCCCTTCCCCCGTTTTTTTTTCGCCCTGCGCCCCCGGAAAATCGCGGCTGTGTCGGTTGTCTATAATAGTCAGCCTGCTCCCGGACTTCACCTCCCCGCTTGCGACCCGAAGCATGCATCGACCCTGGCCTTATCCGCGCGTAGTGGGCCACCGCGGCGGCGGCACGCTCGCCCCCGAGAACACTCTGGCGGGCATTCGCAAGGCGGCCGCAATGGGATTTGGCGGCGTGGAGTTCGACGTAATGCTTTCGGCGGACAAAGTCCCC
>WNFW01013496.1_pt1 | contig 10185 bp, 9 predicted proteins | sample 5400131 | NCBI WGS metagenome assembly WNFW01 (sample SAMN13153362, study PRJNA577476) | soil metagenome | isolation source: 20 cm soil or saprolite under grassland replicate 1 | place: USA:California | collected 2016-06-15
CGGCTCTGGCATTGTGCAAAACGGGCGTTTGTATACAGGATTGAGCGGTACAGCAGGCGAAATCGGCCATATGATCATCCATGCCGGGGGGCGCATTTGTGGTTGTGGTAGCCGCGGCTGTCTCGAAGCGTATGCTTCACGTACTGCAATGACCAAAGCCATTATGGCGGAAATCCACCACGGACGTACTTCAGTGCTGGCCGCTGAAGTGGCCCTCCAAATCAAAGAGGGAGAGACCATCGTCCGTTCGGGATTACTCGCTCAAGCTATTGAACAAGGGGATAGTCTTGTCACCGAGGTCGTCACCGAGGCGGCAGATTACCTCGGTTACGGTCTCGCATCAATCATGAACTTCTATAACCCCGAAGCTATCGTTCTCGGCGGTGGCGTAATCGAGGCTATCGACCTGCTTTTTGAACGTGCTGTCAACCGTGCTCGAAATACGGCCTTATCTGCTTCCGCACTCCAAACAAAAATACTCCGTGTCAAGCTAGGCGACTTCTCCGGGGTTGTTGGCGCAGCGTGTCTGGGTGCAGGGGCCGCGGGATATCATTTCCCCCTTTCATAAAGCGTGCCAGGTATAGAGGCACTCATTAAATGTGCCAGATCGTGGTGAATGTATGTACGCAGAATCTCCACAGATAGAGGTACGAACTGTACGCATTGACGATGCGCAAGCATTACACCAGCTTGAAGACAGCTTTGAAACCGATCGTATCTATACGCTACACGTGCAGGGGCGATTAACGCTAACATCAGCAGATGCCGGTTTTCATCCGGCATCAAAACCTGTCCTTGCTTTTGAATTATTCGAGACACCTGTTGATCCACCCCTCTATAAGAGCTACCGCGAATTTGAACACACCCTAGCAGATGTTGAAGCCACGCTGCGCAGCGTTCAAGGAGGCTTTGTTGCCCTGGCAAATGGGCAGGTGGCGGGAGTAATCTTATTGAACGTGGAAGAATGGCGTTCGGTAGCTCGTATTGAGCATATTATCGTTGGGCGCCAGTTTCGACGCTATGGCATTGGATCATTACTGCTCAGTTGCGCTTCAGACTGGGCGCGTAATCTTCATTGTTGGGCAATACTGCTAGAAACACAGAATGTCAATTATCCTGCCATTCAATTTTATTTACGCAATGGCCTGGAAGTATGGAGCATCAGTCAACAGTATTACCCTCCCGGTTCCGTTGAACATGAAATAGCCATATTTATGGGCAAAAAACTGTGGTCTGCTCCATAAATATTCCTGGACAAAGAGAACGAACACATTACCTCGGCACTGTGTTCGTTCTCTTTGTCTAAACGGTGGCCATTTCTTCCAACTTGGGAAACAGCGGTGAGGCAACTGGCAGTGTAATGCCAGCAGGTACCTCAGAAGTCCTCCATCTGCCCGCGCTCACGTCACCCTCAAAGCCGAGCAAATGGTGCAGCTTTTGTGATGAAAAGGGCAAATAGGGGCTGAAGAGCACATGCAAACCACTGATTACCTGCAGCATCACGTAGACAGTCGTACCAGCCGCCTCGCGATCAACTTTGATCTGTTTCCATGGAGCCTGCTCATCCAGGTAGCGATTTGCCGCCCGCGCCACAGCCATAGCCGCGTTCAACCCGTCCTTCATGTGGCAATTGGCGATGTTGTGTCCAACCAAAGAAAAGCCGCGGTCAACCTCCGCTAATATCTCGCGATCTGCTTCCCGGAGGGCCTGAGGGTGTGGTACCACTCCTCCAAATTTGCTCTGTAAGAACGTCAACGTTCGATGGATTGCGTTCCCATAGTTCGCCACCAGTTCATCGTTATTGCGGCGAATCAGCTCTTCAAAAGTAAAATCAGTGTCACGTCCTTCAGGCGCAGTTGCTGAAAGATAATAACGAAGCGCGTCCGCGCTATACTGGTCTAATACATCGCGTGTCCAGATCACATTGCCCCGGCTGCTGGAAGCCTTGGCCCCACTCATGGTCATAAATTCGTTTGCGGGGACATCGTAGGGTAAATTGCGGTTGCCGTATCCCATAAGCATAGCAGGCCAGATGATGGCATGAAAGGGGATATTGTCCTTGCCGATAAAATAGTAGGACTTCACCTCCGGGTCACTTTGACCAGGAACCCACCACGTCTTCCATGCTTCAGGCGTTCCCTGCCGCTCTGCCCACTCAACGGAAGCCGAGAAGTACCCAATAACCGCGTCGAACCATACATAGATGCGCTTATCCTCGTAGCCATCCAGTGGTATTGGTACGCCCCAATCGAGATCGCGCGTAATAGCGCGTGGCCGCAGGCCCTCCTTCAGCCAGTTCATCGCAAAATCGAGCGTGTTCCCTCGCCAGTGCTGTTTTCCCTCTGATAGCCATGCCAGTATCGGCTCTTGCAACTTTGGCAAATCCAGGAAAAAATGATCCGTCGGTCGAATCTCCAGGGCGCTGTCCTTGCTCCCACAGAGGCGACAGCGTGGTTGAATCAAGTCGATTGGGTCGAGCGTGTGGCCACAATTATCGCATTGATCTCCACGAGCAGCTGGGTACCCACAGTTCGGACATGTTCCCTCGATGTAGCGGTCAGGCAGAAAACGCGCATCCGTCGGACAATAGGGAGACTGCATGGTATCTTTGAAGATATATCCCTTATCGTACAGTGTGAGAAAAAAATCTTGCGTTATACGATAGTGATTTTCGGTTCCCGTCTCAGTATATAAATCCCACGTTATGCCCAACCTCTCCCAGATTTCGCAAATCTGTCGATGATACCGCACCACAAATTCGCGTGGGCTGATACCCTCACGTTCAGCATCTACAAGTATCGGAGTGCCATGTTCATCGCTGCCAGAAACCATCAATACTTTGTTTCCAGCCAATCGGTGGTAGCGAGCAAATGTATCTGCTGGCAGGTATGCTCCAACGATTTGTCCAACATGCGTCGAGCTTTTTGCATATGGCCAGGCTACGCAAACCAGAATATGTTCATGCATGATGTTTCCTCAGTTACCAATATAGCGCGCGTAAACAGAGTGTGCGACCTGCTCATCATCTGTCCCTTTAATGATCGCGCGAGCATCAGGAAAGACTGTTAGTTCATAAGAATCCACGTAGAAGCGGAGTAGGAAATCATTATAACTTACCTCCCCAACAGGACGCAACCGTTCGGCCAATTCTGCCAGATTGAGAGATATTCCTCTTCTCATTGTCCGCACCTGAACTGCATTCCGTCCGCAGAGGCTAGTGCTACTATTCCCACCCAATGCATCAAGAAACTCATAATCATGCTGCCCGCAGGTAGGACATTCCTGCTGCCGTGGCAACTCTATGCGCTCGCTCGTATTTTCCCATACATCCATCCAGAACATATCCCGGCTCATCTTCTCGCTTTTCAGCAGAATTTTGATCGCCTCGGTGGAGGCCACTCCCGTAATCGCTCCCACGATACCGTTTAGGACACCTGCCGTATCACACGTTGCCGTGGTTCCAGGCAGAGGCATCTCAGGGAAGACACAGCGAAGGCAGGCAGTATCACCAGGCACAATATTCATGGTTACGCCATAAGAAGCAACGACTGCACTATAAATCCAGGGTCGCCCATATTTGACACACACATCATTAAGCAAGTAGCGTGTCTCAAAGTTATCGGTCGCGTCAAGTACCAGGTCTGTATCGCGCACTAACGACTCAATTCCATCAGTATTGATATCTTCAACGAGCGGCTCAACCGTTGTATTACTATTGATGCGACGTAGTTTCTCCGCGGCAGCGATAGCTTTGGGGAGATGCCGCGTAATGTCTTCCTCGTCGAAAAGAATCTGTCGCTGTAAGTTGTTCAGTTCAATATAGTCGCGGTCAGCTATCACTATGCGGCCGATGCCGGCGCGACAAAGATTGTTTGCCAGAGCCGTGCCCAGCGCACCACAGCCGATAATAGTAACCGTAGATTCCTGCAGCCGTTCTTGCCCCTCCTTGCCTATTGGCCCAAAGAGCGTTTGTCGTGAGTAGCGATCAATTGCCACCATGCACTGTTCTCCCTCATGTAATGTACGCATGTGTAGATGCGCCCAGTTCATTGTAGCATATAACCGCTGACCCACAAGTAGTATATAATCACCAGCTAACCAGCTCATCTTCAGTTGGCAGCAGCACATAACTGTGCTACAATGCAGGCAGTGATATATCCTTACGTAGACCAGTAACCAGTACATCATACTATGACGTCAAAAGTGATGGGAGCTAATGAAGAAAGTATTGGTTATCGACGACAACCCGACTATCGTGGAATTGATAAAATACGCTGTAAGCCTCCAGGGATCATATGAGGTCGTTGTTGCTTACGATGGCGAACAAGGATTAGAACGTATTTCAATTGAACATCCGGATTGCGTGATCATTGACGTGAAGATGCCGCGCATGGACGGCTACCAGCTGGTCCGTTGTCTTCGCGGTGATGCTCGTACCTCTGATACGCCCTTGATTATCCTCAGTGCGATGACGCGTGAAGAAGATCAAACCATAGGGATGCTTTCAGGCGTCGATGAGTATCTCAAGAAACCATTTAAGCCGGCTGAACTGAACGCGGCTATTGAACGCGTACTCCGCCTGACGCCTACCGATCGTCAGCGCCGCATGGATTACTTAGTTCAGACACAGGCAGATAGAGAATAAGCATAGCGTTGTGCGCAGCCATTGCTTCGAGACTATGCTTCACGAAAAAGAATGGCTATAGTTAATAGTACCGTACTTCTTCATTTTTCATAATGGAGGTCTCGGTGTAGAGTATTCACAGAAAAGTGCGTGAGCCACAGCAATTACGTCGTTTACACATTCTTTTCGTGGATGGCGATCCAAATGGTCGTGATAGGATACAGCAGGTATTAGGAAATGGCTTTGTTGTACAGTGCGCTTCGTCACTGTCAGAAACCAGGCAAATCCTGGAGAACAATCTTCCCGACATACTGATCTGTGAGGTATTACTTGGTCAGGAAAATGGTTTGGATCTCTGCCGTACTATTCGCAACACTCCATCTCTTCGCCATCTCCCCATCATGTTGCTTACTTCTCTCACGACCTTCCAGGACAAAGTAGCCGGCTTTGCTGCAGGGGCGGATGATTATGTCGTCAAACCCTTCGATGCGCGTCACTTGATGGCGCGTATTCGCTTGCTTTCACGGATAAAGCGCCTCGAACTTCCCGATGTAACGTAACTGCTGTGGGCTTCTCCTATCCAGGGAAATGACACGCTGCGTAATGATTGTACTGTTTTTCTTCCAATGGCGGGGTAACCTCCCGGCAGATCGCCTGGGCCTTCCAACAGCGTGGATGGAAATTACAGCCACTTGGTGGATTGACAGGGCTGGGCACATCTCCTTCGAGGATAATACGTTTACGCTTTAACTCGATTTCTGGGTCAGGAACAGGAATCGCCGAGAGGAGAGCCTGCGTATAAGGATGTAATGGCATATCATACATGTCTTCGCTCTTGGACAGCTCGACCACCCGACCCAGGTACATTACTGCCACCCGGTCGCTGATATGCTTGACCACAGAGAGGTTATGGGCCACAAACAGGTAGGTCAAACCAAACTTCCCTTGTAGGTCTTGTAAGAGGTTGAGCACTTGCGCCTGGATTGACACATCGAGCGCGGAAACTGGCTCGTCCGCCACCACTAACGAAGGGCGAAGGGCAAGGGCGCGAGCTATACCAATGCGTTGTCGTTGCCCACCACTGAACTCATGTGAAAAACGATTCATGAAAAATGGATTCAATCCCACCACTTCCAGCAAATCGGCTACCTGCTCCTGGATCTCCTTCGCATTGCCGCGATTGAAATTTTTCAGCGGCTCCGCGACAATCTCTCCTACCGTGAAGCGTGGATCAAGCGAGCCATAGGGGTCCTCCGCCTTCACGTTGGCAACAGTGCGATTGAAAATGCCCCCTTTAATGGGGAAATGAACCTTTAAGCCTTTCACATCGACCAGGGTTGTCCCTGTCGTTGCTGGCGTTGTTGTCCCCGGTGACATAAAAATTCCTTTCCCCCTGGCTTAGTCTGGATAAAAACACGCTGCTAACTGATCACCACGACCAACTGGCTTCAACTCCGGGCGCTCCTGCCGGCAACGGCTCTGTACTTTCGGGCAGCGGGGTGCATAGGGGCAGCCGATAATCTCTTTGGATAAATCAGGTGGCTGTCCTGCGATTGGAGTAAGGTTGGTGCCACGTTTCTCATCAAGACGGGGAATGGACCGCAGCAGTCCTACCGTGTACGGATGCGCGGGCGTCTCAAATATTTGCCTGACATGCGCCGTCTCCACCAGGTGGCCTGCATACATGACATTAACATGCTGGCAGGTTCCGGCTACCACCCCGAGATCGTGCGTAATCAGCATTAAGCAATCATCACGCGCTGCCGCATCCCACCACTAAACTCGTGTGGATAGCTCTTTGCCCGTTTCTTCGCGTCCGAGATACGCACCAGGTCAAGCATCTCCACGCTGCGTTTCCACGCCTGGTCATTGCTCAGATCCTTTTGGTGGCGTTTGACCGTCTCTGCAATCTGGTATCCCACCGTGAACACTGGGTTGAGCGACGTCATAGGATCCTGGAAAATCATCGAAATGTTACTTCCACGTAGATCCGTCATTTCATCTTGATTCTTTTCCAGTATATTCTCACCGTTGTAGTTGATTTCACCGCCCACAATCTTGCCAGGAGGACTTGCTATCAGCCGCATTACTGAAAGGGCAGTCACACTTTTGCCGCAACCGCTTTCGCCCACGACACCTAACGTCTGGCTCTGCTTGATCGTAAATGAAACATCATCTACCGCTTTTACCACCCCTGAACGCGTGAAGAAGTAGGTCTTTAAATTATTGACTTCCAGCAGATTCTCTGCCATTTTTTATCTCCGCTCACTAATCTTTTGATCGAGGGTCAAAAGCATCGCGCAAGCCATCACCGAAGAAGGAAAAGCACAGCACAATGATAGCCAGCACGCCGGAGGGTAACAGAACTTCCCAGGGGTGGCTTGCCACGGTGTTTTGGGCTGAAGAGATCATCAGGCCAATGCTGGAGCCTGGTGTTTGTACACCAAGTCCGAGCAGGCTGATACCGGCCTCGGCGATGATTGTACCCACGATGTTCAGTGTTGATGCGACGACGACAATGCTGAACAGGTTGGGGATGATATGCCGTATCATGATACGGGTATTACTCGTGCCCGCTGTACGCGCGGCCTCGATAAATTGTTGCTCTTTGAGCTGCAGCGTTTGGCCCCGCACATAGCGAGCCATCAGCGGCCATGCCACGAAGGCCAGTGCCAGCGAGACCAGCAGCAGGCGTGCATTCCCATTCGCCCCGATAATGGGGATATTACTCAGGTTGGTGTCAGCCCACTCGCCAAAAATTCCCGCCACCAGGATGATGAAGAGCAGTCCTGGAAAGGCGAAAATGATGTCGGTAAAACGCGCCAGCACCTGGTCAATCCCCCCGCCATGGAAGCCGGCCAGCACTCCCACAGTGATACCCAGGACGATATCTACGATCTCTACCAGCACAGCGACACTGATCGAAATAAGTATTCCCTGCATCAGACGTGCCAGCAAATCACGACCAAGCTCATCTGTTCCCAACCAATACTGGAATGAGGGTAATTGCCGGGATTGCATATCAGCCTTGCTCAGGTCTGAATAGAAATAGTACATCCACGAGGGCAATTCATCCTGCCGGTCGAGTTCCTGGTGATAGTACGTGTGATACACTTCCGGCCCTATTGGTCCGTTGAGTGTACTTTGATAAATACCACCAATGTGCTGGTAGATGAACGGGCCAAAGATGGCCAGCAATACAAAGAAGGCGATAATACCAACGCTCGCCATGGCGCGTTTATCGCGTCTCAGTCTTCGCATCGAGTCCTGGAATGGTGTTGCGGGCTTTTTCTTCTTTTCCTGCAGTTCCTTCAGTTCGTTCTCGCTGAGCGTGGTAGCAAGTTCATTATCTGTCAGCAACGCAAAGCCTGGATCAAATTGTATCGGGCTCATCCCCGAATCAGGAGCCATATATCCTTCGCCTGTAAGCTCTTGATTCTTGTCCCTCGTATCCATCAGCTCGTCTCCTATACTGCCTTAATGCGCGGGTCTACCAGCGTGTAGAGAATGTCCGATATCAAGTTCCCTAAGACCACTGCCACTGCCAGTAAGACCGCCGTGGCCTGGATGACGGGATAGTCGCGGTACTGCGTCGCCTGCAGCGTCACCATGCCGATTCCGGGAATATTGAAGATGTCTTCGAGGAAGAATGTCCCTGTCACCAGCAGGCCCAGCGAGAGGCCGAGGATAGTGACCAGGGGAATGAGCGCGTTGCGCAGCGCGTGGCGGTAGATGACGATTCGCTCTCGCATACCCTTGGCCCGGGCGGTGCGCACGAAATCCTGCCGCAGCACCTCGAGCATACTTGTGCGCGTCAGGCGCGCCAGGTATGCCATGCCGGCCAGCGCCAGTATCACGATCGGCCCTATTTTGAACTGCAGATCCGACCAGGTGTACTGCCATGGGTTGCCCCAGTTTGCGACCGGCCACTGCGCGCCTGTGTGATTGTCGATCCAGACTACTACGACCTGGAAGAAAACGGCGAAGACGAATACCGGCAGCGAATACATCACCAGCACGATACCCATATTGGTGGTATCAATCCAGGTGTTCGCTTTCAGCGCGCTGACTATGCCTATCGGGATGCCTATCAAAACATTCAGCACCAGCGCCCAGAATCCAAGTTCCGTCGAGATCGGTATGCCGGTCAGCAGAATATTCCAGACGGGCTCGTTCTGGTATTGATAAGAGAGTCCAAAATCAAGCCTGAACAGGCCTGTTAAAAAATGCCAGTACTGCACAAAGAAGGGTTGATCCAGTCCGTAATCGTGCTTCAACTGCGCGTAGACCACCGGGTCGAAATGGGTTCCCAACATCCCCCGAATTGGATCACCGGGGGCAAAATACCCCATGACGAAGGTGATGAAGGTCACGCCGACGACAACGAAGAGGAGGCCGATGAACCTTTTGATCAAGAATTGAACCATAATACGCCCCTCGCTCCCTTGAAAGAGGTAATAAATAGTCGTCTTCAAGATAGCCTGCTTAGCTGGCTCAGCCATCTCTATTCCAATTAGTTCATCGCTCATCTATCGTCTCTGTTATATAAAGAAGTGTCCATGAAACGGCACCTTTTCACAGACAAAAACCGATAGGTGAAAATAACAGATGTTACATAAATGAACTTTTACTAATTTTAAGTGACATTTCCCCTATTGTCAAGCGAAACAACTGGCTTGGATTCTACCACCGGCGTTATCGTCATGACAAACCAGGCAAGCGTCCATAGTAGGGGCGATCCCTTGTGGTCGCCCTGGCAACTGCCTATGTAATCTATGATGGGGTGCCAAAATACGGAGATACAAAAATACATGCTCAAAGGGACAGCGATCAAACTGACCACTGTCCCTCTTTTCGTTACGGTTGCTACAAGCGTAACAACCTTCTACTATTTAGTGCGCCTGGATGTAAATGTTGCCCCAGTCATCGGGTGGAATCAACAACTGTGGATTGAAGAACATGCCTTTGACATACGGCTTGAGTACCTGGCTGACCTCCACCTGTTCCATCGACAGCCATGCTACATCGTTGACCAACTGCTGCTCGGCGGTCATGTAGGCCTGTAAGCGAGAGGTCTGATCAGGGTTCACATCAGCCGCCTCCAGCGCCGTCTGGACTTGCTGCTGTGTTGCCGCGTCAGAAGTGTTGTTCTGACCGTAGTTCGAGTTGTTGTTCGGCACGCCCTTGTCGAACTGCAGCGTGGTCCAGTCCTGCGGGTCGGGGTAGTCGGCAATCCAGGCGATGCCCCAGAACTGCAGGCCCTTCGGGTTGTTCGTCGAGGCGGGAATATCCGTGAGCAGCTTGTTGAAGTCTTCGGTACTCGCCTTGACACTGACACCCAGGTTTGTCTGCCACATCTGTACCAGGGCGGCAACTTCGTTATCCGCGTCTTGGGAACCACTTTCATAGGTCAGCCTGATCGCGGGCATCTGGGAGACGCTCGTCCATCCCTCTTCCTGCAATCCCTGCTGGAAGAGCGTCTTGGCCATGCCCGGGTTGCCCTTGGTGCTCGCCACCCCGCCGGGGCCTGTCAGATTTGCATTGTAGCCCGGCATCCCCTT
>WNFW01024459.1_pt1 | contig 10184 bp, 8 predicted proteins | sample 5400131 | NCBI WGS metagenome assembly WNFW01 (sample SAMN13153362, study PRJNA577476) | soil metagenome | isolation source: 20 cm soil or saprolite under grassland replicate 1 | place: USA:California | collected 2016-06-15
GAGAGTGCGAAGGTGCCGGTCGGTGGGCGCTCCCTTTATGTCCATGCGCCGCGCGGGCGCGCCGGGCGGGCGATCGACGCAGCGACCGAACGCTTTGTCGACGAAACGCGGATGGGTGCGACGCCGTAATCGGCGGCCGCACGGAATATCGTGAAGCACGCCGGTCCGGAAGCCCTCGACTCACTGACCGAGCTGCTTGCTGCTGTCAGGGCGCGCGGGCTCAAGGAACCCCGCCGCGGCAGCTTCTATCGCAAAGGCAAGGCCTGGCTGCATTTCCACGAGGACAAGGCGGGGCTCTTCGCCGACCTTCGCCTCGGCTCGGAATGGGAGCGGTTTCGCGTGTCAGACGCCGCAGGACAGGCCAATCTATTGAAGCTGATCGATCGCAGCCTCGCACGAGCGGCTCGCTAATAGAAAGGCGGCAATGACCGAAAATTCTGCAGCGAAATCCGTCGACATCGGGACCGTCCGGCGATGGCTCGGCGACGCAGGCGAGGTCGCGTTTCTCGATGTGCGCGAGGACGGGCAACACGGCGCCGGGCATCCGCTGCTGGCGGTCAATGCGCCATATAGCCGCCTCGAACTCGTCATCGGACAATTGGCGCCGCGGCGCGGCTGTCCCGTCGTGCTGCTCGATGATAGCGACGGCGTCGCCGAAAAGGCGGCGCGGCGGCTGGCGGCGCTCGGCTACAGCGCGGTTCATGTGCTGGCAGGCGGGGTGGGCGCCTGGTCGGCGGCGGGCCATCCGCTGTTTCCGAGCACGAATGTGCCGAGCAAGGCCTTTGCCGAGATCGTCGAGCACGAATACGGCACACCGGCGATAAGTGCGGCCGAGCTCGAACGGCGCCGGCGCGCCGGCGACAACATCGTCGTGCTCGACAGCCGCCCCCTCGACGAATACGCCCGCTTTCACGTGCCGGGCGCGATGACTTGCCCAGGCGCCGAGCTGGTGTTGCGCTTCGCCGATCTCGTGCCGGATGCAGAGACGACCGTCGTCGTCTCCTGCGCCGGACGCACCCGCGGCATTATCGGCGCGCAGTCGCTGCGCACCGCGGGCGTGCCGAACCGGGTCCTGTCGCTGGAAGGCGGCACGCAGGGCTGGCGGCTCGCCGGCTTCGACCTCGAACATGGCGCGACAACCACCCTCAAACCGGCCAGCCCGCAAGCGCTCGCGGCGGCGAGGACGAGGGCCGAGACGGTCGCCGTGCGGTTCGGCATCCGGCATATCGACCGAGCGACACTCGAGGCGTGGCATGCCGAGCCCGAGCGCACGACCTTCGTGCTCGACGTGCGCACGCCCGACGAATTCGCCGCAGGCCACCTGCCGGGCTCGATCTCGGCGCCGGGCGGACAGCTCGTCCAAGCGATCGACCGCTGGGTCGGGGTGCGCGCCGCGCGGCTGGCGCTGGTCGACGACACGTTGGCGCGGGCGGTTATAACGGCGCAATGGCTCCAGCAGATGGGCTGGGATGTCGCCGTGCTCGACGGCCCGTTCGATGGCGCTTCGCTGGCGACTGGGACCGATATGCCGGAGCCGCCGCTGCCGGATGTGCTGCGGATCACGGCGGCCGAGGCGGCGCATTGGCTCGACGGGGGCGCCGCCGCGGTTGCGGTCATGGCGAGCGCCGACTACCGCAGGGCGCATCCCGAGGAGGCGGTCTGGGCGATCCGGCCGCGGCTCGACCGGCTGCCAGCGAACGTCTTGCAGGCCAGCCGCATTGTCGTGTTTGCCGAGGATGAAGCGGTCGGCGCGCTCGCGGCGGCCGATCTCGCCGAGATCGCTGGCAGGCCTGTCGCCCTCCTTGATGGCGGGATCGCGGTGTGGCGGGCCGCCGGGCGGTCGTTTGCCGCCTCGCCCGACGACCCGTCTGACAAAGACCGCATCGACACCATTTTCTGGAACCACGATCGGCATGCCGGCAATCAGGAAGCGATGCGCGCCTATCTGCGCTGGGAGACCGAGTTGCCCGGCGAGATCGCCCGCGACGGCCTGGCCGGCTTCCGCTTGCAAGCGAGCTGAGCAGGACGACGCACCGGCCGTAACGGCTTGATTGTAATCGTTCCAATAACCATCTGAGCGTCGGTACCGGCGGTCGCGCATAGGGCGGACCGTAAGGCGGTGCCTCCCGCGCCTATGAAGGGCGGGAGATTAGGACGGAGTGCCACAAGTGGACTTCGCGAATCTGACCGAACGCGCGCGCGGCATTTTGCAAGCCGCGCAGATGGAAGCCCTGGCCGGGCGCCATCAAAATCTCATCCCCGAACACCTGCTCAAAGCGCTGATCGATGACCCCGAGGGACTCGCCGGTCACCTCGTGCGCGATGCCGGCGGCGATCCCGACCTGCTGAAGAGCGCCGCCGAGGAGCGCCTGGCGAGATTACAGAAAGCGACCGGCGACGGGCCGCACCCGATCTTCATGTCGCCCGAATTGGCGGCCGTCTTGCAGCACGCCAGTGAAGCGGCGCGCAAGACCGGCGACCGTTTCGTCACGGCCGAGCGCCTGTTGGCGAGCCTTGCGGCGCAAGGGCCGCTGCAGGGCCTGTTCAAGCGCGCCGGCGTCAATCCGGCCGGCTTGGCAGAGGCGGTCGAGCGCATGCGCCAAGGCCGCAAGGCCGACGCACCCTCGGCCGAGCAGGATTGGGAGGCGCTGAAGAAGTATGCGCGCGACCTGACCGAAGAAGCGCGGCAAGGCAAGCTCGACCCGGTCATCGGCCGCGACGACGAGATCCGCCGCACGATCCAGGTGCTGGCGCGGCGCACGAAGAACAATCCGGTGCTGATCGGTGAACCCGGCGTGGGCAAGACCGCGGTCGTCGAAGGCCTGGCGCAACGGCTCGCCGCCGGCGACGTGCCGGAGGGATTGAAGGACCGCCGCGTCTTGGCGCTCGACCTAACGTTGATCCTGGCCGGCGCCAAATTCCGCGGCGAGTTCGAGGAGCGGCTGAAGGCCGTACTGAGCGAAATCCAGGCCGCGGCGGGCCGCATCATCGTCTTCATCGACGAATTGCACATGCTGGTCGGCGCCGGCCGCATCGATGGCGGCATCGACGCCTCCAACATGCTGAAGCCGGCTTTGGCGCGCGGCGAGTTGCGCTGCATCGGCGCGACGACGCCGGACGAATACCGCCGCTACATCGAGAAGGACGCAGCGCTCGCCCGGCGTTTCCAGCCGGTCACGATCGACGAGCCTTCCGCCGAGGACGCGGTGTCGATCTTGCGCGGGCTGAAGAGCCGCTATGAATTGCATCACGGCGTGCGCATCGCCGACGCGGCGATCGTCGGGGCGGTGCAGCTTGGCGCTCGCTATATCGGCGACCGGCGCCTTCCCGACAAGGCGATCGATCTGATTGACGAGGCGGCCTCGCGCGTGCGCATCGCGATCGACTCGAAGCCCGAGGCGCTCGATGCGATCAGCCGCCGCGTCATGCAGTTGAAGATCGAACGCGAGGCGCTGCGCGCCGAACCCGACCGTGCATCGCAGGAACGGCTGCAGAAGCTCGAAGCCGAACTTGTCCAGGCCGAGAAGGAAGAGACCTCGATGGAAGAGACGTGGCGCGCCTCGCAATCGCGGCGCACCGAAGGCCGCCGGCTCAAGGAAGAGCTCGATCAGGCGAGGAACGAGCTGGAACGCGCGCAGCGCGACGGCAATTGGAGCCGCGCCGGCGAATTGACCTATTCGGTCATTCCCGACCTCGAAAAGCGGCTCGCCGAGGCGGAAGCGCCCGACCGGCTCGTTTCTGTTCCTCGGGCCGACCGGCGTTGGCAAGACAGAGCTCGCGAAAGCGCTCGCGGAGTTCCTGTTCGACGACGAGAACGCGATCACCCGACTGGACATGTCGGAGTACATGGAGCGGCACACGGTGTCGCGCATGATCGGCTCGCCGCCGGGTTATGTCGGCTACGATGATGGCGGCACGCTGGCCGAGAAGATCCGCCGCAAGCCGTATCAGGTCGTGCTGCTCGACGAGGTCGAGAAGGCGCATCCGGATGTGCTGAACGTGCTGCTGCAGGCGCTGGAGGACGGCCGGTTGACCGATGGCCAGGGCCGCACCGCCGATTTCCGGCACGCGATTCTGATCATGACGTCGAACCTCGGCGCCGAAGCGTTGCTGGCGCTCGGCGAGGACGAGCCGGTCGGCCATGCCCGCGGTGAGGTCATGGATGCGGTGCGCCGCGCCTTCCGGCCCGAATTCCTAAACCGGCTCGACGATGTGCTGGTCTTCGGGCGGCTCGGCCGCGAGGAGATGGCGCGGATCGTCGACATCCAGCTGAAGCGGGTCAACGAGCGGCTCGCCGAGCGCGGCTTGGCATTGGCCGCGGACCAGGCGGCGCGGCGACGCCTGGCCGAGCTGGGCTGGGACCCGGCGTTTGGCGCGCGGCCCCTGAAACGGACGATCCAGGGCCTCGTCGAGGATCCGATCGCCGAGCGACTGCTCGACCATGCCGGTGAGGAAGGCGAACACGGCGTGCTGACGCTGTCGGTCGTCGATGGCCGCCTCGCGCTGGACGGCGTCGTCGTCGAGGACGACCGGCCGCAAGGCTTCAAAGCGCCGGAGCGCCCGCCGATCGGCTTCGCATTGGCCGGTGGCGGCGGCAACCCCGGCAGCGCCGCCGTCCACTGATTGCCATCGGCCGGGTGCTTGTTGTGACGGGCACCCGGGACCGCTGCAATCGTTGATGATTACCGGGGCCGTTTTTACTCGAGCTGCGCCTTGAGCTGCTCGATGTGGCGCATACAATGCTCGGCGAGCGGGGAACCTCCGGCGACCATCATCGCGGCCTTCGCCACTGCAAGCGCTTCCTCAAGGTTGCCGGCACGCTGCAGGGCAGAACTGAGGTCGAGATGGATGTGGGGATCATTCGGCCGAAGCGACACCGCGTGTTTCAAGGCCGCCGCCGCATCCATGGGCCGGCCTAGTTCGCCTTCGATAGCAGCTCGGCTGCGCCACAGATCGAGGCGGTCAGGATGCGCTTTGCACGCCCGTTCTAACAGCGTGAGCGCATCATTCTGCCGTTTTCGCCGGACAAACACGTCCGCCAACACAAGAATGGAATCTGGCTTCTCACCGCCGAGTTCGATGGCACGGCGAGCGTGCTGCTCGGCCTCTTCGAGTGATCCACCGTGGCGCATAATGTATTCCGCCAGGCGGGAATGACCGACCGCCGCTGCGCCGTGCGAACGCAAATACTCGCCGCCGATACGGATCGCCGCGGCCACGTCGGGCGCGTGCCGTTTCCTGATTACCGCCGCGCCGCCGAGAAAAACGACCTCGACGATTTGATCGCACAGATAGCGCCGAGTTCCCCATTTCGGGATGAAATCGAAGCGACGCCCGAGGCGCAATTTCGCCAACTCTAAAAAGTAGTCCGAGGCGCGGATCTCGCTTTCGCCCTTCCATCTGTCGGCGTCTGGCGCCATATGGAACGCAAGATCCTCGGCAATATACAATCCGCCTGGACGCAATGCAGGAAACGCATGTTCAAAGGTGTAGATGACGTGATGCCCAAGGTGCGAACCGTCATCGATGAATATGGTCGGCGGGTACTGGGCAAGAACTCTGTGCAACAACTCGGGGTCATCCTGCGAACCGATCTCGATGACCGTCCGCTCGTTGGCAAAACGGGCGCATCCGGGATGAATGTCGATGCCGACAATCGTAGCGCGCGTGAAGTAAGCCTCCCAGACCTTTAGCGAAGATCCGCCTCGGACGCCGATCTCGATCAGATTTATCGGCTCGTCCTTCCAAGGTTCGAACAACCGCTGGTAATCGCGTAGATAATCCCACGAATGGGAAAATGCTGATGATTTGTCAGTGCCTTCAATTACACCAATAATGTCGAGGTCAAATTGATCAGTCGCAGCGGGCATGATCCGGGCACCTTGGTGCGAATAGGGAAGAAAGGTAACGGTAATGATTAGGAAAGCCGATGCTGCTGATCAAGCGGCGCTTACCTGATTATGTCTATTGGCGGCCGGGCTTCGCGCTTGCCGGCGCCGACCGCGGCAACCCCGGCACCGCCGCAGTTCACTCAAACGAAAGCCCTCTCCCGCTCACCCGGAAGAGGGTTTTTTTCACATGGCAAAGGCCGGTTCGGCTTCGATCGCCGCGTTTGGCGACGGATCTGTCGCAGGGGCGATTTCTTCCGGCGGGGTTCTCGGCTCGATGGCCTCGCAGGTCCTGGCGACATGGAAGCTGTAATCGGCGCCGGATGCGGCGCCGGGCCGGTGTGCGACACTGATCAGCGTCATGCCGAGACGCCGCAGATTTGCGTTGATCTCCGCCTCCCTCGGAACATCGAGATGGGCGGTGCCTTCATCGAGGAACAGCAATTTCGGCTGTCGATAGAGGGCGCGGGCAAGCAACACGCGCTGCTTTTGCCCGCCCGACAGCGAGCTCCCCATATCGCCGATCAGGCTGTTATAGGTCATCGGCATCGCCATGATCTCGTCGTGAATCCCGGCGATCTGGGCGCATTCGATCATCCGGTTCTGGTCATAGATCGCGTCGAAAAAGCAGATGTTGTCGGCGATCGAGCCCGACAGCAGCTGATCCTCCTGCATGACCGCGCCGACGTTTTCCCGATAGGCGCGCGCACCGACCGTCGCCAGCGGAACCCCGTCAATGAGGACCTCGCCGGCGGTCGGCTCCAACAGCCCGAGCATGATCTTGACGAGCGTCGTCTTGCCGCCGCCCGACGGGCCGCGGATCGTGACAAAGCGGCCGGCTTCGACGATGAGGTTTATCTCTTCGAGCACAAACGGCTCCGTCTCAGCGTAGCGGAACCACACATTGCGCAATTCGATGCGCCCCATGACCGGTCTGGCGTATCCGATGGGGCGGTCATGCCCGGGCTCCGGCGCGCTCAGCGCAATGTCGGACAGGCGCTCGACATGCAGTTCGAGTATGCGGAAATCGATCGCCGTCTCGACCAGCGACACCGCTTTCGACATGAAGCTTTGCTTATAGGCCATGATGGCGAAGATCATGCCGATCGTGAGCTGGCCGCTCAGCGCCATGCGCACGGCGAGGTAGACAGTCACGATGTTTTCGAGCCCGAAGATCGCTTCGTTGAGCGTCGTGAACAATATCTTTGTGCGGCCGATACGGACCGCGGCATTGATGACACTGGCATAGCGGTTCAGCCATTGGCTTTCCCGCTCGGTTTCGCGGTTGAAGAGCTTTAGGCTCTGGATTGCCCGCAGCGTCTCGATCAGCGCCGAATTTTCCTGCGCCTTGCTGCGGATCACGGTTTCGCTGCGCTCGCGGAATTGCCGGTACAGCGCCAATCGCAAGATCAGGTAGAGCAGGAAGGCGGCGACTATCACGCCGCCGAGCACCGGGCTGTACAAGAACACCACCGTCAGTGTCGCGATCCCCATCAGCCCATCGATGATCGCGGTGATGAGGCCTTCGGCGACGACATTCCGGATCGGTTCGAGCGAAATGAAACGAGACAGGATGTCGCCGATGTGGCGTTTTTCGAAATAAGCGAGCGGCAGTCGGACCAGATGGTGAAACAGGCGGCTCCCCATCGCGAAATGCAACGTGTTCTGAAGATTGAGGCTCGTCAGTGACCGTATCGTCTTGCCGGCGACGGTAAGCGCCGTCACCAACCCAAAGCCGAAGGCGAGCACAACGAGAAGATCGACATCGCCGCTGGCAATCACCTGGTCGAGCGCGAGCTGCATGTAAAAGGGCGCCGCGATGATGCCGATTTCGAGGATGACGGAGAGCGCAAAGATCTGCGCCAGCGCATGCGCGGTGCCGCGTACCCGCCCGAAGAAGGCCGATAGGGGCAGTCGGGTTCTCTCGTCCTTCGCCTCGAACCCGGCCAGCGGCCACAATTCGACAGCAACGCCCGACAGGTGCTTCGATGCCTCCTCGAAGGACAGGCGCGTTTCTCCGGTTGCCGGATCATGGATCACCAAACCCCGCCGAGACGCGGATTTCAGGACCACGAAATGGTTCATGTCCCAGTGCAGGATCGCCGGCATCCGCAGCTGGCCGAGATGCGCGAGCTCGATGCGCAGCGGCCGGCACGCCAGCTCCAGATGACGCGCTGTCTCGATGAGGGCTCTGAGGGTCATGCCCTTCAGCGAGACGGGATGACGCCGCCGCAGGGTATCGAGATCGATGCGGTGCCCGAAATAGGAGGCGATCATTGCAAGGCAGGCGATCCCGCACTCGGCGGCCTCGGTCTGCAGCATCACCGGCAGTCGGGCCCGTCCGCGGAAATTCAGATATTCCTGCTGCACGGTCACATTCTCTTATGAAGCAGCGGATCGAGGATCCAGTCGGCTAAGGACCGCCTGTCGAGAATGATCTCGGCTTTGAGGAGCATCCCGGACTGCAGCACCGCCTTACGGCCGTTCGCATCGACATCGTCACGATCGAGCGCGGCGATTGCCTTGTACACCGGCTCCTCAGGCACGACCGGTCCGGCCGCATCCGTTTTGGTGAGCACGGTGTGCGACAGCTCGACGATGCGGCCGGTGTAGGTGCCGAAATTCTGGTACGGAAAAGCGTCATACTGAAACCGTACTTCCTCCCCGACATGGACAAATCCCGCGGCACGCGTCGGGATCAGCAGCTCCGCCCGCAGGGGAGTTCCGTCGGGGACGATTTCCATCTGCAACCGCTGCGGCTGAACGGTTTGGCCCAGGCTGACCTGGCTCATTGAGATGCGGCCGTCCGCCGGCGCGCGGACGACGTAGGAGCTGCGGCCTTTGCTCTCCGCTGCCCGCTGTTGAACCTCGGAGATTTGATCGCGCAGCGGCTGGATCTTCCGAGATGTCGCTGTCGGCAGCTGCTTTAAGGAGGACTGCGCTTCGGCCAGCTTGTTCTGGTTGTCGGTCAACTGGCGGCGGAGGTTCGCGATATTTTGCTTCTGCTCAAGCAGCAAATCTTCGCGGCGCTTGCTCTCGACCGCGGACATATAGCCTTTTGCGAGAAGGTCCTTCGCGGCCGCAACAAGACCTTCGGCAAGCTGGACGCGTTGGCCTTGCAGCTCGATCTGCCCACGCAAATCGGCGATCGCGGATTGGGTCCCGGTGATGAGTGTGTTGAGGCGCTCGCGTTCCGCTGCGGCGCTTTGCTGCTCCGCGGAAATCTGATGGCCGAGCGCCTCCTTCTGTTGCTTAAGGGATGCCAGTTTTGCAGCGTTGACGTCCTCGCCGTCGGCGGCGATCTGCGGCGTGCCGACCGTGAAGAGCGGATCGCCGGCTTTGACCTGCTGGCCTTCTTTGACGTAGAGATTGGTGACCACCCCCTCGCGATCCGGGAACACCTTCAGCGTCCCGGCGGCCGGCATCAGAAAGCCGGCGACGGTCTGCTTTCGCGAGAACTGCGCGAAGCACAGAAAAACGATCGCGATCGTCACGACCGCGGCCAGCAGCCAAGCCAGCAGCTTTGTCGAGACCGGCTGCAATAGCGCGATCTCGCCGAATTCGCGCTGGCCACTCTGAAACTCGATCGCCTCTTGTCGAAAAAGAGAGCGTCCCAACGCCACCCCTACACCTCACTCAGCGCGACAGGAAACCGCAAGTTGCACCTATGCCGGCTGCCCAGAGCTTCGAGGCCCACCCGTCGATCCCGCGGAGCGGCGATCTGGCAAAGCCGGAACAAAGCCGGAAGCTGTGCCGGTCTCCCGGCACAGCCACAGGTCAGCGTCATGCTCAAACAGCGCCGGCGATGCCCAAAACGGCTACCGCGATCCCGATCGGGATGACAACGGTGTTGTTGTTCAGGCTGTTGTTTGCCACGGCGTTGCTGTTGAGGAAGTTCTGGAGGACGTGATTGTTCTGGACCGTTATCGGAATGTCGCTGACATTTACTGCAACGAGCCCATTCGCTTGCCCAGCTCCAGCGGCCACTGCATCGAGTTCGCCATCGGTCAATTCGACTGGCGCTATCAGAGCGTTCATTCTACTACTCCCATACATATTACTGAAAATGTTCGAGTTTCTCCAACGAACGGAGTGCGTCGTCGCTCCGCCACGCGACAAACTTGCGGTCGCTAAGCAACGTTCCAATGTTTTTCTAAAATGGTATCAGAATAAAAAGACAGTTTCCCTTGCACTTCAAAGAAGTGCCGATTCCGGTCTTTTCTTAAACCAAGTCAAGTTATTTGGAGGAGCAGGGCTCAACCGGGCCGCGCTTGCGACTTATGCCGGGTCGAATTC
>WNFW01009384.1_pt1 | contig 10180 bp, 9 predicted proteins | sample 5400131 | NCBI WGS metagenome assembly WNFW01 (sample SAMN13153362, study PRJNA577476) | soil metagenome | isolation source: 20 cm soil or saprolite under grassland replicate 1 | place: USA:California | collected 2016-06-15
GCGCTTCATCGACCACTATCCGTGGCAGCTGTCGGGCGGCATGCAGCAACGCGTCGCGATTGCCCGCGCGCTTGCGTACCAACCCGCGATTTTGTTGATGGACGAACCGTTCGCGTCCGTCGACGCACAGACGCGCGGCGACCTCGAGGATCTCGTGCTGCGCGTCCGCGAGCAATACGGCATCACCATCCTCTTCGTCACACACGACATCGACGAGTCCGTGTATCTCGCCGACCGCGTGGTCGTCCTCACGCACTCCCCGACGACCGTGAAAGAGATCGTGGGAGTCAGCCTCCCACGGCCGCGCGACCAGATCGCGACGAAGGAGCTCGCGGACTTCATCAACCTCCGCGGCCACGTCTATCGGCTGATCCGGCGCGAGCTCACGCCAGTGACCTCGGTCGACGCTGTCCCGAATAGTGGGACGCCGGTCTAGACGTTCGGACACCTGCTGGCGATAATCGCGCCCTCGACGCGACTGAAAGGACTGAGCCGATGAGCCGTATCGCCGTTGTCGTTGCCGCACTGCTCGCTGCCTTGACGCTTTTCGGGGGACTCGTGTCAGGAGCTCAGGGGCGCGGCCTCGTGACGATCACCGTGGACACCCTGCCGATTGCGAACGCGTTGCCGCTCGACCTCGGCGTCAAGAAAGGCTTCTTCACCGCACAGGGGATCGACATCAACAAGCGCACGCTGCAGAGCGGGAACGACGTGGTGCTCGCGCTTGCGAACCACAACGGCGAGATCGGCTACTTCGGCTGGGTTCCGATGATGATCGCGAGTACGCAGGGGATCCCGATTAGCGCGGTCGCGCCGAGCGAGGTGGAGGGAACGTCGGCCGCGGACAACTGGCAGAACATCCTCGTCAAGGGCGACAGCTCGATTCGCACGCCGTCGGACCTTGCCGGGAAGACGATCGCCGTGAATGCCCTGAAAGGTGTCGGAGAGGTGATGATCAAGGCGGCGCTGCGAAAGTCGGGCGTGAATGCCAACTCGATCCACCTGCTCGCGATGCCGTTTCCGACGATGCGCACCGCGCTGCGAAACGGGCAGGTCGACGCGATCTGGACGCCGGAGCCGTTCCTGTCGCAGGCACTCAACCTCGACAACGCCCGCATCGTGATGGCACCCGGGCCGGTACTCGGGAAGTTCTGGCCGGTCGGCGGCTACGGAGCGTTGACGGACTGGGTGCGCTCCAATCCCGCGCTGGCGAAGAAGTTCCGCACGGCGATCAATCGTTCGCTCACGTACGCGCAGAGCCATCCTGACGAGATCCGCGCCCTGCTCCCCGCTGGCACGGGCAACGTACGCCTGCCGATCTGGAGCCCGATCGTCGACCGCGCGAAGCTGCTGCAGACGGCGAAGTACGCGCGGGACTTCGGTGTGATCACCAAGCTGCCGAACATGCTGCAGCTCGTGCCGCGCGCGATCACCGGCGGCAAGACGCTGCAGGGCCAGATCACGACGAGGGCGATCAAGCTGCTGCTCGACGGCAGGACGGTGAAGACGCTGCCGCAGGGCGAGTACACGTTCGTCGTCAGCGACCGGTCGAAGAGCGGCAGCTTCGTGTTGAGAGGGCCCGGTGTGCTCCGGAAGACGAGCGTGAAAGGCGTGCGGCCCTATACCTGGACGCTGTCGCTGGCGCCGGGCAAGTACACCTACAGCTCGACCGGCAGGCCGAAGTTCAAGAAGACGTTCCGCGTCTTGAGCTAGGGCTACGGCGCGAACGTCTCGGTCGGCGCGATCGCGACGTCGAGTAAGAGCGGCTCGCTGCGCGAGGCGAGGTCGGGGACGACCTCATCCAGCGCGGCGAGCAGCTCGTCGTGCGTGGCGATCGTGCGGGCCTCGCAGCCGAAGGCGCGAGCGAGGCCGGCCAGGTCGACATCAGCGAAATTCGGCCAGGGCGCCTCGCCGCCCGCGCGTTCGGCCAGGCGATCCATGATCGCGTAGCCCCCGTTCGAGAGGATCACGAAGAGGACGCCGGCGCCGTAGCGCGCGGCGCTCCAGAGCGCCTGGATCCCGTAGAGCGAGGAGCCGTCGCCGACGACGGCGACGACAGGCCTCGCGGGCTGCGCCATGCGCAGGCCGGTGGCGCCGCCGAGGGCGAAACCGAGCCCGCCCATCGCCGCGCTGAGAAAGCCGAGCGGGCTGCGCGCAGGCAAGCGCTCGTGCAGCTCCGGGCGGTCGACCGGCGCTTCCTCGACGACCGTTGCATCCCGCGGCAGCCGCTCGGCGAGCGCCGCGAGCACATGGCCGGCGAGCATCGGGTGGGCGGGCTCAGGCGCGGGCGGCGGCTTGAAGCGCTCCGGCGGGACTGCGTCGCGCTGGGCAATGCGCTGCGCGAGCGCGCGGCACGTCGCAGCGAGCGGGCCCAGGACGGCGAGCGCCGCGGGACTGCGGTGCACTTCGTCCGCATGCTCGCCGAGCACGAAGATGCGCGTCTCGACGTCGGTGAAGCGTCCGGATGAGTACGGCGACTGACGGAAGACCGGCGCACCGACGACGAGGATGCCGTCGTATGGCTCGAGCTTCTCGCGCAGCCGTGGACGGTCTGCAGGGAGGAAACCGGCAAAGAGGCGGTGGTCCTGCGGGAACCCTGCGCGCGCGCCGAACGACTCCTGGAAGACGGGTGCGACGAGGCGCTCCGCCAGCTCCCGCAACGCCGCCCACGTCTCGGCGTCGTCGGCGCCGGCGCCGACGACGATCGCAGGCGCTTCCACACCCGTCAGCTCCCGCGCGAGCTCGTCGACGGCAGTGGGATCGGCACCGGCCGAGCGCACGACGCGTTCCGGCGCTGCGTCCTCGCGGTCGTAGTCCACCGCCTCGGACCAGTCGTCCATCGGGACGATCACGAGTGCCGGGCCGCGGTGCGTCTCGGCCTCGTGCGCCGCGCGCGCGATCGCGCCGGGGACATCGCCCGCGCGCACCGGCGCGTCGACCCACACCGGGTAATCGCCGGCGAGCTTCTCGAGACGCCCTGTCAGAAACGGCTCGAAGACGAGATGACGGCGGTCCTGCTGGCCGACGACGATGACCACCGGAGCGCGGTTCACGCGCGCCGTCGCAATCGCGCCGACAGCGTTCCCGAGCCCGGCCGTGGTGTGCAGCAGCGCGAGGGACGCCGTGCCGCGGCCGAGCGCGTACCCGGTTGCCATCGCGACCACGGGCCCTTCGTGCAGGCCGAGCACGAACTCGATGTCGCGAGGGAGATCCGTCAGGAACGGGACCTCCGTCGAGCCCGGGTTGGAGAACAGCGTGTTCAGCCCCCGGCGACGGAAGACGTCGAACGTCGCTTCGCGGACGGTCGTGGTGGTGACCGAGGCGCTCAGCTGCCCCAGACTTCCGCGGCGACCTCCACGATCAACGCGAGCTTGCGCCACTGATCCTCGTGTGTGAGCTCGTTGCCCTCGACGGTCGACGAGAAGCCGCACTGAGGCGACAGGCAGAGCTGTTCGAGCGGGGCATGCTTCGCGGCTTCTTCGATCCGGCGCTTCAGCTCGTCCTTCGACTCGAGCTCGCCTTTCTTCGTCGTCACCAGCCCGAGCACAACCTGTTTCTCGCCCTTCGGGAGGAAGCGGAGCGGCTCGAAGCCGCCGGACCGCTCGTCGTCCCACTCCATGAAGAAGCCGTCCACCTGGAGCTCGTTCAGCAGCGCCTCGGCGACGAAATCCCATGAGCCTTCCGCCGCCCAGGCCGAGCGGAAGTTGCCGCGGCACGAGTGCGTCGTCACGCTCATTCCGTCCGGGCGGTCCGCGAGCGCCTCGTTGATGTGCTGGATGTAGTCGAGATGCTGGCGCTGGGGGTCGCCGCCGATCGACGCGATGTAGTCACGCTGGTGCGGGTCGTTCATGTACGCGAGGCTCGTGTCGTCGAACTGAAGGTAGGTGCAGCCAAGCTCGCCGACCCGCCGCACCTGCTCACGGTACGCCGCGACGAGATCGGACCAGAACGAGTCGAGGTCCGGATAGATGCGCGGGTCGATCGCCGCCTTGCCGCCGCGGTAATGGACCATGCTCGGCGACGGGATCGTCAGCTTCGGCACGTTGCTGGTAACGATCTGCTGCAGGAAGCTGAAGTCGTCGCCGAAGATCGTCTTTGAAACACCAAGCTTGCCGTCGACGTGCAGCGCCGCCGGAGTGAACTCGATGTCGCCCTGCTCGTTGTGGAACTTGACCTTGATCTCGCCGGGCTCCTTGGTGATCCCGTCGAGCTGGTAGATGAAGTCCATGTGCCAAGAGGCGCGCCGGAGCTCGCCGTCGGTCGCCGACTGCAGCCCAGCCTCCTCCTGCTTGCGCACGACCTCGCGGATGCCGGCGTCCTCGGCCGTGCGAAGCGCTTCGGCGTCGATGCGGCCGGCTGCGAAATCCTCCCGCGCGCGCAGGAGCTCCGGAGGACGCAACAGGCTTCCCACGTGGTCGGCGCGGAAGGGCGGCCGGGTTCGGCGCCCCGATTCGGGGATGGTCGTCGTCTGCTCGCTCACGCGGCCGGACGGTAACCGATGTGTGCCGAGATCTCGGCCGCCGTGCGTTTGAGCGGGCGTCCCAGCCGCTGCACCAGCTCACCCATCGAGATCATGGAGCTGTGCACGGCAAGGTTGATCGCGGCAGCGATCGCGCCGGACTGGGACAGCACTGGCGCGGCGATCGAGCGCAGGCCGTATGCGAGCTCCTCGTTGTTGATTGCAAGGCCTGCCTCGCGTACGCGTCCGAGCTCTGTGAGCAGCGTCTTGCGCTGGGTCAGGGTGTTGGGCCCACGCTGCCTGAGCTCGAGCTCGTCGAGGGCCGCATCTCGCTCGGCCTGAGGCAGGTACGCGAGCAGGATCTTTCCCATCGACGTGCAGTACGCCGGCAGACGCGAGCCGACGTGCAGGTTCAGGTCGATTGCGCGCTGCCCGACGCGCGAGCTCCGGCAGCGCTCGACGTAGACGATGTCGCTGCCGTCGAGCACGGCCATGTTGACGGTGTAGCCGGTCTCGTCGCTCAGCCGCTGCAAATGAGGAGCGGAGATCTCGCGGAGCTCCATCGAGTGGATCGCGGAGAAGCCGAGGTCGAGGACGCGGGGGCCGAGGCGGTACTTCTTGGTCGCGCCGTCCTGCTGGAGGTATCCGAGTGTCGCGAGCGTCGCGACGTAGCGATGGGCTGTGCTGCGGCTGAGGCCAACCTCTCGGCCCAGCTCGCTGACGCCGAGCAACGGACGACCCGAGCGGAAAGCGGAAAGGACGGCCAGGCCGCGCTCGAGCGACTGCGAGTACGACGTCTCGGACATATCCCGGATACTAGAACGGCGTCTTGAATTATGAACAGCGCTGCTTTAGGTTCGGCGCCGCTTCGGGCGTGCGGACGTGAGAGAAAGGAGCTTGCCGTGAGCGCAACCGAAACCCCTGTGCGAGAGCTCGGACACTGGATCGGCGGCCAATGGACCGAGGTGGGAGAGACGTTCGACGACCTCGATCCGTTCACCGGTGAGATAGTCGCGCGCGTAGCGGCGGCCGGCCGCGGCGAGGCGAAAGAGGCGATCGACGCCGCCGCGGGCGCATTCGCGGCGTGGTCGCAGACGCCGCCCGCCGAGCGGCAAGGCGTCTTCCTCAAGGCGGCCGACCTTCTGGAGGCACGCGGCGACGACGTCGTCTCGTGGCTCGCACGCGAGACCGGGTCGACCTTCGGCTTCGGGATGTTCCAGCTGCACTTCGTCGCCGGGTTGTTCCGTCAGGCTTCAGCGCTCGCGTACGCGCCGATCGGTCAGATCATCCCCTCGGACGTCGGCGCGTTCTCGATGGGCCTCCGGCGTCCAGTCGGCGTCGTCGGCGCGATCGCGCCGTGGAACGCGGCGCTGATCCTGTCAGCCCGTTCGATTGCGTCGCCGCTCGCGCTCGGCAATACGGTCGTGCTGAAGCCTTCGGAGCTGTCGCCGTACATCGGCGGCCTCGTGTGGGGCGAGGTCTTCGCCGAGGCGGGGCTGCCCGCGGGCGTGCTCAACATCGTCACCCACGCACCCGGCGCCGCTGGCGAGATCGGCGACGAGCTGGTCGAAAATCCCGCTGTGCGTCGCATCAACTTCACCGGCTCGACGGCCGTCGGCCGCAAGCTCGCCGAGGCCGCGGGGCGGAACCTGAAGCGCGTCGTCCTCGAGCTCGGCGGCTACAACCCGCTGATCGTCCTCGCCGACGCGGACCTCGAGTTCGCAGTCAACGCCTCGGCCTTCGGCGCGTATCTCCACCAGGGCCAGATCTGCATGTCCGCGCGGCGGATCATCGTCGAGCGCCCGATCGCGGAGGAGTTCACGCAGCGGCTCGCAGAGAAGACGAAGGGCCTGAAGGCCGGCGATCCGAAGGAGCACGACACGATCATCGGCCCGCTGATCAACGCGAGTGCGTTGGAGATGGTGAAGAGCCGCGTCGACGAGGCCGTCTCGAAAGGTGCGAAAGTGCTCGCAGGCGGGGACGGCAGCGGATCGGTGTACAACGCGACGTTGCTCACCGACGTTCCGGAGGACTCCGACTTCGCGCGCAACGAGACGTTCGGGCCGGTGGCGGCGATCGAGGTCGTCGACAACGCGAACCACGCGGTCGAGCGTGCGAACGCGACGTCCTACGGCCTCGCGTCGGGAATCATCACGAGCGATGCCGATCGAGGCCTCGAGCTCGCCCAGCGGATCCAGGCGGGAATCGTGCACATCAACGACCAGCCGGTCGGCGACGAGCCGCAAATGCCATTCGGCGGCGTGAAGGACAGCGGCTGGGGTCGCTTCGGCGGGACCGCGGCCGTCGAGGAGTTCACCGAGCTGCACTGGATCACGGTCGGCAAGCCGCATCCCTTCCCGTTCTGAGGCAGTGGGCGAGCTCGTCCCGCTGCGCACTGCAATCCAACAGCTCGTCGGTGACGGCGATGTCGTCGCGCTCGAGGGCTTCACGCATCTGATCCCGCACGCCGCGGGTCACGAGGTGATCCGCCAGAAGCGGCGCGACCTGACTCAGCTCGTCGGAATGGGGTGCGCGCGGAAGCTGGTCTTCTCCTGGGGTGGCAACCCGGGCGTCGGCTCCCTCTATCGCGTCCGCGACGCCGTCGAGCATCATTGGCCGCGGCCGCTCGAGCTCGAGGAGCACTCGCACGCGGGGATGGCCGCGGCGTACGCTGCCGGCGCCGCCAACCTGCCGTTCGGCGTGGTACGCGGCTACCGCGACACGGACCTGGCCTCGCAGACGAATGTCGAGCGGATCACCTGCCCGTTTACCGGGGAGCGGCTCGCAGCTGTCCCGGCGCACCGGCCGGACGCCGGCATCGTCCATGCACAGCAGGCGGACCGGCGCGGCAACGTTCAGCTCTGGGGCATCACGGGCGTCCAGAAGGAGGTCGTGCTCGCGTCGAAGCGCAGCATCGTCACCGTCGAGGAGGTCGTCGACGAGCTCGAGCCACGCCCCGGCGCCGTCGTCCTGCCGCACTGGGTGATCGACGCCGTATCCCACGTGCCCGGAGGCGCGCATCCCTCGTATGCGCTGGGCTACTACGACCGGGACAATGAGTTCTACGTGCGCTGGGCGGAGATCAGCCGCGACCGCGACGTCTTCGCGCAGTGGATGGAGGAGAACGTGCTGCGCGAAAGCGTGCTCGCATGAGCGAGCTGATGGCTGTCTCGGCGGCACGCCGCCTCCAGGACGGCGACGTTTGCTTCGTCGGCATCGGCCTGCCGAGCCTTGCGGCGAACCTCGCGCGGGCGACGCATGCTCCCAACTGCGTCCTGATCTACGAGAGCGGGACGATCGGCGCGAAGCCCACGGAGCTGCCGCTGTCGATCGGCGACGGCGAACTGGCGGTGACGGCGGACGCCGTCGTCTCGGTGCCGGAGATGTTCGCGTACTGGCTGCAGGGCGAACGCATCGACATCGGCTTCCTCGGCGCCGCACAGATCGATCGGCACGGGAACCTCAACAGCACCGTGATCGGCGACTACGACCATCCGAAGGTGCGTTTGCCCGGCGGCGGCGGCGCGCCGGAGATCGCGACGTCGGTGCGGGACGTCTTCGTGATGCTGAAGCAGTCACGGCGCTCGTTCGTCGAGCGGCTCGACTTCAAGACGAGCGCCGGCGAGCGTGTGCGCGTCGTCGTCACCGACCTTGGCGTGCTCGAGCCGGACGAGGACGGCGAGCTGAGGCTGACGCACGTGCATCCCGGCGTCGAGCCCGAGGAGGTACGAGCGGCGACCGCGTGGGACCTCAGCATCGCCGAAGATCTCGCCGTGACCGAAGCGCCGAGCGAGGCAGAGCTCGGTGCGCTGCGTTCGTTGCGCACAAAGGGGGCGCCGGCGTGAGCGTCGACCCGCCGCTCCTGTATCCGGACTACCGCTCGACGCAGACGCGCGCGCCGAGGCGCCCGCTGCTCGTCCGGCCGGACGACTTTCGTGACCTCGCGAGCCCCGTCTACGGACACGGCGACATCGGCGACCTCGACAACGACCTCACCCGCCAGCATGAGGGGGAGCCGCTCGGCGAGCGGATGACCGTCACGGGTCGGCTGCTCGAGGAGGACGGCCGCCCCGCGCGGAATGCGCTGATCGAAGTCTGGCAGGCGAACGCCGCGGGCCGGTACCGCCACGACGGCGACCGCCATCCGGCACCGCTCGACCCGAACTTCAGCGGCGCCGGCAGGACGCTCACCGACGACGAGGGCAAGTACCGCTTCGTCACCGTGAAGCCGGGCGCGTACCCGTGGCAGAACCATCCGAATGCGTGGCGCCCAGCGCACATCCACTTCTCCGTCTTCGGTCGCACGTTTGCCGGCCGGCTCGTGACGCAGATGTACTTCCCCGGCGATCCGCTCTTCGAGTTCGACCCGATCTTTCAGTCGGTGCGGGACGAAGCGGCGCGTGCGCGCCTGATCGCCGACTTCGACCTGGAGCTCACGCAGCCCGAGTGGGCACTCGGCTACCGCTTCGACATCGTCCTCCGCAAAACGCCGTTCGAATGACGCTCGGGCGAACGCCGTCGCAGACCGTCGGGCCGTACTTCACGATCGGCCTGTGCCGCGAGCGGCAGAACGAAGTCGTGCGGGGTGGGTCGGTGCGCGTCGTCGGACGCGTTCTCGACGGCAACGGCGAGCCGGTCTCAGACGCGCTCATCGAGCTCTGGCAGCCCGGAGGGTGGGGCCGGTGCGGCACGGATGCGGAGGGCCGCTTCGAGTTCCTGACGGAGCGCCCGGCGGACGGCTACGCCGACGTAATGGTGTTCGCACGCGGGCTGCTGAAGCACCTCGTCACGCGCTGCGAGTTCGGCGACGACGACGTCGTGCAGTTCGACGTCCGCCTGCAGGGCGACGGGGAAACGGTGTTCTTTGACGTTTGACGCGCTGTTCGTGCCGGATGCCCTGCGCGCGGCGGTGTCGGACGAGGCGTGGCTGGCCGCGATGCTGGAGGCAGAGCGGGCGCTGGCAGCGGCGCAGGGCAGCGAGCTCGAGGTCGGGGACTTCGACGTCTCCGCGCTCGTCGAAGAAGGCCGAAGCGCCGGCAATCCTGTGGAGCCGCTCGTGCGCCGCCTACGCGAGCGGAACCCCGAGGCGCATCGGGGGGCGACGAGCCAGGACATTCTCGACACCGCGGCCGCGCTCGTTGCGCGGGATGCGACGGGGCTGATCGACGGCGAGCTCGACGGGGTCGCCGCTGCATGCGCGCGGCTCGCAGACGAGCACCGCGCAACCGTGATGGCCGGCCGTACGCTGTTGCAACAGGCCGTGCCGATCACCTTCGGGCTGAAGGCGTCGAGCTGGCTGGTCGGCGTGGTGCATGCTCGCAACCGGCTGGCGGCGGCCAGCCTGCCGGCGCAGCTCGGCGGCGCGGCGGGAACACTCGCGGCGCTCGGCGACAGGAGCGTTGACGTCCTACGCGAGTACGCATCGCGGCTGGAGCTGCCGGAGCCGATCGTCCCCTGGCATACGCGGCGTTTGCCGGTGGCGGAGCTCGGCGCGGCCCTATCCGTTGCCGCCGGCTTCGTGGGCAAGGTCGCGCTCGATCTCGTGCTGCTGGCGCAGACCGAGGTGGGGGAGGTGCGCGAGCGTGAAGGCGGTCAGTCATCGACGATGCCGCACAAGCGAAACCCGGTCGGCGCAACGCTCGCGCGAGCGTGTGCGCTGCGGGCGCAGGCCGAGGCGAGCGTGCTGATGTCGGCGCTCGCGCAGGAGCACGAACGCGCAGC
>WNFW01006887.1_pt1 | contig 10179 bp, 9 predicted proteins | sample 5400131 | NCBI WGS metagenome assembly WNFW01 (sample SAMN13153362, study PRJNA577476) | soil metagenome | isolation source: 20 cm soil or saprolite under grassland replicate 1 | place: USA:California | collected 2016-06-15
TCAACTTCGCATCGAAGGGTCCCGAGACCCATTTCTCGAGCGGCTCCACCGGCTGGACATCATAGTGGCCATAGATGAGGAGAGTCTTCGAGCCCGACTTTGATCGGGCCTCTCCATACACGACTGGATTTCCGTTCGTGACTGGAAGAATCTTCGCCTTCAGTCCCGCCATGTCCATCTGTTTCTTCACAATCTTAGCACAATCCTCGATCCCAAGCTTCTGAGCAGAAACACTCGGTTGCTTCAACAGAGTGCGGAAGTCTTGTAGAAAGCGGTCTTTGTTCTTCGAAACATATTGTAGCGCAGGGTTCAGCGCTGCGGTTGGCATAAGGGTAGGTCGTGATGACGGGTAAATAGCATCTTCTATAGCGGCCGATAGCTCTGGCTATGCATATTCTTAGTAGGCCGAGAGCCCTTCTCTTCTCTCGGGCGCGAGGAAAAGTTTCAGCCCGAGTCCGGTCATAAAGATGCCGACAAGTAGCAAAGGCGCACCAACAATCAACTGACTCGATCCCGTCGCCGATAAGCCTCCATAGATGAATGAGCTAATGACTAGTGTTAGGATGATCAGGAACCCTACAGAATACAGGACTCCGCCAACTATCTCATGCCCCCTAAAAATTTCACTAGGGATCGACCATCTAACACCGGCGAAGGTGAAGACAGCGCCAAAAAATGCGAGGAGGACCCCGAGACCTGGTCTCGCGGAACCGAATGAGGCGTATGGTTCTCCTACAAACGCGATTATTCCCACCAGCGTCATTGCGCCGCCGTAACACCGAGTAGACTCCATAAGACTGGACCGAGATCGGATATGTTCCATAGATCGTCATCCATGGTAGCTGTACAGACAGGAGTGTTAGTGATCCTCCGAGGATGTTGAAGAAGATGCGAGGAGGGGGATGGTCCTCGCTCATTTCGGGTCCTTCACAGATATTCTCGCGCTCTCTTCTGGGCCCATCTTCTCACAAGTAGCGAGAAGATAGCTGAAGGGAGGAAGATCAACACGATGATCGCAAGAAACGAGAGCTCGCCTGCACCGGGGTTGCTCAGACCATAAAGGGGTTGAATGGAAGGATTGAAGGTCCTTTGGCTCCCTAGTGTCGAAGGATTGTTCGCGGTAGGCGTTGCCGTTGAAAAGACCGCGGGCAATGCAACGAGAGCCACTCCACACAGAATACCTAGAGCCAGCCTCAAAGCGATTCTCGAAGTGGTCAACGCTCAACCCTCCTCTTGTCACCCGTCGCGTTCTCTCTCAAGTGATCATAGAGACTCGCGTCCCGGATAATCCCACAGGTTAGAACAGGCTGTCCTGACATCAGAACGGCCTCATCCTCCAGACCCTCAGCGTCTCGTTCCACGAAACGACAACCGCAGACGCTCCAAAAACAAACGCCATTATGTTGTGCGCTGAAAAATTCGGCGGATAAATAATCGGGTAAAGAATGAGCATCGCCGTGAACATGGTCGAGTAGAATAGGTAGCGCGGGAGGAGAACTCCGAGAAATCCGACGAAGTTTTGCAATATTCCCACCTTAACTTGGCCTACCAGTCGGTATTCACCTGTCGCATCCTTCTCGAGAAGACCCAGTGTCTTCAGCTTCTCGAGGTGATGCGAGGCGACGCTTGGGCTGCTGAGTCCGAGAGTTCGTTGAATGGACCGGATCCCGATGGTTTCCCTCTTGTTCAGGCTGAGGATGTGCCAGTAGATTCGAAGTGTGAGCCCTTTCAGCTCCGACTCAATGATCCTGTCTTTCTCTTCCTGCAAGAATCTTCTAGTGACTCCTGCGGTGGCGTTCAGTTCAATCTTGCCCTTGAACCAAGAGCCGAGGGTTTCGAGATTCCGCTAGACACGTTTGGATCACGGGATCAGATGCAAAATCCCTCGTTCTGAGTTGTGTACTGTGTCGTTCTGGTTCCTGGACGCCTCGTTCTAAACACTGGCATTAAGCTGTGAGCCGTCTCTATCATGTGACGCTGGAGCGGAAAGATGAGAACCAGAGCAAGAGTGGCCTTCCTTATCCTATTGACCGTCGGGGGAATTCTTCCAATATCATTAATTCTTACTGCCCCGTCGACCCATGGAATGGTGAGGTTCAGCTCGTATCAAGACCTCGAACGTTTCTTGCTCACGAGGAGCAACTGCGGTCCTATCTACACCATGCAATCCAATCGACTAGTCAACTCTTTTGGATTACAGAACCCAGGCTCACTCTGAAACCAACAACCAGGTAGCGGGTGTCGATGAGCTCGACACGGTAAAGAATGATGGCCAGTACATTTACACAGTATCAAACAACACAGTTGTCGTAGTTAGAGCATACCCGGTCACCGACGCCCAACTAGTATCAAGAATCTCGATATTGAATCAGACAATCGATGGGATCTTCCTAAGCGGAAACAATCTTGCAATCGTAAGCGAGGCTCCGAGAATTATCTATAGCACCTACGGAGCCTGCGGGGTCAGAACATTCGGAGGCCCAGCGATGGGAATCGCTTATCCCTCGCCCTATTACAGATCGACGCTACCGCAAATCCAGAACACCTCGATTTCGGTTTATGATCTCAGTAACCGCTCCAGTCCCTCGCTTCAGTCGACCGTTACTGTTAACGGAACCTTCGTTGGAGCGCGCCAGATCGGAACCTTCGCATACATTGTGACTAGTACTCCTGCTTGGGTCAACCAGACTCTTCCCTTGACCGTGGTCAACGGGCACCCAATCCAGACCATGGCGACAAAGGTGTACCATTCTGATGTGTCAGACCAAGCATTCAGCTACACCACAATCCTCGCCCTCGACACCAATCATGACAATCCAGCCCCTACAGTGGAAACATACCTTCTTGGCACAAGCAGCACAATCTACGTTTCTCTCACGAACATCTTTCTAACACAGCCAACCTGGGATTTCACGGAGCAGACTGCAATACACCGGATCAGCATAAGCCAGGCCAACGTCAAGTACGAGGCGACTGGAACGGTGCCAGGACATGTATTGAACCAATTCTCCATGGACGAGTTTCAAGGATACTTCCGAGTTGCGACCACTTCCTACACGGGTTGGACTGGAAGAGGCTCGGGACAAGCCACAAACGTCTACGTCCTCAACAGTAACCTCAAGATCGTGGGACGATTGGAAGGCTTGGGCCAAGGCGAGAATTTCCACTCCGCCCGTTTCATGGGAGAAATGGGTTATCTAGTCACATTCAAGAAGACAGACCCTCTCTTCGTAATAGAACTCAGAGACCCGACGAGACCGAAAGTTTTGGGACAGTTGAACACAACAGGTTACTCGGACTATTTGCAAGCCTTGGACGAGTCGCATCTTATCGGCATCGGTAAGGACACAGTTGACGAAGGAAGTTTTGCATGGTATCAGGGGGTTAAGGTATCCCTCTTCGACGTCTCGGATCCAACCAAGCCCGTAGAAGTGGCGAGATATGTCATAGGAGACCGTGGATCCGATTCTCTTGGACTGCGAGACAGCAAATCAATACTTCTAGATGCTGAGAAGAATCTTCTAGTTCTTCCCGTCACGGTTTCCCTGTCACCGAATCCGAGTGTCCCGAACGCCTACGGTTCTCCAGTCTGGCAAGGCGCCTACGTTTTCCAAATTACTACGAACACGCTCACCTTCAGAGGCGGGGTAACTCACATCCCGGACGCTTTGCCTCCCAGTCCCATGACAAGCCCGTTAACCATCACGAGGGAGCTGTACATCGGTGGAATTCTGTATACGATCTCTTCCGCAATGATAGGAATGAACTCGCTGTCTGACCTACAGGTCGTGGGATCTCTAAGTCTACTTTAGAACCGTCTACGTGAAGTATTTCCTGTAAGCTTCCTCTAGTTCCTTCCTAGTAGGGCTTCCACGGGTCTCAGGATGACAGGCTTTCAACGCTCCTGCCATGTTCGCATAACGAAACGCGGTCGCGTCGTCCAACCCCAAGACCTTGTAGGCTGAAAACGCTCCAACAAATGCGTCTCCGCTCCCAGTTGTATTGACCACTTTCCGCCCCAGCTTTTCGAGTGAAACTCTCGGAATCTTCGACAGCTTCCCCGCCAAATAGAACGCGGCCCCTCTACTCCCCAGCGTCACAAGAATCCTCGCCTTCGGTGACACCTTGGCCAGCTTCGCCAAGGAGGCGTCCAGTCCTTTGACTCCTGCAAATAACGAAGCCTCGTGCTCGTTGAGAACGAGATAATCCAGATCCTCCATGTCGTCCTCGAACTCGTCTAGTCCAAATCTTGTTAGTACCCCTGGATGCCACATTACTGACCTTCCAAGCCGACGACCTTCTGCTAGCAGTTTTCCGGCAACGTGCCGTGGTGGGTCGATAACAACCAGCATTCGTATGCTCGCGAACATAGACTGGACTTGTGGGAGCATCAGGTGCTCACGCTTTAGTCCAGCGTTTGCGCCAAAATGAGTCTCTATGACATTGCTTCCTTTCTCATCGACTGTTATGTAGGCTTGGCCAGATTCAAGCCGATCCAGTGATTGTACCGCCGTCGTGTCGACGCCTTCCAGTTTCAAGATGGCGATCTGCTTCTTGCCCACTTCATCGCTTCCGACGCAGGCGAGCAACGCAACGTGCCCTGGCCCAAGTATTCTCGAGGCCGCGACCGATACGTTGCCGCCTTTGCCCCCCGGGACCCTATCGATCTTTTCGACTACCACTTCTTGTCCTGACAGAGGCAAGCGCTTGACGAATAGGTTGACGTCCCAGTTCAATGCCCCTGTGATCGCGAGTTCGGGAGACAAGGAATTAGCAATGTGCTAGGAGTATTGGCCTAATGAATGTTCAAACAGAATCAGGGAATTCAAGCCCTGCTGTCCGTCTATGAACTATTCTTGAGTGCTGCGGCAAGAACTGGCGCAACCGAAACTTTGCTTATTGGACTTGGGATCGTGTCTGTCGCAATTATCTTGGAGACTCCGGCGGCTTTGACCAGTTTAATCGCGCCCTTTGCGAGGACTGGGTGAGTGCAGACTACAAACATACGCTTTGCTCCTTTCCTTTTGCAAGCCCGAGCAGCCTGCGCGATTGTTCCACCTGTGCTGATGATGTCGTCTGCAAAGACAACGTCTCGACCTTTGAACTCCGCGTTGCGTGTATCCAACTCTAGCCTCGAAGAGGTCTGGCCTTCTTCGCGGATTCGTCTCTTGGTGAAATGTGTGTGTTCGGAGTCGAGTTCCCTTGCTACGGTTCCTGCCCACTGTTCGGCCTCTTCATCTGGGGCCACGACGATGGGGTTGCGGGGTCTCAGGTTTTCCCTGACATATTTGCCGAGAGAGGGCATAGCCGACAGATTCTTTGCTGGAACTTTGAAAACCTTGGATACGTCTCCCAGTCTGTGCAGGTGGCAGTCGACCGTGAGGACTGAGTTTGTCCCAGCGGCCTCGAAGAGCTTTGCAACTGATGCAGATGTCAAAGCTTCTCCCGGATAGAATCGCGAGTCCTGCCGTGCGTAGGCGAGGTACGGTATAACCCCAGTGATCGATGAAGCTCCCATGTCCCTTACCGTATCTGCGATAATCAGGTATTCGAAGATGTATTCGTCAGGCGATCGATACAGAGACTGTACAATCGCGACATCTTTACCCTTCACGTCATCGTGTATTCGAATGTACTTCTCTCCGTCAGGGAATCTCTTGATTTCGATCTCTGCCGGCTTCTCGCCCAGTTCCTTTGCGACTTTCTCCGCGAGGCTGGTTGACGCTGAGCCGCCCAATATTATCATAGGGAAACGGAAGCGCGCGTCGGGGATCTAATAAAAGCTGGGCCGAATGAGACCAGAGTCCTCGGATTTGCGAGGGTCTGTCTAATGCTCGGCTCTCGTGTCACTTGTCGAGACTGATTCTGGTTACAAGCCGCCTTTCGAACTAGAGCCCGAGCCTGTCTCTTCGGGGTACGAGCCGTCTTTGAAGAGGTCGTCGGATGATCACAGACTCGAAGCTCTCCAGCCGACCGGTATTCCAATCCTCGACAAAGTAACCGAGGGCGGCTTTCCTCGGCCCTCCGCGATCGCTTTGATGGGACCCATCGGTAGCGGCAAATCTTCGCTCGTCAGGGAACTAGTCACGAATTTCATCCGTCAAGGATGCAGCCTTCTCTACTATTGCATTGATGATCCGGCCGACATCGTGAAACTTGGGTTGGAAGATCATCATATCGCGGTCGACAAGATCGAGGCGGAAGGTCGCCTTGAGTTTGTGGACATGTTTTCTCTAGGGGCTCAGAAATTGGCAGAGTCTCTGCCGAAGATGGACCCGTCCGAGATACTCGAGGAGACGCTGAAGTTTCAGGACCTTCTAAGCTACGGGAGAAACTTCGCGCTCAAGCCTGGCATGGGTCCTAAGATCATAATAATGGATTCCATTACGCCTTTCTTCCTTCTCACTGAGGCTCGAAAGGTCTTCCAGTATGTTCAGGTCATGCGATTCGCCACTAGAATCGCCCGAGCCGTAACAATCGCGATCCTTCACACGGAGGTCGTTGACGAGTCACTTGAGAATGCCACTGCCAATCTAGCAGATGGGGTTATCGAGATGAAGAAGCGGACCGGCGAGATCATGTTGAAAGGCGGGACAATGAAGGTCTTGCGAATAGGCCGAAACCCAATAATGTCCCGCGGCTACTTCTACCAGATCACACAGCAGGGAATCGTATTCTCCAATTCGCCTGTAATATAGGAAAAACTCCCACGAAGTAGCCGGAACTTTACCGATTCAGAAAGGTGAAATCGAGGATCAATTTCCTTCCAACGTAACTGAAAAAGCACACCCGGCCACCATCATTTCGAGAACTCAGATGCCTCCAAGTCTAGGTCCAAGGATCATACTACACTGTGACCTAGACGCTTTCTATCCATCTTGTGAGATAAAGCGAAACCCTTCATTTGCAGGGAAGCCCCTCATAGTCGGAGCCGATCCAAAAGCCGGTCACGGCCGCGGGGTCGTAATGTCGTGCTCGTACGAGGCAAGAAAGTTTGGCGTTCGCTCAGGAATGCCGATCTCTCAGGCCTACAAGCTCTGTCCCCAAGGCATCTACGTTAGGCCTGACTTCGAATTCTATGGTGAGACCTCTGATCGTGTCATGAGCCTTCTGCGGAAGTTCGCGGACAGGTTTGAGCAGACGAGCATCGACGAGGTCTACCTCGACGTGGGTGACAGATGCGCTAGCTTTGATGAAGCCATTGACCTTGCGCGAAAGGTGAAGACTGAACTAAAGAATGCTGAAGCGCTCACGGTCAGCGTGGGCATCGCGCCTAACAAGTCAATCGCAAAGATGGCCTCGGACATGAACAAGCCCGACGGACTAACAACGGTTAGGCCTGACGATGTGAAAGCATTCCTTGAACCGTTGTCTGTCAACAAGATCAGTGGTGTCGGAAAGAAGACGACAGAATTTCTACAAGAGCATGGAGTCGAAACGATCGGACAACTAAGTCAGATAGCTGCGAAAAAGCTCACCGACTGGTTCGGAAAGGGCGGGGTCTGGCTCTGGGGAATCGCTAACGGGATCGAAGAGACGCCCGTGGAGGAGCGACCTCTCCGCAAATCTATCAGTGTAGAACAGACCTTTGAAAAAGATGTCCAAAACAAAGGGGTCGTCAAGGAAGCCCTCGAGTCTCTCGTCTTGGAAGTCCATGAGCGTCTCCTTGGAGAGAGATTGCTCTTCCGGACCGTCGGTATCAAGGTCCGCTTCGAGGGGTTTCAGACTTTCACTCGTGAAAAGACTCACACAGGCTATGTCGATGACGAAGATGTAATTCGCGAATATGTCGGATCTCTTTTTCGAGAGTTCGAAAAGGATCGGCGTAGGGTCAGGCTGGTTGGTGCTCGCTTATCAGATCTGAAGCCGACTGAGGGGCGACAGACTCGGCTGGGATAGCCAGAGTTAAAGCTCGGGATTGTTACTCGGAATGGATAGCTTGAGCATCATCCCGTGGAGAATCAATCCTGTCTCCATCTTGGCTGCGGCGATTGCCTTAGTCGGAGCATTCCTACCCTGGTGGGGATTCGATGTCTCGGGGATTAGCATCAACCAGGCGCATCGGTGGACGATCTGGAATCCACCCCGATTCAACACACAGGTTCCCGGCGGGGCCATGGTCTCTTGGAACTTTACTATTTCCAGTGTCTCTGTCTTGGTCCTAGTGCTCGTGGCTACAGCTCTGGTCGTTATGGGTAGCCTTACCCTTCTCAGACGTTATCTCTTGGGAGGACTAGTTCTCTCAGCTCTTGCACCGGTCGTTTACGCTGTCGCGATAAACTACGTCACAATGAACTACTGTCTCTCTCCATTCTGCGTTTCTGGACCAGTCGGAGTTGAGTCGGTTTCGAGGGTCGCTGGACTTAACGTTGCTTGGGGATTCCAGAGCGGATTCTACATCTTCCTGACAGCGGTGCTGGTTTTGATCGCGGGTTTGATATTCAACTCCAGACTTCTTGGAGGTCCGGTCCCAACTGAGACGGTGAAGCCTATGGTCTCCACCGCATCTGCAGTAGTATCGTGTTCCCATTGTGGATCAAACCTGCGGGCCCAGTCGAAGTTCTGTCCGAACTGTGGGCAAGCGAGAACCGGGCCTCCCCGTACGGAATAGTGTCGCACACCGGAGCCGCCGCGATGCGAGGGACTTGCGCGAGAATATCTTTCTACTTGGATTAGTTTCACTGTTCTAACGTTCTCATCTATCTCGACAAGAAATCCACAATAGCATATTACATACACGAGAGCCAACAGAGACGCGACTCGCTTGGACCCTTTGGAGAATCGACTCGGCAATCCTTACGCCAGAAGGTTGCATGATGAGTACGACTGTCAATACTCGCTCGCCAGCTTGGCCAGATCAAAGGGCTTGGACCCGTCTGCGAAGGTTGAATCCCAGACCACTTACGATCTGGCTGAGAGGGTCGAGAAGGCCGTCGGTCCTGTCGGCATTGCTGAACGAATCAGGGAACTTGTAAAGATCATCTCACGAGAAGAGACCGCTCTCAAGGTGAGCGAAGATATCGTCCTCGGCCGTTTCGGCAGCTTTGAGGAAGAGCCGGCTGCAGAGCAGGCGGTCCGCACTGCACTAGCTGTTCTGGATGAAGCGGTGACTGTCGCTCCGATACAGGGGATATACGATGTTAGGATTCGTCGAAACGATGATCGCACAAGACATCTAGCAATCTACTTCGCGGGGCCCATGCGATCTGCGGGTGGCACTGAGATGGGGATGACGATGATTGTTGGAGATCATGTTCGTCGAAGGCTAAACCTCCAGCCCTACAAGGCGACGGAGGGTGAAGCTCGCCGGTTCGTCGAGGAGCTACGAATCTACGAGCGGGCTGTTGCCAGGTTCCAGTACCGTAACTCAGACACCGTGTTGCACGATGCGATGCTAAGACTTCCAGTCGAACCGAACGGCGTTGAGACAGACCCGGTGGAGGTAGCCGTAAACCGGAACATTGCCCGAATCGAGACCAACAGAGTTCGGGGTGGAGCATTGCGAGTCATAAATGATGGTCTCCTAGGTCGTTCTCAGAAGGTTCTCCGTATCGTCGAGAGGCTCAGCCTAGAGGGCTGGGACTGGCTACGCCCGTTGAAAACATCCTCGGCCGAGGGGGAAGAGGCGAAGGAGTTCATGTTCATGGAGGACGTTGTGGGCGGTAGGCCAATCTTCGCATTTCCAGGAGCCCAAGGTGGATTTCGAGTAAGGTATGGCCGAGCAAGAAACACAGGCTTGGCATCTGTCGGGGTCCATCCGGCGACTATGGAGATTCTTGGAGGATTCTTAGCTGTAGGAGTTCAGATGAGGACTGAGCGTCCTGGCAAGGCCGGGATAGTTACTGCTGTTGATTCGATCGAGCCGCCGGTAGTCAGGATGATGGATGGGTCCGTCGTGAGGATCGACAACCCTAGCGAGGCCAGAGCTGTCAAGGATCGGATTGACAGAATTCTCTTTCTCGGCGATCTCATAGTTGGATATGGCGAGTTTCTAGAAAACAACCGTACACTTGTCCCTTCAGGATTCGTCGAGGAGTGGTGGAGTCAACTGCTCGCTGAGAAGCTGAAGACATTTGAAGACGATAGTAGGGTCCCACCGCTCTCGATTCCTCGAGAACGCCTTCACGGTCTAGCTACGAGTCCGCTAACCACGAGACTCTCTGCGACAGAAGCGTTGGA
>WNFW01004113.1_pt1 | contig 10178 bp, 11 predicted proteins | sample 5400131 | NCBI WGS metagenome assembly WNFW01 (sample SAMN13153362, study PRJNA577476) | soil metagenome | isolation source: 20 cm soil or saprolite under grassland replicate 1 | place: USA:California | collected 2016-06-15
CCCAGCAACATGCGCAGCGTGGTCGTTTTCCCGGCTCCGTTGGGCCCCAGGAACCCGAAGACCTCGCCGCGATGGACCTCGAGGTCGAGCGCGTCGACGGCCGTGATCGATGGGCCATATCGCTTTGTCAGGCCGTGGGTCGTGATGACGTTTCCATTTGCCATTGGCATCTCCTTCACAAACGTTGTGTGCCGTTCACGGTAGGGGTGAAACGGTGGGGAGTCGTCACCACTGCGCCCGATCTTTGGGTCCGCTGCGAGGGGGAGGGAAGCTCCGCCGCGAGGATTAGGCGGCGCCCGGTTTGATCAGCCCGATCTCGTAGGCGAAGATCACCGCCTGGACGCGGTCGCGCAGTTCGAGCTTGTCGAGCACGTGCGCGACGTGGGTCTTGACCGTGGCTTCGCCGACCTGAAGCTCCTTGGCGATCTCCGGGTTCGAGAGCCCCCGGCCGAGCAGCCTGAGCACCTCCAGCTCCCGATCGGTCAGGGTCTTGAGGTCAGTGCCGCTCGCTCGTAGCGGGGCGCGTTGCCTGGCGAACTCCCCGATCAGCCGTTTCGTGATGGAGGGTGCGAGGAGCGCCTCCCCGCTCGCCGCCACGCGGACGCCGCGGACGAGCTCCTCGGGCGGGACGTGCTTGAGAAGAAAACCACTCGCGCCGGCCGCCAGAGCGTCGAAGACGTATTCGTCGAGGTCGTAGGTGGTAAGGATGACGATTTTGCTCAGCGAGCCAGCTTCGGTGAGGCGCCGCGTCGCCTCGATGCCGTCGATGCCGGGCATTCGAATGTCCATCAGCACCACGTCGGGGCGAAGAGTGCGGACGGCGTCGATCGCGGCGGAGCCGTCGCCCGCTTCGCCCACGACCTCGAGGTCGGGCTCCGCCTCGAGGATCATTCGAAAGCCAGCGCGCACGAGGGCCTGGTCGTCGACGATCAGCACGCGGATCACGCCCCCACCCTAACCCTCCCCCGCAAGCGGGGGAGGGAATATGAACGGCCTCCGCCGCAAGCGGGGGAGGGAATATGAACGGCCTCCGCCGCGAGCGGGAGATTGGATGCTAGCCCCCACCCTGCCCTCCCCCGCGAGCGGGGGAGGGAGTGAGTGGTAGCCGGGCGTGCACGGAGAATCCGCCGGCGGGATCGCGCCCCGCGCGCAGCTGGCCGCCGAAGAGCGCGACGCGCTCGCGCATCCCAATCAGGCCGTGCCCCGCCGACGCGGCCGGATCAGCGCCGCCACTGGCGCCGTCATCGCGCACATCGAGGGCCAGCATCGTCGGGCTGTAGTGGATGCGGATGTCGACGCGGCGTGCGCGGGCGTGCTTCAGGACGTTGGTCGTCGCCTCCTGGAGGATGCGGTAGGCGGAGAGATCGAGCGCCGGTGGCAGCGGCTGCGCCTCCCCGCCGACCCGGGCATCGACCTCGAGGCCGGCGGCACGAAGCTCCTCGACGAGGCCCGCCAGCTGGCCAATCCCGGGTTGCGGGCTGCGATCCGGGGTGGCGCCATTACTGCTGCGCAGGACGCCGAGCAGCCGGTTCAGTTCGATAAGGGTCTCTCGCGCGGTGGTTTCGATGAGCCCCAACGCCTTGGCGGCCGCGTCGGGCTTACTCAGCTGCACGGCCCGGGCCGCACCAGCCTGGATCGCGATCACGCTGACATCATGGGCGACGACGTCGTGCAGCTCGCGGGCAATCCGCGTTCGCTCCTCGTCGGCCGCGAGCCGCCGGTCCTGATCGCGCTCACGCTCGAGCCGTGCGGCGCGCTCCTCGAGCTGCGCCACGTACGCGCGCCGGGTCCGAAGGTAGTCGCCGATCAGCCAGGCGGCGACGAAGAACAGGCTCGGCACCGTGATGGCGAAGGACCGGGGATTGCCGGTGACGCCGAAGACGACGAAGCCGGCGACGAAGCCCACGCCGGCAATGACGAGAGAGACGAGCCGGCGGGCGCCGACCTCGTAGGCGGCGACGCTGTACATCGCCACCAGCAGTCCGAGCCCGGCGATGCCCGGGTTGAAACCCAGCAACACTTTGGCCCCGAAGGCCACCGCCACCAGCAGAAGAACCAGGCTCGGATACCGGCGTCGCCAGAGCAGCGGAACGACTTGCAACAGCAAGAGGAGAAGACCGACCACGATCACGGTGACCACGCCGCCCGGGGTGCCCACCGGAAGGGGCAGCGGTCGATCGCCGAACCGCAGGTCGATGAAACCGGTTAGCCCCAGCAGAAAGAGAATCGCGACTAGCAGCCGGTCGAAGGTACGCGGCTGCAGCCGCCCAATCCACCCCCATCCGCGGGCGCCCGTTTCCACTGGCTACAGGGTAGCCATGTTGGTCGAGCGGCGAATCCACCGCGCGAATGAGGCGGTCACTCGCGCGGCTGAGGGTCAGGCCGCCAGGGCAGGGGATTCCTGCGTCGTCTCACGCCGGTCACCCCGTCCGCGCGTCAGACCCAGGATCACCAGAATGAGGGCCCATCCGCAATAGAGGATGCTCGTGCTGATGTACGGCCCGAGCGCCCCCTCTGCCTCGAGGATGTAAAGCGTATTGGGCCAGGTGTTGAGCGACGCGTGGAAGAGGAGCACGAACAGCAGGCTCCTCCGGGTGCCGTTGTAGAGCCAGGTCGAAACAATCGAGAGCGCAATCGTGCGCACAAGGAACAGCGCGAAGGGCAGGTGGCTCTGGGCGGTGCCGGGGATCCAAAACAGCGGCAGGTGCCAGAGCGCCGTGACCACCCCGATCCCGATGGACGCCCACAGCAAACCGAACACCGGCTGCACTCGTTGAAGCAGGAACCCACGCCACCCAAATTCCTCACCCGTTGGTCCGCCGATCAGAAGCACCAAGAGAAATGTGGAAGGGATGGCTAGCCAACGAGCGGTATCGGAGAGGTCCGGAAAGGTGCCGCCTTTCAGGACGTGTACGTACAGAACCACGATCCGAATGGCGGCAGGGGCGACGAGGGCGGCGACGTACCACCGGATGCCAACCCGCCACCGGAGCGCCTGACCGAGGAACTCCCCCAGGCCACGGAAACCTGATGTCCGGGCGACGATCGTGACCGCGCTGAGGAAGGGTCCGAAAGTCCCGAGAATGATCAGCACCGCCGCGGTTGACGCCGAAATATGCCCGTACTGGCGGCTGGCAGCGACCAGGGGCAGCCAACACAGCCAGGAGATCACGAACGCATTGATCGTGAAAAGGATTGCCGCGGGTCTGGGGGCAAGCCGGGGCCGGATCAACGGCAGATGTAACGCTCCGGTTCAGTCCAGGCTTGCTTTGCGGTGAGTAAGATCGATCCCGGAAGTGACCGCCGAGTTTCGCGTCCTGTTTACCGGCTATGTCGGGGAACGGGTCGCCGGCACCGTCAGTTTCGTGCGCGACGGCGCTGTTCGGGTCATCGTCGACCCGGGAATGGTGCCCGAACCGGCCGCCATCCTGGGTCCGCTTGGGGAGCTGGTCGATTCACCCAATGAGATCACGGACGTCGTCTTTTCCCACCATCACCCGGACCACACGCTCAACGCGGCGCTCTTTCCCAAGGCCCGCTTTCACGACTTCTGGGCGATCTACCAGGGCGATGTCTGGAGCGGACGTCCAGCGGAAGGGTTTGCGCTCAGTCCATCGATCCATTTGATCGAAACGCCCGGGCACACGCCACAAGACATCACCTCGCTGGTCTCGACCAGCGGCGGCACGGTGGCGTTCACGCATCTCTGGTGGTCAGCGACCGGTCCGGCGGAGGACCCGCTGGCGTCGGACCCGTCCGCGCTTCATCGCAGTCGGGCACGTGTGCTGGAGATCGCCGGTCTCATCGTCCCCGGTCATGGGGCCCCGTTCAAACCCTCAGCCGAGACGCCTCGCTAGCAGAAGCACACCAACGACGGTCAGGGCGACGCCGACGAGGACCACGGCCAGCGGGATAAGTTGCTCGTGGTTCGCCTGGCATCGCTGCGTGCAATCCGCGATCAGGAGTAGGAGCCCAAAGAATGCGGTCGTGAGAAAGCCCACGAGGACAAGGGCGATTCCCAGCACGATTCGCACGACCGGCTTCATGACGTCGCCACGGCTTCGAGCTTACGACGTCTGGACGTCGATCACGAGCCGGGTGGGATTACTGAGCTCGAGGGTACGGATGCACGATGCCTGTGACAGACCGGCGCCCCAGCTCAGGACCGCCTCGAAATCGCCAAGTTGCTCGACCTCCTGCACGACCGGAAGGTTGACGATCTGATCGCGGCTGCCTGAGTAGCTGGTCGCGCCACTCGCCCCGTGGAAGACGATGCGAAGGCCCGCCGATCCGCGCATGGTGACGGGCAGGCCGCTTGGATCCTTGATGAACTTCGCCGAGGCCTGCCGCGACACGGTATAGGCCGGAATGTGGGCCGAGGCGCCGGCCTGTGGCGCGAACTCGAAGACGATTCGGTCGAAGCCCGTCTGATGGGCGACCCGTACCGCGGTCAGCTGCATCGCCGGCCCGCTGTCGGCACCGCCACTGTGATCAAGGCAGCTAAACGCGCCGAGATCGGTCGCGGCGGGTTGGGTAGGGAGTGGGGTTGGGGCGGCCGTCGTTGAGGCCGATCCAAATGTGGCGACGTCGATGACGAGCCGCGAGTTGGTCAACTGCAACACCCGGACGCATTGCGACGACGACAGGCCGATGCCATACGTGAGCTGGTGCTCGAAGTTGCCAATCTGGGCGATTTCGCGAATCGATGTAAGCCGAGGCTGCAGATCACTTGAAACGCTGCCCGTCACGTCCGTTGCGCGAAGGATCAGCTTGAGGCCCGCGTTCCCCTCCAGCGTGACTTGCTGGCCGCTCGCATCACGGACGAAGCTGGCCGATTCCTGTCGCGCAAGATCCCAGGAGGGAATGCCACCATTGAAGTCGAACACGACTCGGTCGTAGCCATCGCCGGCATGTGAGGCGGGGCGGATGGCGGTTAACGTCGCGCTCAGCCCGGTGGTCCCACCGGATTGATCCTGGCAGACGAATGGTTGCGGGGTGGGCGATGGGCTCGGCGCGATCAAGCCCGTGATGCCGGTGGTGACGACCTTGATGATCGTGGGATTGCGAAACGCCAGGACGGCGACCGCGACCAGGACCAGGGCACCGGCCAGTGCGAGCTGTGGGGCCATCCGCGCGCGGGTGTGCGGGGCGATGCCGTCTCGGATCCGGCCACGGAGCCGGCGGGGGAACTCGCGGGTCTCCTCCGCTTCGCGATGCAGGTGGTCGCGCAGGTTCTTCTCGAAGTCGTCGCTCATGCGAACGCCTCCTCCGACCCCGTCAGCTCGCGAAGCCGGCGGAGCGCGGTCTTCAAGCGCGACTTCACGGTGTCGACCGGGGCCTTGAGCACGCGCGCGGTCTCTTCGACGCTCAGGTCCTGGTAGTAACGGAGCGCGACCGCGGCGCGTTGCTCCGCGGTTAGTTGGTCGAGCGCATCTGCCAGGTCAAGCCGTGCCTCGCTCGACACCTCACGCTTACCGCCGCCGAGGCGGCCGAAGCGCTCGGTGAGCGCCTGGAAGCGATGGCGCCGACGGTAGGTCGAGATGCTTTCATTCATGGCGATTCTTGTGAGCCACGGTCCCGGGTCTTCGTCATGCAAACTGCCGATCCGCTGCCAGGCTTTGAGAAAGGTCTCCTGGATGGCATCTTCGGCCAGAGCCTCATCGCGCAGAATCAAACGAGCCGTCCGGAGTAGCTGGAGGCCGTAGCGGTCCACGACCTCCTCGAAGGCGTCACGGTCGCCTTCTCGCCAGCGGGCGATGATGCGCCCGAACGCGGGATCCATGAGCATGCCAATCGTATGACGCTGCGAGTCTCGTGGACGGGTGAACCCCCACCCTGACCCTCCCCCGCGAGCGGGGGAGGGAACTTCGAGGAGTTGAGGGAATTGGCCGGCCCGTGATCATTTCCTCGCAAATCGCCGGATGCCGGCGATGGCCAGCCCGGCGATGACGGCCAGTAGCCCGAGGATCAGCGTGGCGATGACCGAGGAGTTGGCCGGTTGCGCAGGCGGCGCCGGGTGACCCGTCGCCGCCAGATCGGAAGGCGGGGTTGCCGGCTGGCTGGTGGCCGTCGACGCCACGACGCTCGGTGACGGCGCCGCGGTCACAGCAGCGGCGTCCGGGGCCGTTTGCACGTCGATCACCAGGCGAGTCGGTCCGCTGAGTTCGAGGACCCGGATGCAGCCGAGTGTCGACAGGCCAACGCCGTAGCTGACGACGCGCTCGAAGTCGCCGATCTGCGCCACTTCGCGGATCTCCGGCAAGTTGGGTTTGAGGTCAGCCGGAGCACCGCTGACGATATCGGCGTTCTGAAGGACGACGCGGATTCCGGCGGAGCCGCTGAGCGTCACCGGTTGGCCGCTTGCGTCGCGGACGAAGTGGGCGGTCGTCTGACGATTGAGCTGATATTGCGGCATGCTGTTGGTCGTCGGAAAGCCGATGACCACGCGGTCGTAACCGTCGTGGTGGGCGACCCTGACGTCGTACACGGTCCCGGATGTCCCGGCGACGCCTCCGGTCTTGTCGGCACAGGTGAAAGCGCCGACGGTATCGGCGGATGCTGGCAGGATGCCGGTGAGGGTCAGGGCGCCCGCGGTTACCGCGAGGGCACCGAGTGTCAATCGGACGTGGCGTCGACGACTCGAGAACATTACTGTTTTCCTCCTATGAGTCCAATGAATCTGGCGGCGTTTTGCCGTTCAATCCCTTAGACGCCGCGAGAGGCTTGGACGGGTGACCCCCCACCCCGACCCTCCCTCACATGGGGGAGGGAGAGATTCGTGTTAGGCGGCGGCGACGACCCGGTTTCGGCCGGCGGCCTTTGCCTGGTAGAGGGCGCGATCGGCGGTGGCGATCAGGGTCGCCGCATCCCGGCCATCAGCCGGAAAGGTCGCGATACCCAGGCTGACGGTCATGGCTTCGCCGTTGGGAAGGAACTTGGCGCCCTCGGTAACGCCGCGTAGCGTTTCGGATACATCGACCGCACCCGCCTTGTCGGTGTCGCCCATCAGGATCGCGAACTCCTCGCCACCGATCCGGAAACTCGCGTCGGTCGCGCGCCGAGGCACCTGCTGGATCAGGCGGGCCATCTGCTGCAACCCGCGGTCGCCCTCCTGGTGCCCGAAGCGGTCGTTGACCTGCTTGAAGTGATCGATGTCGGCCATGATCAGGGATAGGGGCTGGCCTGACTGGGTTGCGGCGGCCAGCGCTTGCTGCAGCAACCGATCGAACTCGCGGCGGTTGTGGAGGCCGGTCAGCGGATCGATCCGCGACAGCGTATCGATGAACTGATACAACGTTGCGTTCTGGATCGCCATGGCGGCGTGGCCGATGACGGTCCGGAGAAAGGCGCCGTCTTCGACGGTGTACGCGGGACGTCGGCGCGAGGTCAGCGCCACGATGCCGATACGCTGGCCCTGGGCGTCGAGCAGCGGCGCGGCCATGCAGGGCATCTCACGGTCGAGCCAGAAGGGGAGGAGCAGGCCGGCATCGCCCGCCATGACCGTCGCGACCCAGCGGTCGTGCGGGTTGAGCGAGGTCGGGAAATCCTCCGCGACCTTGACGGCCAGCTCGAAGTGTCCTTGCGAGGCGCGGATCCAGATGGCGACGCCATCGCCGGCGAAGAAGCGGCTCAGCCCGAAGCTCAGCCGATCCAGAACGGCCGCCGGCTGCATGACCTGGTTGAACTCGGCCATCAGGTCGATCAGCGCCCGGGCCTGGCCGTAACGACGCTGTAATTCGCCATTCTGTTCGAGGAGCTGGCGCTGGCGAGTCATGACCGGCTCGGTGAGTGCCCAGAGGCGGGTAAGCGCGGCCCGAGCGAGCTTGTCCGCGATCGTCGGTGTCCTCTGCTTCAAGCCCTCCGGAGTCAGCTCGCTGATAATCCGCAGCGCCGAGCGCTGGGGAGCCGATCGGCGCCTGGCCAGGCGATAGCCGGCCAGCCCGGCCGCGAGCAACGCCAGAATTGCGCCGGCAAGGACGGCAGCGGCGAGCAGCGGCTCGAGGAACGGCACATTGCTTCCAACGGCTGAGGACGCTGGAAACGGCAGGCGGGCGACGAGGCTACGGACCGATCGATTCCGCTCGCGTCCGCCAGGCCAGGAACAGCAGCAGCACGCCGAGGCAGAGGACCGTGCCGTACGGGATAAGAGCCCAGAGTGTCTCGATCGAATAGCACTCGTACGATCCCCCGCCGCCTGACGAGGATCCTACTTGACCGCTTACGCCGCAGACGTTGCGGATGCGGACAACCAGGGCGAGAAGGGGAGCTGCCCCGCCGATTCCGCCGCCGAGCAGGAACGCACCGATTCGCTGCAGTCGCGTGCGCCTGTCGGCCTGCATCAGAAATAGTCCGAGCAGCAGCAGCGTCGCTAGCAGGAAGAGGATCGAGAAGATGCCGGATTCCAGGAGAGAGAAGCCCAGCATCCCGCCTAGAAGGAGACAGGCCCACAGGAGTAGCGCGGAGCGAAGTTTTCGAGTCAAATCGCGGGTTGTGGTGGAGGGAGAGGCTTCTGCGAGAAATCGAAGCAATCGGACATGTCGTCGGCGGCCTTGTCGCGTGCGTTGATCGCCGCCAGACCGAACGTCTTCTCGCAGAACTTCACCAGGCTCACGTGGGAGTGTTGAGTGTGTGAGATGTATTTGGGTTTCGCGTAGGGGCTGAGGACCAGACACCCAACGCGTGACCCCAGGCGGAACTGCGTGCCGTCCTTCCACTTCTCGACCAGTGGCGGGGTGACATGGTCGTACCAGCCGCCGTAGTCATCCCAGGTGATGAAGACGACGGTGGTGGGCCACAGCCCACCCTTGACGATCGCGTCGACCTGGTCCGCCGTCCATTTCTGACCGGCCTTCACCGATTCCACCGGATGCTCGCTGAGGCCGGTCGGTCCGTAGACCCAGGAGACGGTGGGGAGCTTGCCGGCGGCGGCAGCGGGGCCGAACTTATCGGCGGTCATGTTCTTCTTGCTCACCTTGAGCGCCGTGATATATCCCTGCGCATAACCGCCGTAGTTGCCCCAGGTCAGGCCGGCTTTCTCCAGGGCCGCCGGCAGCGAGGCGATGTTGAAGGGAGGCTGCGACTTGATCGGATCGCGGTAATGCGGGTTGTTGATGATGGGCGAGTCGGCCGCGATCAACATCAGGTGGTTCGGTGTCGAGGGACCGGCGACCTCGGTGAAGTATTTGTCGCAGAGCGTGTACTGCTGTGCGTAGCGCCAGTAGTTCGGAATGTTCGCCTGCGCATATTGCTCCTTCGCCGCGACATTGGCGCGGTTCAGCCAGGCCGCATGCGTGTGCGGATGGTCGGATGACGGTGGGTCCTGGGCAAGCGCCAGATTCGGATCACCGTCGGCACCGGGGAAGCGCCCGAAGTAGTTGTCGAACGCGTGGTTCTCCTTGACGATGATCACCACGTGTTGAACCGGACTTTTTAGAGGTTTCCTCATCCCGCGGCCAGTCTAGGACGTGAGCGCCACGAATCACTAGAGGGCCCTGTCACGTTATCGTGAGGGTATGCAAACCGGCCAGCGACCGGCCGCCGCGCTTGCTGAGGGGCCGCTGAACGAGGACGAACTCAAGAAACTGCACGCGTACTGGCGCGCGGCGAATTACCTTTCGGTCGGCCAGATCTACCTGCTGAACAATCCCTTGCTACGGGAGCCGTTGCAGGTCAAACACATCAAACCGCGCCTGCTCGGCCACTGGGGGACGACGCCCGGTCTCAATTTCCTTTACGCGCACCTGAACCGCGTGATCAAGGCGCGAGATCTCGACGCGATCTTCATCTGCGGTCCCGGTCACGGCGGCCCGGGGATGGTTGCGAACGCCTATCTCGAGGGCACCTACAGCGAGGTCTATCCGGCCGTCAGCCGCGACGCCGTCGGCTTGCAGAAACTCTTCCGGCAGTTCTCATTCCCGGGTGGCATCCCGAGCCACGACGCGCCGGAGACGCCCGGATCGATCCACGAGGGCGGCGAGTTGGGGTACGCGCTCACGCATGCCTACGGCGCGGCGTTCGACAACCCCGACCTCAAAGTCTTCTGCGTCATCGGAGACGGCGAGGCGGAGACCGGCCCGCTGGCGGCGAGCTGGCACTCGAACAAGTTCCTCGACCCCATCACCGACGGCGCCGTGCTGCCCATCCTTCATCTGAATGGCTGGAAGATCGCCAACCCCACG
>WNFW01004115.1_pt1 | contig 10176 bp, 12 predicted proteins | sample 5400131 | NCBI WGS metagenome assembly WNFW01 (sample SAMN13153362, study PRJNA577476) | soil metagenome | isolation source: 20 cm soil or saprolite under grassland replicate 1 | place: USA:California | collected 2016-06-15
GGCGAAGGCGCAGGGCGCGTGTCGCCTTCGCCCTTTGAAGGCGGTAGAACCGGCGGACGACGGGAAGGCGCGGGACGTGTATCGCCTTCGCCATTTGAAGGAGGAAAACCAGGACGTGGTGAACGACCGCGTCCAGACGTGACAACTCCTCCATCGGGACCGCGTGAAGGCGTTTCGCCCTCGGAGCCCGAACGCAACAGAGGCCGAGGTAAACCCGGCCAGCGATCTCCAGAGCCAGCTGGAGCGGCTGGAGCAGGGAGAGCAACACCGCCATCGGGACCGCATGAAGGCCTTTCGCCTGCGCCCTTTGAACGCGGCAAAGCCCGGGGCAAACCTAGCGAGCGATCTCCGGAGCCTGGCGCCGGAGGTGGTCAACCCGGAGGTGCGAAAGCTACCCCACATTCCTTCCAAGGTGCGCCGCAGCAGCCACAACGTGGTCGCGCGCCAGTACGACGACCAACCGAGGAGCCAAGTGTGGGCCAAGGTCAATCCGAACAGAATCCGCCACAGGGTAACGACCAGCGTCAACGGTTCGGCACGCCGCCGCCTACTGGTGCAGTTGAACACGGGCAAAGTGGCGGAGGTCAGCCGTCTGGTGGCAGACCCGGCGGTGAAGCGCGCGCCCCAAGAGAAAGAATGCAGGGCATGCAGGCTCAGCCGCAGCAACCGCCGCCGCAACAGCAGCAGCAGCGACTGCAGGGACAGCAACGAGACGGGGCGCCTGCCGGCCAAGGACAGGGGCAGCCGGAAGGTGGAAAGAAGAGGCAGCCAAAGGAAACGCCACCGCCCGGTCAGCAATAATTTTGTCGCAATAAAACCAGCGGCTCCGGAATGAGAACAGACCAACCACAATCGAATTGAGGTTTTTCTGTGCGACGGTCTCGGCTTCCGTCCACACCTGCTGTTGAATGTTTTCCGACCGGCGTATTCCCTCGGTGACGTCACCTGACCGAACGGCGTCTAAGCGATGACCTATGTAGTCGCGCAGGAGGCGGCGAACTTCTTCGCCCCACTCCGGAAGCATGCCTGCACGCAAGTAGGTCGTCCCGAGCGCGTTCGCTTCATCAAGCAATAACTGTCTTCTGTTATCGAATCGGCTGGATGCCAACCCAAATGTGAACGCAAGAATGAAGGCGAGTTGTAGCTCCGACCATCGTCCCAACTGGCGCTTCTTTCTCCTGCTCACGTCGGCTGAGGCGGAATTTTCCCAATCGGTACCCACATTCGACCGAGAGCAGGACGACACCGAGGATGGCGATAAAAAGACCCCAAAGAGGCAGAGCGTCGATCAGCGCATTATTCTCCATTACCAGTTCTCCAGATTGTAACGATTTGGACGGAACCTAATTTCAGTATTGACATCGGCGATTAGTTTGCTTTTTGACATCTTCTATGACCACTCTCTCTGAAACTAGTCGATACATTTTCATTTTGGTCGGTTTGATTTTGATTTTGCAAGGGCCTGTTGCAACGGGCCAAAGCAAAATGAAGGGTGTAACAGTTTCCTACGAACAGTCCGGCACTTCCCGAATCGCGCGCTTTACAAACTCAAATCCGTACCCAGTCCGGGTGGAGTTCTCATATCAGGGCACCAGAACGCGTGGTTCAGCTGAGGCGTCTGGCGAGGGTGCGGTTTTAATAGCAGCCGAATTTTTCGCCACGTATGGTGCCGTTGGCCTTTCCATCAGGTCGGTCCGAATCAAAGTCGTTATGCGGGGGGATTGAGGCCGCCGAAGCAGTTTACATCGTATTGCGGAACCAGTTCCGCGAAACTTAGATCGGCGCTACCTTTAGGATCGCAAAGCGAATTTCAAATACTGCACGCGAAAACTGGGGATGGCAGCCGGGCGGCTTTGACCGTCTCCTTCGAACTTCGGAATCAGTTCACGAAAAGTGGAATTACATTCGTGAGAATCCAGTTCGCGCGGGCTTGGTAGCGCACTGGAAACATTGGCCGTACCAGCGCGGTTTTTCCGCTGATGAATAGATGATCGATGGCGTTTCACAAAAACGCCCTGCAAAATTCTACTACAGCAATTCGGCGATCTGAACAGCATTCAATGCCGCGCCTTTGAGTAGTTGGTCGCCTGATACCCAAAACGACAGCCCGTTCGCCAGCGCGCAATCCAGACGCAGTCGGCCGATCTGACAATTATCTTTTCCAGCCACATTGAGCGGAGTCGGGTAACGGTTGTTGTGCGGTTCGTCCACGAGCTCTAATCCCGGTGCCTTGGATAGGACTTCGCGCGCTCGTTCTACCGAGATCGGTTGCTCGAACTCAGCGGTGACGGCAACAGAATGCGCTCGGTAAACCGGCACGCGCACGCACGTCGCTGAAACGCACAGTTCCGGCAAATGCATGATCTTGCGCGTTTCATCCTGCATTTTTACTTCTTCCTTGGTGTAACCGCTCTCCAGGAAAGAATCGACATGTGGCAGCAAGTTGAAGGCGATCGGATGTGGAAAAACTGTAGCCGCATCGGTGCCCGAAACGTTCGCTTCGCCTGCGCGGGGTTGCGACACGTCGCCCACAGGGCGACGGCGACAGCTTTCTTCCACCCAGGTTTTTGTTTGCCGGGTCAACTCTTCAACTCCTCTGGTGCCGCTTCCTGAGACTGCTTGATAGCTTGCAGCAAAAACCCGGTGCACGCGGAAAATCTTATGCAACGGGTAGAGTGCCATGAGCATCACTGTTGTTGTGCAATTTGGATTCGCGATCACACCGCGATGGAGTTTCACGTCCTCTGCGTTGATCTCAGGAATGACGAGCGGCACATGCGGATCCATTCGGAACGCGGAAGACTTGTCGATCGCAATCGCATCTGCCTGGCACGCGATCGGGACAAACTCTCGGGAAACGTCGCCGCCCGCGCTGAAGAAAGCGATGTCGATTTTTTCGAACGATCCGGCATCGAGTTTTTCTACCGGGATCGAGTCACCGCAGAATTGCACGGATTTCCCGATTGAACGCGCCGAACCAATCGGACGCAGACTTGCGACCGGAAAACTTCTCTGTTCCAGTACGCGCAACAATTCAGTGCCGGCGGCGCCGGTCGCGCCCACGACGGCGATGTGATAACCTCCCATGAGCATGTCGATTGTAACGCTGTAACAGAAATTTGTCGCTAGCAGAAAAATTCAAATGAAGAGCATTCACGTTTCAATTCGAGACCAGCAACTCACCGTAAAAGAAAACGAACAGCCGATCCGCATCTACCCGGTGTCCACTTCGCGGTTCGGTGTTGGGACGGAGGAGGGAAGCTTCAAAACGCCGATCGGCCGTTTTTGTGTAGCGAAGAAGATCGGAAGCGATATGCCGAACGGAACCGTTTTTGTCGGCCGTGTTCCGCTTCAGGCCGACGAAGGGCTTCCTCCCACAGAGGACTTGGTGACGTCGCGTATTTTGTGGCTCGACGGATTGGACGAGCAGAATGCGAATACGCGTGGCCGCTTCGTTTACATTCATGGCACCCGACACGAGGACAAAATCGGCACGGCCGCGAGTCATGGCTGCGTGAGGATGCGTAACGAGGACGTGATCGAATTGTTCGAAATGGTGAACGAGGGTACGCCGGTTGTAATCGAGGCCTGATTTTGAAGTTCATCTGCGTCGACCTAGTGTTCCTGAGCGGCGCGAAGGCTTGGAGGGCTTGGATTGAATCGCCTGCCAATACATCCAAAAAACTTGACAAAAACGTTGTTGTCCGTGTGATCCTACACGGGCGGTGCAGCTTGCAACGAAAGGAGGCGATATAGATTGAAATTGATAAAGGCGATCGTGATCGTGGCCGTTTTGGCCACTGCTCTTAGCTTTGGTGCTTGCGCTCAAAGGAAAGAGACTGTGACCACCAGCGCAGGGACAACCGGCTATTCGAAATAAAGCCGTCGGCCACAGGGCTCAAAAAACTTAAGAAAAGCATTGCTTCCCCTGGGTTCCCTGCCTAAACAGACCGGAGCAACCTGCGACGAAAGGAGGCGATTTGGATTGAAACTATTGAAAAGGATCATGGTCGTGGCTTTTTTGGTCACCGCTTTGGGACTTGGGGCTTGTGCGCAACACAAGGAGGTGGTGCCACCACCACAAAAAAAGAGCTACGGAAAATAGCCTCCGGTGCCCAGCAATTTATTGTGGGCCATCTCGCCCTAAAGGCCAGGTCGTGTTTCGGCCTGGCCTTTTTTTGATCGGGACGAATGAGTTCTGTTGCTACTGACCAGTTGCATTCACGGGCGAGGACATGCCACCGATGATTTGCCACGTGCCGTGCGTTCGGGTCCACGTGTGCGTGATCCGCAATCTGTCGGTCCTGACTTCGGCGCCTGTGCTGTTCGCCCACGTTGCCTTAATTCGATAATAATCCATCGCGATATCGCCCGTGACCTGAATCGCGAGCTGCTCGATCGAGTAGGACTGGAGCTTGATCCCTTTGGAGGTGTTCGAAGTAATCCAGTCGGTGATGTGATCCTTTCGTACGGGCGCGGGACTGACAAATGGCCAGCCAACAAAATTCTCGTGCCAAAGCGCGCGATACTTCTCCATGTCGTTGGCTTTCACGTATTCCCAGTACGCCTTTTCCAATTCCCAGACTTGCGCTTCGTCCTTCGCTGAATTTTGTCCAAGAACAGTCGCAGTTAACGCGAGAAACAAAGTGATCGTTCGCAACATGTGCCGATCATATTTGACGAAGCAGGACGGCGGCAAGGACTCAACGCAAATCGTAACGACGTGGCGAACCAACGATAAAAACTGCGCCGCTCCTGGAACTCGTGACACCCGGAGCAAGTGCGCGTTGCTAAATACTCGCGCCGACTGCGTCTACTGCGCGCGTAATGCGGTTATCGGGTCGATCTTGGTTGCGCGAAGCGCCGGAACGTAGCTGGCGAGGATTGCGACCGCGAGCAGCACCACAGAGATGCCAATGAACGTAATTGGATCCGTCGCACTGATCCCGAACAGCAAGCTTGCGAGCACTCGCGTCAGAAGAAATGCCGCCGCCAATCCGATCATCATACCCACGCCGACGAGTTTCAGTGCCTGCTTCACGGTCATTTGCAACACGTCGATCCGTCGTGCACCCAGCGCGATGCGAATGCCGATCTCGCGTGTTCGTTGCGCCACTGAATAGCTCATCACACCGTAAATTCCAATCGACGCAAGCAGGAGAGCGAGCGCCGCAAACAAGCCTAACAAGAGCATGCTGAAGCGTTGGCGTGCGACTGCTTCTGCCACGATATGATCCATGGTGTCGATGTCCGCGACGGTTTGATCCTTGTCCACGGACCAAATCGCATTTCGTACTGGGGCGGCCAGGCTCATTGGCTCGATGCTTGTTCGAACGACAAGGGCGTTAGCCGCGACACTTTTCAGCTGCCGATACGTCAAGTACATCTGCATCTTCGGTGAGGCGACAAAGTCGTTTTGCCGGACATCTTTCACAATTCCGATCACTTCTCGCCATGGTGTATTTGAAGTGCTTGAACCCGGTTTCAGCCGTTTGCCGATCGGATCCTGTCCAGGCCAAAAATGCTGCGCGGTTTTCTCGCTTATGACGACCACATCCTTGGAGTCGCCTATATCCTGCTCTGTGAAGTCCCGACCGCGGACGATCGGAATACCCATTGTGGCGAAATAACCGGGTCCGATTGCACGGTAGATGACATCCGGTTGCTGGCCAGGCGGCGGGTCAGGTACGCCTTCCACGCTAATGCTCATTGAATCACCGTTGTACGTGAGGGGAAGATTACCGGCGGCAGCAGCTGATTGGACTCCTGGTAGCTCACGGACGCGTCGCATCACCTCATCGAAAAAGGCTGCGCGTCGGTCACGGTCGGGATATTTCACCTCCGAGAGATTCACTTTCATCGTCAGCAGGTGATCGCTGCGAAATCCCGGGTCCAAATTCCGCAGATGAAAAAAGCTGTTGATCAACAGTCCGGCACCGATCAGCAGCACGAATGAAACGGCCACTTCACCGATCACCAGTAGGCCTCGGACTCGATTTCCCTTGTTGCCTCCGCCGGAATCCTGGCTGCCTTCCTTTAACGTGTCGTTCAGATTGAAATGCGAGCTCTGAATCGCGGGGACGAGCCCGAATGCGATTCCAGTAACCAAGGCCACGAACGCGGTAAAGATGAGCACTCTTGCGTCGATCGTGATTGTTTCCACCTGCGCAATGTTAACGGGAATTAATGTTTTTAATACCTGGATGCCGGCCAACGCGAGGAGCAGGCCTAATCCCGCACCGAATAGCGCAAGCAAGACGCTTTCAGTGAGAAACTGGCGCGTAAGACGCGAGCGACTTGCGCCAAGTGCGAGGCGCAGTGCAATCTCCTTTTGACGGACAGCAGCGCGGGCGAGCAGCAGATTAGCGACATTGGCGCAGGCGATGAGAAGGACGAACCCGACGGCACCAAGCAAAATGAGGAGCGCCGGCCTAATCTCGCCAACTACCTGTTCGTGGAGCGGGACCACAACGGCGCCTCTCCGTGCATTATAAGTCGGATACTGCTGCTCAAGGCGCGCAGCGATCGTATCCATCTCCGCCTGCGCCTGCTTCAAAGTGACGCCGGGTTTAAGGCGAGCAACAATTTCGAGGAAATGATTGCCGCGCTCCGCCGCTTCTTCGGCTGGAAATGCAATTGGCACCCACAGCTGATCATTCCGGTTCTCAAAACCAGGCAATTGCACGAAGGGCGGCATGACTCCAACGACCGTGTAGCTCTCGCCGTTCAGAGTGAGGGCGCGACCGATGACGCCCGGGTCGGATCCGAAGCGTCGTTGCCACAATGAGTGGCTGAGGAGGGCAACGTGCGTACCGGGCTTGTCGTCCTCCGGTACGAACGTGCGTCCAAGCCGGGCCGATACGCCTAACAATTCGAAGAGATTTGCGGAAACACGCCGTCCCTCGATCCGCTCGGGTTCGCCGACGCCGGTGAGATTGAAGCTGCGCTCAGACATCGCTGCCATGCCAGTGAAACTGACGGCTTGCTTCTGCCAATCGAGGAAGTTGGCAGGCGATGGCGTATCTCTTGGGAAACCGAGATGTGCGGCGTTCTCCCATAACATCACAAGCTGATTAGGATTCTTGAACGGGAGAGGCCGCAAAAGCACGGCGTCGACCACACTGAAAATTGCGCTGTTGGCACCGATGCCCAATGCGAGGGCAAGAACAGCAATGCTCGTGAACGCGGGGTTCTTCGCCAATGTGCGCAGGCCGTACCGCAGATCTTGCAGCAGATCGGCAAAGAGGTTGATCTTCCTTTCCGATCCCAATGCGGTCGGTTCTTGCGACACGCGACGCTCCACATGTTTCAGTTCTTGGCCTAACAAATCGGACGTATTAAGTTGCTCGAAGACTTGCCAGCGCGCTTCGTCGTCAGACGCGCCGCTGCTGAGCGCTCGCTCGTACTCCTCTTCGAGATGCTGCGAAAGCTCTTCAACGATTTCTGTTTCCCGGACCGGAGGTAAACCGAGCTCCGCCAGCCGCGCCCTAATTTCGCCCTTGAAATCAGGCATGTTGAATCCCGGTGATCAGGTTGATAGCTTCCACGAATTCACGCCAGCCGGCACGTTGCTTCGACAGCACGTTTTTGCCAGAGGCCGTCAGGCGATAGTAGCGGCGCCGGCGTTGGCCCGGCTTTTCAATCCAGCGGCCACGGATCCAGTTCCGTTTCTCAAGTCGATAAAGCAACGGGTAAAGGGAAGCGACATTGAATCGAATCGCGCCGCGCGAACGCAACTCGATCAGCTGGCCAATCTCGTATCCGTGTCGGGCACGATCTTCCAGCAGGGCCAGAATCATCAATTCGGCGCTGCCTTTTTTGAGTTCGCGATCTGGAACTGGCGATGCCATATATTGCAATGCCATATATCGGCCAAGCATTGCTGTCAACTGAGAACAACCGATGACTTTACCGACGGAGACCGCAGAGGACGCAGAGATGAAAGCAAGCAGGAAACAGCGAAACGAGAAGCCGGAGAACTCGCAACGCAGGGTTTGCAGGTAGGGCCACCACTCCCGTGGGCGCCGCTCGTTCGGCGTGCAGAGGACTGCCCGCCCTACCTACTTGTACCCGCTCGCCGCGCCGAGTGCCTCTCAAACGTGATTCGATCACTTAGGAATCGATTATCAGCGATTGGATCTTATCGTTCGCGATAGTGAACTGATACTCGAGCGTGACCGGACTGCCGGGAAATGATCCGGATACTTCCACGCTTAGAATCGTTTCGGCGCCGCGCTCATCCGCGCTGAGTGGTTTGAATTGGAATTTGTATTTCTCGATCGTTTCCGTTGCCCAACGTCTGATGTCGATCTTGCCATGTCGCATTGCGTTTTCATCGCGAACAACTGCGTCGTCGGCGAAGCAGCCCACGATTGCTCTCACATCATGCGCGTTGCTCGCGTCGATGTACCTCGGAATGACGGGCGGCAGATTCATTTATTTGTACGCGATGGCCGCGCTCGATGGGCCGGCAAGGTGGATGACTTCGAAGCGCTTGAAGCCGATTTCGCGGCACCATTTTTCAAAATCGGCGGCCGAATAATCGAACGCGTCGCCGAATTCGATCAACATGTTTAGCGACATAAGCAGACCAAAGACATTCTCGCGGCGCGCGTTGTCGATTAACGCTTCGACTGCGATGAATGCGCCGCCGGGAGGAAGCGCGTCGTAGACCGCGCGTATGAGCTTCATCTTTTTCTCCAGGTTCCAGTCGTGCAGGATCATTCCCATCGTGATCACGTCGGCCTTCGGCAGCGGGTCCTGAAAGAAATCGCCCGTCGCAGTGCGGATGCGGTCAGCCAACCCGGCCGCGGTAATGTGCTTTTTCGCTACAGCCTCAACCGGCGGCAGGTCGAGAGTGATGCACTCGATATGCGGATGTTTTTTGGCGACTTCGATGCAGAGCAATCCAGTTGCACCGCCGACATCGCACAGGCTGCGATAGCGCGAGAAATCGAATTTGTCGGCCAGCGCTTCGAAGTTGATGCGCGACAGGCCGGTCATCCCGTCGAGAAAGCACTCGAGCTTTTCAGGGTCGGCATACAATTCATCGAATATGTTTTTGCCGCCGTGCTTGGTTTCGTTTTGTGGTTTCCCGGTGCGCAGCGCTTCCGGCAAATCATTCCAGTACTTGAACAGCCGCGCATTGAGCATCTCCGGGATTCCACCGATGTAGCGCGGGCTGCTGCGATCGAGATACAGAGCGGTGGCGGGCGTGTTGAAATATTTCGCGTCGGCGCCGTCGCCCTCACGTTCGAGGAATTTCATTGCCACGAGCGCATCGAGAAAATCTGCGACGCCGCGGGGATGCAGGTCAAGTTTCTTGCCGATCTCCGGGCCTGTGAGCCGGTGCTGACTGAGTGTGCTGAAGAGATCGAACGTGACCGCAGTCAGCAGGACCTTCGAATTCCAGAAGCCGAACGCAGTTTGCAGAATTGCGTCAGGTGTTGGCGAAGTTGTCTTCAACGATTGTCGATGTAGCCAATCTGCCAGGAGTCACAAGTGACGAGTGCATAGAAAAGAAAATTGATAGCTTGCGCTTCATTGAGAGTCGAATCAGGAGAGAGGAGTGCGAACTGACGAGGAAGAAAAGTGCAGAATGTGAGGCCAATCACCTGGATGGCGCGATTAATTCCCGTCAGCTGTTATCAATAGACTTTCTGCAATCGGCTTTTTCAGAATGAAACATCTTGCTTTGATTCTTTCGATTCCCCTGTTGCTGGTAACGGACGCCAACGCTGCACCGGTTGTCTTCATTGTTCGTCACGCAGAGAAGGCGAGCGTTGGCGGTAAAGATCCTGATTTATCTGTCCAGGGACAAAAACGTGCGGATGCGTTGGCGCATATTCTGAAAGATTCACAGATTACGTCCGTGTTCGTTACCGAATTCAAGCGCACGCAGGAAACTGCGGCCCCGACAGCGAGAGCGGCGCACGTCAGTCCCATCGTGGTTCCGGCAAATGATATTGGCGCACTTGTCGAGAAATTACGTGCATTGAACGGCAACGCGCTCGTCGTCGGACATGGCAACACGATCCCGGACTTGCTTAAAGCGCTTGGGATCGCAACGCCGGTCAGCGTTCTTGAGGACGATTATGCCGAAATCTTTGCCGTGTTGGTTGGCGATGCACCGCAGTTGCTGCGGTTGCATTATCCGTTTTGATAAAGACGCCAAAA
>WNFW01007086.1_pt1 | contig 10176 bp, 7 predicted proteins | sample 5400131 | NCBI WGS metagenome assembly WNFW01 (sample SAMN13153362, study PRJNA577476) | soil metagenome | isolation source: 20 cm soil or saprolite under grassland replicate 1 | place: USA:California | collected 2016-06-15
GTCCTCGATCGGCGGGCCGAAGCCGATCTGCGCCTGGGGGAACAGCTGCCGCACGGCAGTCGCGAGCGCATGCGCCGACGAGTGGCGCAGCACGTCGAGCGCCTGCGGGTCTTTGTTCGTCAGGATCGAGACGGTGGCGCCATCGGTCAGCGGGCGCTGTAAATCTCGCACGTCACCGTTCACCCGAATGGCGAGCGCCGCTTTGGCGAGGCCGGGGCCGATCGCTTTGGCAAGATCGGCGCCCGTCGCGCCCGCCGGCAGGGCTTTCTTGCTCCCGTCCGGCAGGACGACCTGAATCTCGGAAGGGGGCATCTAGGGAGTCGACGTCGTGTCGGCGCCGGCCGGGGCAGCGCCCATCGGCGGCGTGTGTATTCCAAACCGGAAGTAGAGTCCCACGGACAACAGAATCATGCCCGCGAGGATCAGCCAGCGCACGACTCGGCCGGGTGGCAGAGTCTCATCCGATGTGGGCGATGTCATTGGACGATATTCTAGTGGCCGCTTCTATATTAAGGAATGGCATACGATCCGCGGCCCGTAGAACCCCGCATCTATAAGCGCTGGCTCGACGCCGGCGCGTTTCAGCCCCGGGAAGGCGCCGAGCCGTACGTCATCGTCATTCCGCCCCCCAACGTCACGGACATCCTGCACGTCGGCCACGCCCTCAACAACGTCATTCAGGACGTGCTGATCCGCTTCGAGCGGATGCGCGGCCGCGCCGCCGAGTGGCTGCCGGGGACCGATCACGCCGGGATCGCGACGCAAAACGTGGTCGAGAAGCGTCTCGCCAAGGATGGCAAGACCCGGTTCGATCTGGGCCGCGAGCAGTTCGTCGAGGAAGTCTGGTGCTTCGTCAAGAAGACGGGCAACACGATCATCGAGCAGCTCAAGGTGATCGGCAGCTCGTGCGACTGGTCGCGGCTGCGGTTCACGCTCGACGAAGGGTACTCGCGCGCGGTCCGCGAGGTGTTCGTGCGCCTGTGGGACGAGGGGCTGATCTACCGTGGCCACCGCGTGATCCACTGGTGCCCGCACTGCCTGACGGCGCTATCAGATGAAGAGGCGGAGCACCACGAGACGCAGGGCAACCTCTATCACATCAAGTATCCGCTCGACGATGGCTCGGGGTTCGTCACCGTGGCGACGACCCGGCCGGAGACGATGTTCGGAGACATCGGGCTCGTGTTCAATCCGAAGGACGCACGCTACAGGAAGCTCAAGGGCAAGCGGGCGAAGATCCCGCTCTCAGGGGTCGTCATTCCGATTGCCACGGACGACGCGGTGGATCAGGCATTCGGTACGGGAATGTTGAAAGTCACCCCGGCCCACGATGCAAACGACTTTGATATTGCCCGGAGAGTGTGGCCGAAGACTGAGATGCCGTTGATCATGACAGAAGATGGAAAGATGGAAAGTGGGAACGATGGAACGAACAAACATTCCATCATTCCATCATTCCATCATTCCCGCGTGCCACCGGATCTCGTTGGTTTGGACCGCTTCGAAGCCCGGAAGCGCATCGTGAAGCAGCTCGAGCGCGAAGGTCTTCTCGTCAAAACAGAGCAGCACAACCACTCCGTGCGCCGCTGCTATCGATGTGATACGGTGGTAGAGCCCAGGCTCAGCGATCAGTGGTTCGTGAAGATGAAATCGCTCGCGGAGACGGTGATGCGCGGCTACGCCGCGGGCGAGTTCCACATCGTGCCGGAGCGCTGGAACGCGACGTTCGAGAACTGGATGAACAACATCCGGGACTGGAACATCTCGCGGCAGCTGTGGTGGGGACACCGCATTCCCGTGTTCACCTGCGCGAACGGGCATGTCTGGGCGGATCGCGAGGATCCGGAGAAGTGTCCCAAATGCGGCGCTACGCCCACGCAGGATCCCGATGTGCTCGACACCTGGTTCTCGTCGTGGCTGTGGCCCTTTGCCACCTTCGGCTGGCCCGAGCAGACGCCCGACCTCGCGCGCTTTTATCCCGGCCACACGCTCGTGACGGCGCCGGACATTCTATTCTTCTGGGTCGCCCGCATGCTGATGTCAGGCTATCACTTCATGGGCAAGAAGCCGTTCACAACGGTGTACCTGCACGGCTTCGCGCGCGACACCAAGCACCGCAAGATGTCGAAGTCGCTGGGCAACGGCATCGATCCGCTCGTCGTAGTGGAGAAGTTCGGCGCCGACGCGCTGCGGTGGACCTGCGTGGCCAACACCGCGCTGGGCGCGGACCTCCTACTCGATCCCAACGACCTCGAGACGACGTTCGCGCCGGGCCGCAATTTCGCAAACAAGCTGTGGAACATCGCGCAGTTCGTCCTGGGCCAGCTGCCCAAGAGCGTGCCCGCGATCGACGCCGTCGATCGCCGCTCGCTCACCCTGGCGGATCGCTGGATCCTGTCGCGGGCGCAAGCTGTGATCAGCGAAGCGACCGCGTCGCTCGAGCAGTTCCGGCTCGACGAGGCGGCCAAGCGCTGCTTCGAGTTTGTGTGGAATGAGCTTGCCGACTGGTACGTGGAGGCGGTGAAACCCAGGCTCGAGGATCCGGCAGCCAAAGCGGTGCTGGCGTACTGCTTCGACCTGTCACTGCGCCTGCTCCACCCCATCGTCCCTTTCATTACTGAGGAGCTTTGGCAGAAGTTGCCCGGCCGGAAGGCGAACGAGCTGCTCGTGACGGCGAAGTGGCCGGCGCCGCGGGCGAAGCTCGAAGATCCGCGCGCCGATCAGGAGTTTGCGCGCGTGAAGACCGTGATCGAGCAGGTCCGCTCGATCCGGGCGGAGTATCGGGTGTCGCCGAAAACCAAGCTGCGGCTGACGATCGTTGCGCGCGGCAACGACCGGGCCGAGACATTCGAGGGCGAGCGCGACACGATCGTGCGGCTGGCACATCTCGAGAGCCTCGCCCTCGACGGAGTACCTCAGGGAGTGGGCGCACACGCCGTGTTCGGCGACGGCAGTGAAGTCGTCGTGGCACTGGAAGGGGCCGTCGATGTTCGCAACGAATGTCGCAGGCTCTCGGAAGAAAAGGATCGATTGGAAAAGCAGCTCGAGGGCCTGGCCGCCCGGCTGACCAACCAGAGCTTCGTGTCTCGGGCGCCACAGGACGTTGTGGCCAAGGAGCGCGAAAAGGAAAAGGCATGGCGCGATCAGCGCGACGTCCTGGCCGGCAAGCTCAAGTCGCTCGGCTGCTCCTAGCCGGCGGCGCCGCGGGCGCCGCGCTGCTGCTCGCGTGCGCGAGTGTCGGCACCCCACCTGGCGGGCCGCCCGACAAGGAGCCCCCGAAAATCGTCCAGGTGAAGCCCGAATCGGGCGCCGTCGTCCCCAACTGGAAGAGCAGCGTCGTGATCCAGTACGACGGCGTGATCGACGAAATGCCCGGCAGTGGGAGCGCGGGAAGTATGTCGGGCCTCGCGAAGCAGATCCTGCTGTCACCGGTCCGAGGCCCGGTGAGAGTGGATTGGCACCGTAGCAGCATCTCGGTCAAACCGAAAGAAGGATGGAAGCGCCGCGTCTACCGGCTCGAGATTCTGCCCGGCATCATGGACCTGCGCCGCAATCGGAGCGACTCCGGCAAGACGGTCTTGTTCTCGACCGGTCCCGAGATCGGGCACGCGCGGATCGGCGGGATCGCGTTGAAGTGGATCGACCAGACGGTTCTCCTGCGCGCGCTGATCGAAGCGGTGCCGCTCCCGGACAGCGTCGGGTACTTGACCATGGCGGACTCGGGCGGCCAGTTCAACCTCACGAACCTGCAACCGGGGCGGTACATCGTGTATGCGACGGCGGACGACAACAGCGACCGGCGCCGCGGCCTGCGGGAGGGGTACGACTCCGCCCTGGTGACACTCGACTCGAGTAGCAACGTCGCGCTGTTCACGTTCCCGCACGACACCGTCCCACCGCGGCCACGTACCGCGACGTACGTCGATTCCATTTCGGTGCGCGTCGAGTTCAGCCAGGCGCTCGACCCCGCCGCACCGCTCGATACCGCCCACGTGCGCGTGCTCGTGCTGCCCGATTCCTCGGCGGTCCCGATCGCGCGGATGCTCACGCAAAAGCAATTCGATTCGCTCACCACCGCCGCCGCCGCCGCTCGCCAAAAAGCGGATTCGGCTGCCGCGGCCGCGCGCGACACGACCCGACGTCCACAGATGGTGCACGACACGTCGGGCCGTCCCAACATTCATCCGACCGTGCCCCCTGGACCCCCGGTCCGTCCTCCGGCGCCGCCGCCCCCGCCGCCGCCGCAGCGAGCGGGACCGGGTCGGGCCGCCGCCCCGGCGAAGTCGTACGTGGACTCGACGCTCGTGAAGCAGCTGCTCGCCCAGCGCCCCATTCCGTCCGATAAGATCGTGATCAGGCTCGAGCACCCTCTGAAGCCCGAGACCCGGTACGTCGTGCGGATCATCGGCGCGACGAATCTGATCGGGAAAAAGGGCGACGGCGACATCGGCTTCACCGTCCCGAAACCGGTCGTTCCGGACTCGACGCGGCGCGCCCGCTCACAACCTCCACAACCTCCACCAACCTCCAAGCCGCCTTCATGACCGCCGATCCTCGCCGTCACCTGCCGTCGATCGATGCGCTCCTGGCGGCTCCCGGCGTCGCTGCGTTGCTTGCGGCGCATCCGCGTGCCCTCGTCGTGAAAGCGGCGCGCGCGGCGGTCGACGAGGCGCGGGTGAACGGCGGCACCGCGCCCGCCGAGGGCTGGGACGCCGCGGTTCGCGCCGCCGTCGTGCGGCTCGCGGTGTCGTCACTCGCCCCGGTGATCAATGCGACGGGTGTCGTGCTCCACACCAACCTCGGCCGCGCGCCGCTCGCCGCCGCGGCCATCGCGGCGATCACACGCGTCGCCCAGGGCTACTCCGCGCTCGAATACGACCTCGGCCGCGGCACGCGCGGCTCGCGTCACGCGATCTGCCGCGATCTGCTGGTCGAGCTGACCGGCGCGGCCGACGCGATGGTGGTGAACAACGCCGCCGGCGCGCTACTCCTTGCGCTGAGCGCGCTCGCCCGCGGCAGCGACGCGATCGTGTCGCGCGGCGAGCTGGTCGAGATCGGCGGCTCGTTCCGGATTCCCGACATCATGGCCCGGTCAGGCGCGAGAGTCGTTGAGGTTGGGACAACGAATCGAACCCATCCAAACGATTATGACAGAGCGCTGACGGCTGAGAGCAGAGTGCTCCTCAAGGTCCATCGCTCGAACTTCCAGGTGACCGGCTTCACCGCCGACGTGGCCGTCGTCGAGCTGGCCGAGATGGCTCACGGTCGCGGCATCGCCTGCGTGTACGATTTGGGCAGCGGGCTGCTGTTGAATCTTTCAAGGTGGGGCTTGAGCGGCGAGCCCACGGTTCCCGAGGCTGTGGCGAGCGGCGCGGATCTCGTCGTCTTCAGCGGCGACAAGCTGCTCGGCGGACCCCAGGCGGGCATTCTCGTCGGCAGCGAAGCCGCGATTGCCGCGTGTCGTGCCGATCCCATCGCACGCACGGTGCGCGCCGACAAGCTCACGCTGGCGGGGCTCGAGGCTACCCTCGCACTGTATCGCGACCCGGAGGTCGCCATTCGTGAAATCCCGGTACTGAGGATGCTCACGGAGAGCCAGGAAAGCATCCGCGCGCGTGCCGAGCGCCTCGGCGGACAGTTGATCGAGGGAGACTCTGAGGTCGGTGGCGGCTCGTTCCCGGGTGCCAAACTGCGGACCTGGCTCGCCGGATTCCCGGACGAAGCGCTCGCGGAGCGGCTGCGCGCCAACGATCCGCCGATCATCGCGCGCGTGGCGGGCAGCCGGGTCTTGCTCGATGCGCGAACAATTTTCCCAGAACAAGTGGAGACGGTCATCGCAGCACTGACGGCAGATGGCTGACGGCCGTCATCGCGCGGTCTTCCTCGACCGCGACGGCACCATCGTCGACGATCCGGGATTTCTGCACGAGCCCGACAAGGTCAAGCTGCTGCCGGGAGCCGCCGAGGGGATTCGACGGCTGAATGACGCTGGCTACCGCGTCGTCGTCGTCACCAATCAATCGGGTATCGCGCGCGGTCTCTACTCGGTACGCGATTATGAGATGGTGCAAGAACGCCTCGGCGCACTGCTCACGGCGCACGGCGCACGTATTGACGCCGCGTACTTCTGCCCGCACCACCCGCAATTCCCTGGTCCCGGCGGAGCCTCCTGCGACTGCCGCAAACCAGGCCTCAAGCTGTTCCAGGAAGCGCAGGCGGCGTTCGACATCGACTTCTCACGGTCCTGGTGGATCGGCGACCGGCTGTCGGACGTGCAGCCGGCGCGGCTCTTGGGCGGCAACGCGATTCTGGTCGCCACGGGGGAAGGCAATCTGCATCAGGGGCAGGCGCGGGCGCTCAGTGTGATGGTCGTCGCTGACCTGGGGGAAGCGGTTCAACACATTCTTGCGACAGGCTAAAGCCTGCGGATTTGTGTTCGAAGTCCTGATTCCACATAATAGCCCGCACCCCGCCCTACTGAAGGAGTCGCGCATGCGCGGACGCATCCTGACACCTCTCGCCGCCCTCGCCGTTCTTGCCTCACCCCTCATGTCCCAGAAGCCGGCCACGCGCCCCGCCCCCCCAGCGGCGGGAATCGACATCCCGGTGGCGCGGAAAGCCGTCGTGACGATCCAGGCGCTCGATGCGAGCGGCCAGCTCATGGCGAGCGGTACGGGGTTCTTCGTGACCGAGGGGTACGTCATCACCGCGGCGCACGTGCTCGAGGATGCCGCCGGCTGCCGCATCGAAATGAGCGACGGCCAGCAGCAGCGCTGCTCGGTGGCCGCGGCGGATACTGCGAAGGACGTCGCGATGCTGATGGTGTCGGGCCGTCCGGCGGTGACGCTGCGCTGGGGGACGAGCGAAAGCATGAAGGACGGGGATGATGTGACGGTGATCTCGAACCCGCTGGGCCAGCTGCCCGGCACCGTCTCGCGCGGGATCATCTCCGCGTCACGCGTGGTCAACGGCACCAAGCTGCTCCAGATCTCGGCGGCGATTTCGCACGGCTCGAGCGGCGCGCCGGTCTTGAACGCGCGCGGCCAGGTGATCGGCATCGTTCGCAGCACGATCGAAGCCGGCCAGTCGCTGAATTTCGCGACCGCCACGGACGCGATCCGTAACCTCAACAACGATCAGGTGGCGGTGGCCGAGGGCCAGGCGCTGCTCAGCTCGAAGAACATCGTCAATACGGCCAGCGGCTCGGCGCGAGCGTCGCTGGGCAGTCCGGTGAGCCTGCCGCAGATCAGCGTCGGACAGACGCTCACGGCGAGCCTGTCTGGAACGGATTCGCTGTATCCCGACACGACGTACTACAAGATGTATCAGTTCACGACCACGCCGGGCCGCGAGATTACGATCGATCTCTCCTCGAACGATTTCGATCCGGTGCTGATCGTGCGCGGCGACGGCCTGGCGCAGTCGCTGGTCAACGACGACGGTGGTCCGGGTTGCGCCGCGCGCGTGTCGCAGGCGTTTTCGGCGCGAGGCCCCTATCACATTCTCGTGAACACCACCGCCGCGCCGCACCGGCAGACGGGGCGCTTCACGCTCGCGATCAGCGAGGGCAGCCAGCACGTGCAGGACCGCAGCGAGAACGACTGCTCGGCGGGGGGCTCGCAGGTCGCGGGAGCGCGGTCGCCCGCGACGCCGATCCGCCTGGGCGAAACGATCAACGGCACGCTGACGAGCAGCGACTCGTTGTACCCAGACAACAGCTACTTCAAGTACTACCAGTTCACGGCTCCGGCGGGACGCCCGGTCACGATCGATCTCTCGTCGGACGAGTTCGATCCGGTGCTGATCGTGCGCGGCGCGGACCTCAGCTCCTCGCTCATCAATGACGACGGCGGGCCAGGCTGTTACTCGCGGGTGTCGCGCATATTCCCGAGCACCGGGCCCTACCGCCTACTCGTGAACACGACGAACTCGCCCGCCGATTGCCAGAGCGCCGAGAACGCCAGCGACAGCACCTCGGGCAGCGCGGCGCATTCCATCGACGTGGGCCAGACGCAGCAGGGCCGCCTCACGCGCAACGACATCGTGCTGGACAGCGACACCACGTACGCGCAGGCGTGGACGATTCAGGGCCGCGCGGGCCAGACGATCACGATCGATCTCGAGTCGGACACGTTCGACTCGTACCTGTTCTTGCGCGGCCCCGGCATCAGCTCCGGCCGCGACTTCCAGGATGACGATTCGGGCGGCAACTGCCACGCCCGGCTCACGGCGACGTTCCCGCAGGCCGGCGAGTACGAGATCGTCGTGAACACGGCGGGGGGCGAGCACTACGTGACCGGCGCGTTTACCCTGAGCGTCACGAGCGGATCCAAGCCCAAGTCAGTAGCGGCGTGCCGTCGTAATCAGTGACTGAACGGTTGGAACCGGTTCGTGTCGCCGTGCTGGTGTCGGGCGGCGGCACGAACCTGCAGGCCCTCCTCGACGCCTTGCACGATTCTCCCATCGCCCGCATTGCACACGTGATCTCGAGCCGTCCCGACGCCGGCGCGCTGGAGCGGGCGCGCCGGGCCGGCGTGCCCACCACGGTGCTGCGCGACGCCGGCGACCCCGCCGAGGTGCTGTCCGCCCTGGCCGGCGCGCAATTGGTGGTGCTGGCGGGCTACCTCAAACTCGTCCACGCTTCGGTCGTCGCGCGCTTTCGCGGCCGGATCATCAACATCCACCCCGCCCTCCTGCCCGACTTCGGGGGCGCGGGAATGTACGGGCGCCGGGTGCATGAGGCGGTGCTCGCGAGTGGTGCCAAAGAATCGGGCGCGACGGTACACTTCGTGGACGAGGACTTCGATCGCGGCGCGATCATCGCGCAAGAGAAGGTGCGGATCGAATCAGGAGACACTCCCGACACACTTGCGGCACGCGTCCTGGAAGCGGAACATCGGTTGCTCCCGAAAGTGGTTCTTCAACTGGCGAAGGAGCTTTCATGAAGAGAATGATGGAAAGTTGGAACGTTGGAATGATTGTTCTTTCCATCATTCCATCATTCCATCATTCTCTCTCGGCCCAAACCGCAGACAATCTCGCAATCCGCTTCTCGGGGATGACAGCGATAACCGGCTACGAACAAGCCATGACCGACTCGTTGCTCGCCCTTCTGCCGGGAAGCACACGGGATCGTATAGGCAACGTGACGGTCACGCTCGGCCGAGGCTCGCCCAGGCGACTGGTCTACTGCACCCTCGACGAAATCGGCTACGCGGTCGGCAACATCACCGACGACGGCTACATCCTGCTGCGTCGCGTCGGCGGCGGCGCTCGGCTGTCTCCGCTGTTCGATCAGCAGATCGAAGGCCACCGCGTCACGCTGTTCGGCCGCCGCGGCGCGGTGCCCGGCGTCGTCGCCGTGCGTTCGACGCACCTGACGCGGGGCCGGCCCACCCGCGACGAGCCTCCGTTCACGGTCGACAATGCGTACGTGGACGTCGGCGCCGCCTCCCGGGAGGAGGTGCTCGCGCTGGGCATCTCCGTCCTCACCCCGCTGTCGATCACCAAGCGGCCGCATCGCTACGGCGATCGCGCCGCATTGCTCGCCGCTCCCAACGCGGGCCGGCGTGCCGCCTGCGCCGCGCTCGCCTCCGCCGCGCTCTCGCGCCCGCGCGTCAGCGGCACGGTCGTCGTGGCCTTCACGGTGCAGAGCCTGTATGCGGACACGGCGGGACTCAAGACCATCGTCAATCTGCAAGGACCGTTCACCGAGACTCGACAGCTTAGTGTGCCGGCGAGGTTTCCCGACACCACCGTCGAGACCGTAAGCCTCCGGGACGTGGATGCGTTGGTGGCCGACGTGGTGAAATGGATCGGCGGTGGGCGATGAAAACGTTGGAACGATGGAATGATGGAATGCTGGAACGATGGACGGTGATTATTGCATTCCTTTCCATCATTCCATCATTCCACCTTTCCGCCCAAGATTCGAGCCGAATCTCAGAAGCTCAAACCGTTCTCTCGGCCCTCGTAGAGAGTTACGGGGTGTCAGGTATGGAGGCGCCCGTCAGAGCCACCGTCCAGCGGCTGCTGCCCTCCTGGGTCAAGACCGAGACCGACACCGCCGGCAATCTCTGGGTGCGCGTCGGGCAAGGCGACGGACCGGTCGTCATCGTCGCACACTTGGACGAGATCGGCTTCCGCATCGACACGATCAACGCCGACGGGACGCTC
>WNFW01006115.1_pt1 | contig 10174 bp, 7 predicted proteins | sample 5400131 | NCBI WGS metagenome assembly WNFW01 (sample SAMN13153362, study PRJNA577476) | soil metagenome | isolation source: 20 cm soil or saprolite under grassland replicate 1 | place: USA:California | collected 2016-06-15
ACCAGAAGACCGGTGTCGAGATTGTGCGCAAGGCGCTGTCCTGGCCGGCCCGCCAGATCGCGATCAATGCGGGGGAGGACGGCTCGGTGATCGTCGGCAAGATCCTCGAAAAGGACCAGTATGCCTACGGCTTCGACTCGCAGACCGGCGAATACGTCAATCTGATCAGCAAGGGTATCATCGACCCGACCAAGGTGGTTCGCGCGGCGATCCAGAACGCGGCTTCGGTCGCGGCGCTCCTGATCACCACCGAAGCCATGGTGGCCGAAGTGCCGAAGAAGAGCGCGGCCGGCGCCGGCATGCCTCCGGGCGGCGGCGGCATGGGCGGCATGGACTTCTGATCCGACGCAGTCGTCCCGGACGCGGTGCAGCGCGAAGCGGTGCACCGCAGAGTCGGGACCTCGCTCAACAATGCAAAACCCCGGCAGCGATGCCGGGGTTTTTGTTTTGCCGAATTGAGCGAAGTAAAATCCGAGATTAGCACTCAACCGTCATTCCGGGACGCGCTTCTTGGCGCGGGCCCGGAATCCATACTCACGACGATGGTTGTGGATTCCGGGCTCTCTCGCGAAGAGTTCGCGCCCCGGAATGACGAACGATAATTTGTGATGGCTCGGCAATCAATGATCCATAGTCCCTTGCGGGCCCAGCAAAAGGGGCCAGTGGCGCGTTTGTTTCCGCTGGACGCCCGACGGGCCGAGGCGACCTTCTGGCATGCGAACGAGGCTGCCAAGGCGAGCGCGCGCGAGCGTATCGGGAAGAACCTGTCGGTTGCCGCCGACCACCTTGAGAGCCGGCAACACGTCGTCGGCGAGCGCTTCACCGTGGCGGACGCCTATCTTGCCTGGTCGCTGCCGCTGCTCAAGTACGGCGGCGTCGACGTCGCCGATTGGCCGCCGCTGGTCAGCTATCTCGATCGCATCCGGCAGCGCCCGCAGGTCAAGGCGGCGATCGAGACCGAACAGGAGATACGCAAGACGCTGACCGTGCGATGGGTTGCGCCCTCGCCCCGCCCGCTCAGTCGATCTTCGCGACCACCGCCAGCCGTTTGACCTCGCCGTTGCGGTAAGCGTTCAGGAAGGCGTTGTAGTCCTTGAACGAGACACAGCCGTTGGAATCGCCGTTGGGCCCGAGCATGTAGGTATGTGCGAGCAGACCGGACCGGCCGAAGACCGCCTCCTCGCCGCCGATGGGATTGAGCCGCAGCGCCGGCACGCCGTGAAACAGCGTCTCGCGCGGCTCCAGGTCGTAGACATGGGGCGGCGTCGGGCCGTGCATTCTGACGTTGACGAATTTGGGATCGTCGAGTTTTGAGCCAAGGCCCGAATGCGCTTCCAGTTTGGTGCCGTCGGGCATGTACACCGTGTGCGCGGAGATATCGTAAACGGCAGTCGACCGGTCGTACGGTGCCGATCCGCCCAGTGCCGGGTTTTGGCTTGATCCAGTTCCGAGGCTACCCGTCGCGCTGGCATCCGCGGACGCGTAGGCCAGCGACGGTCCCGACGACTTCAGCTTGCCAAACAACTTCTCGAAGATCGTGGGTTTTTCCGACGCGGCCGCCAGCACCGCCGCCTTGGCGCTCTCCGTCATCTCGCGGACACGGTCGCGAGCCGGTTGCTGCGGCAATCGAAGCGCCGCGGCCTTCTGCGGAGGCAGCGGCGCGATTTCGGCGACCTGGCGATTTGGCGCCGGCCGCGAAACTTCGGCCTGCGGCGCGGACGCCGCGAACCGGTCACTGAACGTCAGCGAGGGCCCCGACGACAAACTTGCCGGGGCAGCACTCAGGGGCGCGGGTGAGGACACGGCAGCAAAAACATCGTCAAACGCCGGTGACGCGCCGCGGACCGCCGGCGCCGGTGCCTTCTTGACGACAGCCACATCATAGTTGGCGGTATCGGCAGTATAGCTGCCGTTATCGGCGGTCGGATAAGGGCTGGCGCCGAAAACATTGGCATATACCAGCCAGGCGGAAGCCAGCACGGTGCAGGCGACGGCCGTGCCGCCGACAATGGTAGAGGAATTGGTATTCCGGGATGATTTTCGGTGATGATGTGCCGCTAGATCACGGCGCGCATGCGTCGTGTATTTCATTCGCCCCGCATCCAGAATGCTCCCACCTTTTTCCCCATGCAGGCAGCGTTCGAAGCCCAGCGTGCCCGAAAGGCACATTCGAATGCGGACCTGCGCACGAATCGTCGCAGTACGAGAAGTCCCGGCCCGCGTTTCGCAGAGGACCGGGCCGTCATTAAGGCGGTTTTTCGTTAAATGCGGATTAAGTGGGGGCGGAGATGCGGCACGGCAAAACACAGGGGTCGGTCTCGTCGGAAGCGACCTCCGATGGCGACACTGCGCAGCCCTCAACCTCAGGTGCTTCAATAAGTTAGCTTTGGATACCAATCCGTGCCTCATCCCCGCGGCGTCGCGTCCAAAATCGTCCAGATCGGCATCAGGTCAGGTGCGCCGCGCGGATCCTGACCGGGGTCGGCCGATGCGCCATTCATCTCGCCGCCCCAGAAATGCCTTATTGTGGAACCGTTCGATTCCTGTCGGCGGGTGAACACGTTGAACGCCGCGTCGTCGCCGCCGTCCCTGGTCAGGGCGTGATAGTCGCCGCTGAACTCGCCGGTGACGTCCTGATACAGCGGCAGGTAGTGCGAGCAAATCAGCGCGTAGCGGACCCGCCCCTACTCCAGTTCCGGCGGCGGCGATCGGTCCAGCACCGCGCCTTTGGCGCCTTCCAAGAGATCGAGGGCGTAGGTTTCGATCGTCAGCGGCCCGCGCTTGCGCGTGAGCTCCGCCACCCGATCGATCCGGGCAAACGCTTGCTTCAGATACGGCCGCCCGCCGGGCCGGGCTTCGTCGACATACAACAGCTTGCCGGACAGTTGCGCTGGCTCTGGCTCGGGCATGTTGACCCAGCGGATGCGCTGCGTCGGCTGCACGACGCAACTGCCCTTGGGCAGATAGAACGCGAGCCAGCCGGTGGTGCCGTAATCCGGCGCCAGCACGCAACCGGCACCGACGCGGGCGCGAACCGTTTCGATGTCGCGGGCGAGATCGCGCCAGCCGACGCCGACGCTGCGCACGGTGGCGTCGCGGCGATACCCCGACAGCACGCCCGTATTCGCCTGCACGATCAACAGCGCAAACATCAGGACGCCTGACGGCATCGCCCAGCGCCGGCAAAAATCGGCGGCGCGCTGCTGGCGCGGCTGCCAGGGCATGACATCGGCGGCGACCGCGGCCGCGATCGCGAACGCCGGATAGACCGGCGCGAACCAGTTGGCCTCGACGCGGGCGTGCAGCGAATGCCAGATGAAATAAACCACGATGGTCCAGAACGTCGCGTTGATCAGCCCGCGCGCGGCCGGCGCGCCAACCTTGCGCCAGAACAGCGCGTGAAGTCCCATCGCGCCGAGGATGAATACCAACGGTGTTGCGAAAGCGATCTGGGTCGGGATCAGTTCGCCGATAAACGCCGGCCTGAAATCCTCGATTCGGGCGCGGCCGATCTGCTTGATGAAGGAGACCCAATGGTGATCGGCGTTCCAGAGAATGACCGGTGAAAATATCGCGAGCGAAACCAGGCCGCCGAGATAGGGCCATGGCGAGATCAGCCAGCGCCGCAATTTCGGCACCGCCACCAGCCAGATCAGGATCGCCGGCCCGAAAAACAATGCCGTGTATTTCGACAGCAGCGCGGCGCCGACCGCGACCCCGACCGCCAGCCACCACGCGCCGCGGCCGCTCTCCAATACTTTCGCGAGGAAAAACAGCACAAAGCTCGAGGCCACCAGCAGCGGCGAATCCGGCGTCACGATCAGGGTGCCGACCGCCGCCATCAGCGTGACGTTGAGCAGCATCGCCGCGGTCGCCGCCACGCGGACGCTACCGAACAGGATCGCGGTTGTGCGATACACCGCAAAGCTCATCGGCAGCGCCAGCAAGATCGAGACCAGCCGCACGCCGAGTTCGCTGTCGCCTGCTATCATGGTGCCCAACCGGATCACCAGCGCGACGCCAGGCGGGTGATCGTAATAGCCGCCGGCGAGATGCTTCGACCACATCCAGTAATAGGCTTCGTCGAAGGTCAGCGGCGTCCAGGCGGCGGCGGCGAGCCGCAGCACGACCAGCGCCACGATGGCGAGCGCCGTGGTGCGGACGAGCCGCGTCTCGTTCGGGCTGGTCGCCGGTGCAAGGCTGGCAGCTTCGATGCCTGCCGATTCAAGGCCTGGCAGGCTCATCGCTTGCGCCAGACGAACAATCCGGACATCGCGTAATTCCACACCACGCCCATCAGCGCGCCGGCCGCGCCGGCCAGCCACCAGATCGGCTCCTGATCGTAGACCGAGAATGCCACGCCGACATTGGCGAACAGCCCGACGCTGCACACCAGATAGAACAGCAGCAGGCCGCGCAGGATCGCAAAACCCTTCAGCCGCTGATCGCGATAGGTGAGAAAATTGTTCAGGATGAAATTGCTGGTCATGGCTGAGAGCGCGCCAAAGGCCTGCGCCTCGGGAAACGGCCAACCCAACCCCTCGAGAGCTGCGAACAGCGCGCCGAGATGCACCAACAGGCCAATCGAACCGACCATTGCGAACAGCAAAAAGCGCAGCGACACCGCGTCGTGGGTCAGCTTCGCCAGCACCAGCCCCAGAAAATCCAGCGCCACCATGGAATCGAGCTTGCTCTCGCCATGCAGCCGCGAGCCGAAGCTGTAGGGAATCTCCTTCACGCGCAGCGCGCCACGGGTGGTGGCGACGATATCGAGCAGGATCTTGAAACCCTGGGTGGAGAGTTGCGGCGCCAGCTGTTCGAAGCGATCGCTGCGGATCATGAAAAAGCCGCTCATGGGATCGGCAACCTTGACCCGCAGCACGCGCTTTGCCACTTCGGTGGCAAGCGCGCTGGCGCCGGCGCGCTGCTTGTTGAAACTCTCGGCGCTGCCGCCCGCGACATAGCGGCTGCCGACCACGAGATCGGCCTCGCCGGCCCGCAGCAGCGCCAGCATTTTGGGCAGTTGGGTCTCGTCATGCTGCAAATCGGCATCGATCACCGCGGCGCACGGCGCGCTCGAGGCCAAAATCCCCTCGATACAGGCGCCGGACAGGCCGCGCCGCCCGATCCGCCGGATGCAGCGTACGCGGCTATCCCCCCGCGCCAGCCCGCGCACCACGTCCCAGGTGCCGTCAGGTGAATTGTCATCGACGAAGATGACCTCGAAAGCGATACCCTTAAGGGTTGCCTCCAGCCGCCGGAACAGCGTGGTGACGTTGTCGCGCTCGTTGAAAGTCGGGACGATGACCGAAAGCTGAGGCGAACCAGCGGCCTGCGGCGGGTTTTCGGGCCCCGGTCTGATGGCTTCATTCATGCGGCATGCGTATATCCGCAGGTCAAGGGGAAGCCAAGGCGCAGCCCCGAAAACAGCCGTGGTTTGCCAGGTTTTGCGCCTATCTATTCGCAAAACCGGTAGCCGCCCACGGATCATCCCCGATCAAGTCGGGGACAGCCGTCCGAGGGCAGCTTTGCGGAATAGTCGCACGGAGGAGTCTAAAACGGGCCAAAAGCGGCCCAGAAATGCCAACGACCACGAACAGAGGGCGCGCGTACATCCGGCGCAGCCGAGCTATTCAGTGGTCGTCCCAGCGCCGGAGCTATGAAGCATCGACGTCGCCGTTAAAATCAACATAGGCAAGGTCGAGACGTTTCGCAAGGGGCCAAGGGGGCTACAATCGTTCCGGGCGCGGCGCAGAACTTGCACTTCCCTGACGGCGCAGCTAGACGGCGCAGCGGAGTACCCAATTCTTGATGCCAACACACGAGCGCCACGCAAGGAACAAGCCAAAGCCGCGATTTTTTCGCAGCTACGGCGGAGTGTCACCCTCTAGGAGTGAAGAATGGAGATAAACGAGATGGCGGGGCCAAACCAGAATAAACCGGGTGGCAAGAAGCACGGCAAGCGGAGCCGCAAGCCGGATCAACTGCGGAAGCCGGAGCCGGCTCCGTTGCCGGCCGAGAAGCCCGGGCAGCTGCGCAGCCAGAAGCCCGAGCAACTGCTAACGCAGACGGCTGAGCCACAGCAGAGTGCGCCACCTGAGCAACTGCCGAGCCAGACACCCGAGCCAGCGCCAAGTGCGACGCTCGAGCAAACCCTGAGCGCGACGCTGGAGCCAGCGCAAAGTCCGATGCCCGAGCCAACACTGAGCGAGACGCCTGAGCCACTGCCGTGTGCGCTACCTGAGCACACGCTTAGCCAGACGCCCGGGCCACTGCATTGTGCGCTACCTGAGCAAACGCCGAGCGAGACGCCGGATAACGCAACTGTGGCACCGGCGAATATCGCTTCGATCGACTTCCAAACGATCGCGTCGGCCTACGGCGACTACACCAAGAAGTCGTTTGCGCAGACCAAGGCCTATGTCGAAAAACTCTCCGGCGTGCGATCGCTCGACAAGGTGGTTGAGATCCAGACCGAATTCGCCAGGCAGGCCTACGAGACCTTCGTGACGGAATCGAAGCGAATTCGCGAACTCTACAGCGGCCTTGCCAAGCAGTCGCTTAGGCCTTTCGAGGGCTTCACGGCCAAGAAAAACCGGGGAACGCATTAGGGCGCGGACTCACCCAAGCGCGCAACCAATGCCGTTCAGGACACGCCGGTCATCGACACGCGGCATGCCCGCGCGGCTTGTTCGGCAACATCGGCCTGATGGCAGCCATTCAAAATCAGTGAGTTCGTGGCGCATGACTCGAAGCTCCGGTTTGGAAGCTTGAATCACGATAATGGAGCCGATCTCAACACCTTCCCGGTGGCCAATGGCGCGTGCGCTTTCCGGTCGCTATCGGAAGAAAAGCAGACATGCGGCGGACATGGCAATATCGACGCTCTCTTGACCCATACTAGACAACTGGCCTGATTGGCATTTGGACTGGATTTGCGCCATTTCTCACTCGCCGCCCAGTCGCAAAGTGCTAGGCTTTAGAAATTGCACAACGCGTGGTCCTTACCGGGGGGCACATGCAACGGCGGAAATTCATCAAGCTCGTGGGTTGGGGTGCGGTGACGTGGCCGCTTGCCGTGCATGCGCAACAACCAACGAAGATGCGGCGCATCGGACTTCTTCGCGCCGCGCAGCAGCCGGAGCACGAACTCGCCGCTTTTCTGCGCGCACTATCCCAGCACGGCTACGTGCAAGGGCGCAATTTCGTTCTGGTACCGCAAGTAGGCGACGGAAGCACCGCACGGCTCCCGGAACTTGCTGCAGCGCTGGTGAATCAGGGAGTCGATATAATCGTGACCGAGGGCACGGTGGCGGTGCGGGCTGCGGCGGCCGCAAGCAGTACCATCCCGATCGTGACGGCGTCAGCCGCGGATCCATTCATAGGCGGCCTCGTCAAGAACCTGTCGCGTCCGGGCGGAAATATCACCGGATTTGCCAGCATGGAAAGGGATATCTCTAGCAAGGTCTTCGGGATACTCAAGGAAATGATCCCGGCGCTTACCCGGATTGCCGTCCTTGCGACACGCCCGATCTGGCCCCTGTTCGCGCCGGGCCAGGACCAGGCCGCAAAGGCGCTCGGTATCGAATATGGCTTCATCGATATGCCGCAACCGGAAGCGGTCGGCGCCGCCATGCGCCAAGCACTCGCTGAAGGGGCACAGGGCGCTGTGATGCGTGGCAGCCCGTACTTTTCGTCTGTACAGCGGCGCCTAATTATCGATAGCGCGGCCGAACATCGGTTGCCCACCATCTACGAGCGGCGCGATGATGCAGAGCGAGGCGGTTTGGTGAGCTACGCTCCCAATGTCGAGGATCAATATCGTGCCACGGCGGAATACGTCGTTAGAATCCTGGCGGGTGAAAACCCGGGCCAGCTTCCTATCCAGCAACCGACAAGATTCGAGATGGTGATCAATCTCAAAACTGCAAAAGCGCTTGGGATCGAAATCGCGCCGACCCTTCTCGCCGGCGCCGACGAGGTGATCGAATAGAGATACGGTTGCTGCGGCGCACGAGTCCGGTTGGCGTCACCGCTGTTGGCCGAACCGGGTTTCGTTACCTGGCGCCGGACATGCGCGGACACGGAAACGGCAGGTCCAGCGTCTATGGGCAGCATGCGGACTACGCGGTCGAATCAAAAGCAGGCCGTTCAGTTGCTCGAAGATGGGAAGAACCGCCTTTGTTCTTGAATAGCGCACGAAGCAACAACGTGACTTGCCGATGGTGACCTCTTTCGGAGCCCGGGGGAAACGCGGGGCATAGCGCAAAATATTGCGCCTATGCTCAAAGAGTTCCGTCCTGCTGTAGAGCCGTTGGGTCTATCGGCAACACACGAGAGCAACAGCCGGCATGGCAGCCGCCTAATCGCCTTTCAGTCACCGGGGCGATTTTGGTGAGTAAGCGAGTCTGCCACTTAAAAGTTCCCGAGTCGCTGATCCGTTTCGCTCACTTTCAAGATTGAGATTGCCACCGGTACCGGAACAACTACCGGTATAAACAACTACCGGTATAGCCTCTATTACGACACACTCAAACCATAGGATTTCCCAGATGGTACCGTCCCTGGTCGTTGTTTGGACCGATTTCGAGATGCTGAGTGCGCGCTCGGTAGCGGGACGCTTCAGGAGAACGAGAATAAGAACCAGTTCTGAGCACGCCCCATTGTTGCGTCACAGTAACGGGGAGGATCACCATGGTGAAACAGGCACCTCAATATAGATCAGGCGACCCTGACGTCGATGCGTTCGACGAAAACACAGCCGATCATCGAGTAGCGCCCTACAAGTTACGGCAATCAGCCCAAACGGATATTTATCCGGAGAATTCCGTTCCACTGTTTCTCTTCGACGATGACGGCGAATTGGATCCGAGCGAATACGTCACTCCCCTGCTGAAGAAGCGAAGAGCTTCCATCTCGTTCCGAATTCTTGCGGTTGTTTGCGCGGCTGCGGCCGTGACGGTTCTGGTCGCGCTGTTTTCTTCGGATGCCGCACGGGATATTGCCATGAATGTCAAAGCTTCCATGGCCCCCGATTTTCCGGTTCAGTCCGTAGCCGGGCAATCCGATCCGTCGCAACTGACAGCACGTGACAGGCAGAAGGATCTCGCTCGGCCATCGGCGACGGAAAATCAGACGCCTGGCGTTGGAAGTGTCACAACGGCCGCCGCGGCGTCCGCGCGTGAGGAGATCAAGATTGCCCATCAGAGCGCGCTGCAGGGCCGCGCTCCGGCCGCTGCAGCTGTCGCCGAGCCCACGACGCCGGGAGATGCGGTCCATCATCTCGATCCCGATGTAATCGCCGCTTTGCTGGGGCGCGCGGATGCCTTGATCGCGAGTGGCGATGTCGCCGCGGCCCGCCTCGTGCTGCGGCGCCCGGCAGACGCCGGAGATGCGCGCGCCGCCATGACGCTCGGGGGAACCTACGATCCCGCGATTCTGGAAAAACTGGGCGTCCATGGCTTCATGCCGGACGTCGCCATGGCGCGAACCTGGTACGAGAAAGCCAAAAAGTTCGGATCGGCGGAAGCGCCCCGGCGGCTCGAAATGCTCGCAAGCAGGCAGCAATAATCGGCGGCCCACACCACACGTTTCAACGACACATTCACTGCCGACCAATTCAAACGGGCCAAGTCCGCCGAATTCCGGACACGGCACTCACTTCACGGCACTCGACCAATGTGCCGCAGATCAAAGTAAAGGGTAAAGTCATGTGCGCTTCCAATGCGACTGCCAGAAATCTCTTGATGTGCCTGTCGTTCTTCCTGCTTCTTGCATCCTTGACTGTCCCCTTGCGTCCTGTTTTGGCTCAAAGCCAAAAGCCTCCGGTCAGCTACGATGAAAAAAAGCGTCAGGCCAACGATATCGCGGTAACGGTCGTGGTGTCCGGCATCTCATGTACGTGCGCGAGGTTCACCGAGGACATCCGGAACGTCGTGAACGACCTCGGGCCAGACGGGATTCGCGTCCTGCCGGTCCTTGGCGTCGGCGGACTTCAAAACGTGAACGATGTGCTGTTTCTCAAGAACATAGACATGGGCGTCGTCGACGAGGACAATCTTCGGCTCCTCAAGAAGAAGGATCCGGTGCTATACGCCAACGTCGAGCAGCGCATCCAGTACATCACGAAGCTTTACAATTCCGAGTTTCACGTGCTCGCGCGCAACGACATCAA
>WNFW01016988.1_pt1 | contig 10173 bp, 8 predicted proteins | sample 5400131 | NCBI WGS metagenome assembly WNFW01 (sample SAMN13153362, study PRJNA577476) | soil metagenome | isolation source: 20 cm soil or saprolite under grassland replicate 1 | place: USA:California | collected 2016-06-15
CGAAGCCGTCCGCGCCCTGCTAGAGGCGATCGAATCGCGGCATCGAAAGTTTCTCATGGTGATGGCGACGGGCACGGGCAAGACTCGGACGGCCGTGGCCCTCGTAGACGCCCTCGTGCGCGCGCATTGGGTGAAGCGCGTCCTGTTCCTCGTGGACCGCATCGCCCTCCAGGAACAGGCCCTTCTCGCGTTCAAGGAGCACCTGCCGTCGGCGCCGCGTTGGCCAGAGCAGGCGGAGAGCACCTTCAACCGCAACGCGCGGGTCTACGTCACGACCTATCCTACGATGCTAAATCTGATCCAGGCGGGCACGACGCCGGCCACGTGGATCTCCCCATTTTTCTTCGATCTGATTGTGGCGGATGAGAGCCACCGCAGCATTTACAACATCTACCAGCAGGTGGTGCGCTACTTCCACGGGCTTACCCTCGGCCTCACCGCTACGCCCCGCGATCATGTAGAGCACGACACCTTCGCGCTGTTCGAGTGCCCGACCCACGACCCAAGCTTTGCGTACAGCTTCGAGGAGGCGGTGCAGCACGACCCGCCCTACTTGTGCGACTTCGAAGTCCTCAAGGTCCGCACGAAGTTCCAGGTCGAGGGGATCCGAGGGCCGAAGCTCGACGAACCAGAGCGCGAACAATTGACGATGGAGGGGCTGGACCCGGAAGCGATTGACTTCGAGGGTACCGATCTCGAGCAGAAGGTTACGAACAGCGGGACCAATACGCTGATCGTCAGGGAGTTCATGGAGGAAGCGATCAAGGACCCGTCCGGTACTCTCCCGGGCAAGTCAATCATCTTCGCTGTATCGGTAAAGCACGCGCGGCGACTCCAAGACATTTTCGATCAGCTCTACCCGGAGCACCGCGGTCGGTTAGCACGCGTCATCGTGGCGGACGACTCCCGGGTCTACGGCAAAGGCGGACTGCTCGACCAGTTCAAAACGCAAGATATGCCGCGCGTCGCGATCTCCGTCGACATGCTCGATACAGGCGTGGACATCAGGGAGGTAGTGAACCTGGTGTTCGCGAAGCCGGTCTACTCCTACGTCAAGTTCTGGCAAATGATTGGCCGAGGCACGCGCGTCTTGGAGATCGACCCCGCCTTGAGAAAGCGCTGGTGCCCAGCCAAGGACAGGTTCCTCATAATCGACTGCTGGGGGAACTTCGACTACTTCGAAATGAACCCGCGAGGCCGCGAGCCCGGCCAACAAGTGCCAATGCCCGTCCGCCTCTTTCGAGCTCGAATCGACAAGCTCGAGGTCGGACTGGCCCAGAAGGCGGTCGACGTGGTGGAGGCTGTCAAAGCCGATCTTCGAGCCGACCTCGCGTCGCTCCCGACAAATAACGTCGTCGTGCTTGACCGGCAGGCCGACCTAGCCGCAGTGAGGGGCGATGAGTACTGGACTCGCCTCGGCCGCGAGCAGATCGGTTTCCTGCATCACTCAATCGCGCCGATCCTCAGGGCGCGATCCGACGTGGACTTCAAGGCCCTGCGATTCGAGACCGACGTTGTTGAGCTCGGCACTTCGATCCTCGCCGGAAACCGGGAGGTCGCGGACGCGTTGCGGGAGACCGTGGTCGAGCAAGTCGCCGAGTTGCCGCTCGGGGTCAATCTAGTGGCCAAGGAGCAAGAACTGATCGAGGCAGTACTCGGCCATGCGTTTTGGGCGCTGGCAGATGACGGCAAGTTGCGCGACATCGTTGCGCGGCTCGGCCCGCTCATGCGCTTCCGCCAGGAGCGTCGGGACGCGATTCTCGCGCTCAACCTCGCCGACATCACGGCGGTCCACGAGCGAGTCGTTGTCGGCCCGGATGGCCGCGACATGCCTATTGCTGCCTACCGACATCGGGTAGAAGAGACGGTCCGTGCGCTGTTGGCGGAGAATGCCGTCCTACAACGACTGCAAGCGGGAGAACAGGTGTCCGACGGAGACCTTCATGAGCTTGCCGACGTCCTACGGCGTCTGGACCCCGCGATCGATGAGGACCGGTTGCGCAAGGTCTACGACGTGCGCCAAGCCAGCTTCGTGAAGCTCATTCGTCACGTGCTGGGCGTCGAGCCCCTCGAGCGATGGTCTACCTACGTGACCCGGGCGTTTGAAGACTTCATCGCGGGGCATACAACGTACACAGCCTTCCAAATCCGGTTTCTCCAGACCCTCCGCACCTTCATCCTTCAGCGAGGACGAGTCGAGCGTCGGGACTTGGTTGATTCGCCGTTCACGCAGCTGCATCCGCAGGGAGTGCGAGGCGTCTTCCCACCACAGGACATCGAGGAGATTCTCGGGTTTGCCGGCGGACTTGTCGCTTAGCGCCCCCACAGGCTCGAGAGGAACTGAATGCTGAGTCCGACAGTCCGTTCGAAAGTCGATCAACTGTGGGACCGATTCTGGTCCGGCGGAATCGCCAATCCACTGACGGCGATCGAGCAGATCAGCTACTTGCTTTTCATCCGCAGGCTGGACGCCATGGATGAGATTCGGCGCGGGCACGCCGACTTCACGAAGGAGCAGTACAAGTCGCTATTTGATGGCAAATACGCGACAAAGGATGGCCCGAAGCGTGCGCGGCAAGAACTCCGATGGTCCACGTTCCGCCACCTGCCTCCCGACGAGATGTTGGAGCACGTTCGGGATCACGTCTTCCCGTTCATCAAGACGCTCGAGAATGGGGGACAAGTCTTTACTCGTTACATGCACGACGCCGTGTTCATCATCCCAAAAGCATCGCTTCTCGTCGAGGCTGTAGGTCTCATCGACGAGATCTACGCGGAGCTTGAGCGCGAACGAAGCGAAGCCCGCCAGTCCTTTCAGGACCTTCAGGGTGATCTCTACGAGTATCTGCTATCGGAGATTGCGACGGCCGGGAAGAACGGACAGTTCCGTACTCCGCGCCACCTCATCCAAATGATTGTAACGCTCGTGGACCCGAAGCTAGGGGAAGAGATATGCGATCCGGCGTGTGGCACGGGCGGTTTCCTTCTCGGATCCTACTTGCATATCCTGACCCAGCACACCAGCCCCGAGCACCGGATCGTCGCAGAGGACGGCATTGAGCGTGGCCTATTGGCTGACAGGCTTGCCGATCCACGACAGTGGACAGCCCTCCGGGAGAAGACGTTCCACGGCTACGACTTCGACACCACGATGGTCCGAATCGGCCTAATGAACCTTCTGCTCCATGGGATCGATCATCCCAACCTCGGTTACATGGACACTCTCTCTAAAGGCTACAGGGAGAAGGATCGCTATGACGTGGTGCTCGCGAATCCACCCTTCAAAGGGAGTATCGACAAGGGAGACATCAACGAAGACCTGCGACTGAAGACAACCAAGACTGAACTGCTATTCGTAAATCGAATGATCAACCTGCTACGAGTGGGTGGCAGGGCGGGCGTGATTGTGCCAGATGGCGTGCTATTCGGTTCCAGTAAGGCGCATCGGGACCTTCGGACGATGCTGGTCGAGGAATGCGAACTGCAGGGAATCGTCAAAATGCCTGCCGGGGTTTTCAAGCCGTACGCCGGTGTCAGCACTGCTGTGCTGATCTTCGCCAAGGGTGGGCGAACCGAGCACCTGTGGTACTATGACATGCAGGCCGACGGCTACTCGCTCGACGATAAGCGTGATAAGCTAGCCGAAAACGACATTCCCGATGTCATCGCGCGGTGGAGAGCGAGAGACCCTGAGAAGGACACGGATCGCACGGCAAAGGCGTTTATCGTGCCAGTGGAAGAGGTTCGCCAGAACCGGTACGACCTGTCCGTCAATCGGTACAAGGAGTTTGCGTACTCGGAGGCGCTGTACGAGCCACCCGGCGTGATACTGGATCGTATGCGTCAGATCGAGGTGGACATTTCGAAGGACCTCGATGAGCTACGGGACTTGCTGACATGACGGGATGGGAGAAGCCGCCCCAGGTGCCTCTTGGCGACATCTGTGAGCTGCAGATCGGAAGGACACCCTCTCGCGCCGAGCCAAGATACTGGGGGCCCGGCCATCCGTGGCTTTCGATAGCCGACATGAACCAAGGGCGTGACCTATTCACAACGAAAGAGACGATAACTGACGCGGCGGTCGATGAGTGCAACTGTCGGCCGGTGCGTGCCGGAACCGTCGTAATGAGCTTCAAGCTGAGTGTGGGCAAGGTCGGCATCATAGGGCGGTCAATGTTTACGAATGAGGCGATCGTGGCGCTTCGCTTGCGCCAGCCGAGTGAGATGGATGTGGCGTACATGTATCACGCCCTTAGAGCGCTGGATTTCAGCGGTGTGGGGGAGCGCGCGGCAAAGGGAATCACCCTGAATCGGCAATCACTCGCTGGTCTACACGTTCCCGTTCCTCCTTACACCGAACAGCGGCGGATCGGAGTCCTGTTGGACAAGGCTGATGGAATCCGGCGGAAGCAGCGAGAGAGCCGTCGGGCGTTGGATGAGTTCCTCCAGAGTGCGTATTTGGCTCTGGTTGGGCGGCGAAGCAGGGACTACCTAAGATGGCCGGAGCTTCGGCTTGCCGAGCTCGCGAGTAGTGATCCTGGATCGATGCGGACAGGTCCCTTTGGGAGCGCTCTCAAACACTCAGAGTTCGTCGATAGTGGAGTGGCGGTGCTAGGTATCGACAACGCCGTGCAGAACCGTTTCGCTTGGGTCGAGCGGCGGTTCATCCCGAACGCGAAGTACGAGAGGTTCAAGCGCTATACCGTGAAGCCCGGCGACGTGATCGTGACTATAATGGGTACTACCGGACGCTCCGCTGTGGTTCCTGACAACATTCCCCTCGCTATTTCCACGAAGCATTTGGCGGTCATCACGGTTGATCGTAGTAAGACAGGCCCGCAGTTCCTGTCACACGCCATTCATTGTGATCCGATAATTCTCGCGCAGATCTCCGCCGCAAATCGAGGAGCCATCATGGCGGGGTTGAACCTCGGGATCATCAAACACCTGCGAATTCGAGTACCCCCGTTATCGGTGCAGGCGAGGTTTGACGAGGTGGTGAAGCAGGTGTCAGCTGTTCGAGAACGACTCGATGAGAGTGAGCGTGAGGGAAACCAACTCATCGACTCGGTTAAGCACCGAGCGTTCCAGGGGGTGTTGTAGGCAGAAGGAAGGCCGTCGTGGGACGCAAGGGTCTGAGTCCGTGGTGAAATCAACGTGGCACGCGGACATGGTTCTTAGAGCCGAGGAGCGGATCCATCCATGAAAGGACTTCCACTGCGAGTGCGGCAACTCCTGGATAAGTCTCGGGAGGTCGCAATTCTAGCGGTGGACGTCTTTTCAGCGCTACGAGAAAGTCGGCGGCGACAAGAAGGCTTGGGAGCTTAAGGAGTGTGTGGCGGCTTACTTCGGGACCGACAACCCGCCTGAGCGGAAGAATCTTGAGCTCTTTATCGAACTTAGGAACAGGATCGAGCACCGGTTCATGCCTCAGTTGGATCCGGAGATTGCAGGCGAGTGCCAAGCGCTTCTAATGAACTACGAAGAGACGCTGGTCACGGAGTTCGGCCCTCGATCCGCTCTTGCTAGCGATCTGGCGTTCCCGCTTCAGGTCACGCGGATCCGGAGTGCCTCTCGAAATACCGCGCAGAAGAAGCTTCAGGCCAAGGAATTCGGTAGGGTGAAGACGTTCTTGGATGAGTATCGGGCACGACTAGATGCGGACGTTTGGAACGGATCTCAGTTCAGCTTCCGTGTTTTTCTCATTCCGAAGATAGGCAACCGTCCAGGCAGCTCTGATATGGCCGTCGAGTTTGTGAAATATGACGAGACAAAGCCTCAGGAAATGGATCACTACCAACGCGTCCTGGCCTTGATCAAAGAGCGACAGATTCCGGTTTCGAACGCGGGGCTATTGAAACCAGGCACCGTCGTCAAGCGAGTTGCAGCCGGGTTGGGGCGCCCCTTCAATTTTCATCACCACATGGTGGCGTGGAGACTCTTCGCAGTCAGACCGCCTTCGAAATCTCCGAACCCAGCTTCATGCGATCCAAAGTTCTGTCGATACGATTCGGCCCACTCGGACTACCTGTACACGGAAGAATGGGTGAAGCACCTTGTAGACCAGTTCTCCGACCAGGGGCGGTATGATGCGGTGTTCAAGAAGCATTGAGGCGCTCAGGAGATTTTCTAATCACTGTGGGGGAGCTGCAATCAGACGGCTCCTTCGACCCGCCCGAATACGAAGCTGGCTAGGGAGCCGCGCTCGTGTCTTATTCGACAAGCGGCGGGAGTTCCCTGTAGCGATCGAACCAGTCGCCGTAGGAGCGGATACGATCGGCTGGCATCCCAACATCTCCCCAGAGATACGTCGGCAATTTGTCCTCGTCGAATGGCAGCGTTGTCCCCCGCTTTGCGCTGATGACGACTCGCCGACGTCGGGCAAGAGCGTAGCCGAGCTCCATCATACAGCTGGGGCGAACGCCGGTGAGATCGACGACGACGAGTCCAGCGCGGTGCAGAGCCTCAAAGATCTCGACGTTCATGAAAGCCCGCTCTGGGCTACCTCGCCCCATCTCCCGCGGCGTGAAGCCGCGATCCTTAGCTACGGCATCGACGACGTCGCGGAAGAAACGCTCGACGCCAGGATAGTCCTGATGGTCGGTCGCTAACAGGCGAACGTAGAAGGCCGACGGCGGGCGCAGGTCGGCCAGGAGCCGCCCTAGTTCCCCGGCAAGAGCATTGGCGTCAGCATCCTGCCCTAGTCGTAGCGATGAGAGGCGCCCGGCTGCGCTGCCAGCACCTTCGCGAAGTCGAAAAAAGTGATCTGGGCCGGCTAATGCTCGTTCGTGGAGGAAGCGGCTCCCGCCGTTCCCGTCGTTGTTAAGCGCGCCGAGGTCCGCGTAGATCGGGAGGACCGGCCTTCCCTCATCGCGGTAACGCTCGGCGAGGTGCTCGGTGCCGGCGCCGCCGCCCAGTGCGACGAGGATGTCCCCTCGGACCAACTGCCGTTCGCGGATAAGGCCGGCCATGCGCCACCCCGGAGGAGCGACATCGAGCCCGAAGTCGGAGCGGCTTCGGCATTGCTTCCAGGTCTCCGCCCGACTGTTGGGCACTCTCTCGAGGCCGTGTTGGCTAGCGACGGCTACGAAGCGCTCGGGTCGCAAGGCCGGCCACGCCGGGGCAGGGTCGTGAGTCTCGGCGACGACCTGAAGTGCCGTCCAGTCGAAGATGCACGGCTCACCGCAATCGCCTAGTGGCTCACTCCCGGCGCCGACGACAAGTCCCCCGCCTTTTCCGACGATGCCCTTCACAAACGCTTGGACGAATGTGTGGGCCCTGCGGAGGAGAGTGGCATCGCAGCTCTTTCCGGCGCTGCCGGTCAGGTGTACGCGCAAGCCGCGCATCACGCCTGGGTCTCGCGGATGACGGGGGTCGGCTCGAGTTCGGCAGCAGCGATGAGCAGGTCGTCGACCGTCAGTGCTCGATCCGGGTAGGCGCGCGCCAGAGCGGTGGGGATCAGGCGCGTCTGGATGTCGGAGAATGTGAAGGCAGGGCGTCCGTCGCGCGCGCCAGTGATCGTCACGAGCTCGTCAACTACCTTGGGTGTGAGCTCGACGCCGGCGAGAGTCTGCGTGAAGAGCTCCCTGCGTTCATGTTCGTCGGGCCGCCGGAATTCCTCGATCAGGGCAGCTCGGCGGAGCACGGCTGGGTCGAGCGCCGCGAAGCGGTTCGTGCACAATAGGATCAAGAGTCGCCCGCCGAGGTGCCGGGCGTCGTCGATTTTCTGGATCAATGTGTTGACGCCGACGCGGTCCTCGTGGTGAGCGCGCTCGGCCGCCCGGTTGAACGCGAGGGCGTCGCCCTCGTCAATGATTAGGGCCACGAAGCGCTTGCGACCGGCGAGACCGATCGCCTCGGCGAAGGCATCTCCGATGAGCGTGCTCATCTCACCCACGTGGCCGATGCCTCGCACCCGTGTGCTCAGCTTGAGCACGAACCCATCCGTGTCCAAGAGTCTCGCGAGCGCATCTGCAGCGGCCTCCGCCGTTGCCGTCTTCCCTGTGCCGACGTCACCGTGGAAAATGATGAGCGGATAGCGGTCGCCAAGAGCAGCTACCAATCCTGCACCGCCACCGTGGTGACGACCGGCCCAACGTTTGACGCCCTCCACGTCGGTAAGGAGTCGCATCTGCCCGCTGAGGCGTTCAAAGCGCCGGGCGAAGCCGACGAGACGCGCGGCCTGCGCACGAAGCGCCTGGTCGGGCAGTTCCCGGCGAGACTCGAACGCAGTGTCCGGGGACTGGCTCATGCCGAGTAGCGCGTCCTCTCGATCCCGTAGGCACGGCTGGCGTAACGGCGGTCGGACGAGCTTGACATGATTCCATAGTTACCGTCGAAATTGGTCGTCCCCCAGCCGCGCATATACACGTTCGCGAACGTCTGGCGCTGTTCGTTGGAGAGGTCCCACCATTTGGCACTGAAGTACACGATGATCTGTAATGCGTCACCTTCGTAGCTCACCCAGTAAAGGTCTCCCGGCCTATCGGAGGACCAACCTGAGGCGTTGGTCGAGACGCGGTAGACAACGGCCTGACGGATAGCGCCCCTCGATGACTTCAGCTGAAGGTGCACTTCCCGGAGGTACTCTGCTTCTGCGAGTGCCTTGATCTCATCGATCGTCGTGTCGACGAATGGAGTCGAGTGCAGGTTGGTCCACTCAGCAACCATTCGGTAGTCGGCGGCAAACGAGGCGTACACACGCTGGATGTCGTCGCGGTTGAAAGTCTGCGTCAGTGTGGTCGTCATATCATTCGATTGAGAAGTTGTCGCCGAATAGTTCCTTCCAGGCAGCGACGGTTTCGCCCTTGCCGGGAAGCCCCTGCGCCCAAGTGATCGTCTCGTATGCCTGGCGCGCAGCCGCGACCAGCGCGTCACGCTCGCCGGCTTCGATCCGCGAGGCCACGTTGTTCTCTTCATTCGCTGGGTCCACGATGACGACCGGGTCGGGGAACACCGTCGGGTCGACGCCGTCGAACGTGACGCCGTGGCCCAGATCCCGGATGATAAAGAGGAGGAGACGTCGGAGGCCTTCCTCGATTCCCTTCGCAGCGCCGTTTCGGTCAACGAGGTAGCTGAGCATCAGCTCGAAGTGAAAGGACTGGACGCCGTCGAGCTCCTGCCAGTGGCACCACCGTTTGGCCAGTCGAAGAGTCGGCGGCAGGAACTCGTCGCAGGAAGCATGGTCGCGGTAGTGTTCGAGGTGAGCCTTGACGCTCGTCTTTACGCAGTCACCTTCGCGAGAGTACTGGAGGCCGTAGTCTCCATCAGCGTCGAGCGAAACGATCGGTACGAGGTCGACCTCGAGTCCGGTCCCTTTGAAGACGACGCCGAACGTCCGCGCCCCTGAGTCGTCGAAGTCTTCCTCGCTCTTTTGGGGGTAGGCCGCGAGCAGAAGCCTCTTGATCAGCCGCTGAAGGTCGGCGATGTCGAATGCGGACTCGTCATCGACTTCGAAGTACACCCCCACATCCGCGTCGACGGGTTTTCCGGCGCGGGGCCGGTTGCTCGTACCTTTTTCGAGCGACCCAGCCCGGCGAAACTTTTTGATGCGGTACGACCCGTCGTCGTCCAGTACCCTCTGGAGCTTATCGAGCAAGCGGTTTACCTGCTGCCTATACTCGTCGCGCTCGTTGCCTGGCAGCGCCAGCTTGTTGGTGACGTAGGTCTCGAGTTCCTTGTCGGTGAATCTCACGGGCCGATCCCTTTCCACATGAAAAGCCGGTTGAAGATTCCGGCCTGCTCGATCGCATCATCGAGCGCGTTGTGCGTGTGCCGCCGCGACGAGATGAGCTCGGGCGGTAAGTCGCGCCGCCCGGCGAGGTCGAGCGTCACGCGCGCCTTCTGTTGGTACATCGTCTTCATGTCGAGCGCGCCCGAGAAGCCGAACGGTGACTCACCGACGAACCGCATGAAGTACCAGTGGATGAACATCCAGTCGAACACGACCGGGTAGCCGACCATGACTGGTCGGGCCCCGGCCGTCTGGGCCTGCACCCACTCTGCAGCCTCCTGCATCGCCGCTACAGGGTCAGCGCCTTCCCGCGCGAGCATGGCTCGATCGAGACCAGAAACCTTGAGTGCGGCAGCGTCAAATTCATCGCTGATTGGCTTCGACTCCGCCGCCGACACGTTCTACCGCGAGCTGAAGCCAATCAGCGATGAATTTGACGC
>WNFW01004117.1_pt1 | contig 10172 bp, 10 predicted proteins | sample 5400131 | NCBI WGS metagenome assembly WNFW01 (sample SAMN13153362, study PRJNA577476) | soil metagenome | isolation source: 20 cm soil or saprolite under grassland replicate 1 | place: USA:California | collected 2016-06-15
TCCAATTGATCGTTCTGCTTGCGAATTCCGATGCGCAGGCGAGAGGTTATTCCCTGCCGCCCGAGCAGCCACCACAACGTAAGGGATTTTGCGAGACAGGAAGGGTGAACCAGCCCGTGCCGGTCCGCGGCGTTGACCATATGCGCGGCCAAAACCATTTTCATGTTGAGGGAATCTGAATCCACTTGGGGCGTTCGGCGCGCGAGAGTTCTTTGCAGCGTTGATCGAGTCGGCTGGAAACCGCGCAACCTCAAGCTCAGAGAAACCAGCGGCAACATTGCCAGCGCGCGCAAAAACAGCATTTGCGCAGGGCGCTCCAGCGCGCTAAACCGCCGCAGGCTTTCCAGCATCAGCGGGCGACACTTGGAGCAAACCGTGTTCGACGAGGTGGCCCAGCAATTCGGTCAAGTTCTCACGCAGCAGCTCCGGCTGGACGTCGTATTCCGTGAGCAGCTCCTGATACGCAGCGTCAATATTTGGTGAAGTGGTCACCAATTGCCACATGCGCGTGCCGGTTTCATCAAGGCCGAAGTACTGTTCCGTTTCCAGGTTAAGCAAAACCGATTCCTGGTCCAGAAACCGTACGAGGACGTGCGCGGGTGTGGCAGCGCGATCCTTGAATGTCAGCATCGGCACGGCTCCTCTAGAAACTTCTGTCAGCGGACTGAGAGGGACAGTTATCTCGGTCAGTATTCTACCGGGGATTGCGCCGCTTCGCTATGGTACCGGGCGATGGCGCCGGGTGTCCCTGCGCTTCCACAGGCCCCGTTTCAATTGTCTTCCAAGGGAAGACACGCTATAAGACTCCTGGTGGCTGCCGCCGCAATCCAAGTCGAATCTTTGTCCAAATCTTTTCCGCCCGCCCGCAGCGGCTGGCGCGCCTTCTTTCAGCCTTTCGAGAAACCCACGGCTGTTGCCCTGGCTAGCGTTTCATTCGAAGTCCACGAAGGCGAATCGCTCGCCGTTCTTGGCGCGAATGGCGCGGGAAAATCCACGCTCCTTCGCATCCTCGCTACCCTCCTGGTTCCAACCGGGGGGCACGCGAGCGTTGCAGGCCATGATACCGTCCGCAAGCCGCGCGACGTCCGCCGCCGTCTGGGCTATCACGCGGGCACAGACCACGGTTTCTATGCGCGGCTGACGGCCCGCGAAAACCTGTTGTTCTTTGGCCAGTTGCATGCGCTCTCGCGCTCCGCAGCGGTGCGCCGAGTTTCTCAGCTTGCGGAACAATTCCAACTGACTGATGCCCTGGATCGCCAGGTACGCACCTTGTCCTCAGGCACGGTGCAGCGCCTCAGTCTTGCCCGCGCCTTGCTTCATCAGCCTGAAGTCCTGCTTCTCGATGAACCCACGCGCAGCCTGGATGCCTTTGCGGCGGCGGAATTTCGCCGTTTCTTGAAGTCAGAAATCCTGCGCGACGGCCAGACTTCCTTGCTTTTTGTTTCGCACACATTGCCAGAGGTCGAGCTGCTCGCCGATCGCGTGGCCGTGCTGCACGCTGGTCGGCTTCTCGCGTGCGACACTCCCACGGCGTTAAAAAGGAAAACCGGCTCCGCCACTCTCGAAGAGGTGTTTCTGCGCCTCGCCGGCCACCGCACGGAAACATTCTCCGGAGATCAGGCCCCATGACGCGCATTCTCCGCGAAGTCTGGCTCTTTTTCTGGCGCGATCTCAGCATCGCGCGTACCTACCGTACCGTTTTCGTTCTGGAGGCCATCGAAGGGCTCTTCGGCGCAGCGCTGTTTTATTATGTGGCACGCTTCGTGGACACTCCCGGCTTGCAGCGTTCCTTGCCCCAGGGCGGCAGCTATTTCGAGTTTTCTCTGGTGGGGTTTGTTTTTCTCGATTATCTCAACGCAGCTCTTGACTCCTTTGATCGCAGCCTCGAGGAAGCGCGCGACAGCGGCACGCTCGAGCATCTGCTCATCACACAAACCTCCCTTCCCGTTTTCGTAGCCGGGTCCGCCATATATCCATTCGTGGCCACGACGCTGCGCATCGTCATCTACGTTGCCTGGGCGGCCATGCTGTTTCGATTCCCCTTGCATTCCGCCAATTGGATGGGCGTTTTGGCGGTGATGGCGGCGGCACTTCTCGCGTTTTCGGGTTTGGGCATTCTCTCCGCAAGTTATCTGCTGATTTTCAAGCGCGGCAATCCCGCCAAGTGGTTGTTCCTTGGCATTTCGAGTGTTGCCGGAGGCATGCTGTTTCCCGTCAGCATTCTGCCTAACTGGCTGCAATTGGTGGCACGCCTGAATCCCGTCTCTTATGCGATGGAAGCCATGCGCTCCGCGCTCTTGGGCGGCGCCGGCGTGGCCGCGCTTTGGCGATCGCTCGAGATCCTTCTTCTCTTCGCGGTGGTGCTCCTGCCGTTGTCGATGGCTGCCTTCGCCTGGTCGCTTCGCCGCACAAAAATCAACGGCACGCTCACTCACCGGTAAAAGAGAGGCCGGCCCCGCAAAGCGGAGCCGGCCTGAATGCGCTGACAATTTGTGCTTAGGACTTCTTCTTTCTCACGTTGACCTTGAGGTCGATTCCCGGCGCCATTTGTTGCAATTGTTCCAGGCCTGCCTTGGCCTGCGTGCCGTAGGTTCCATTGGGGTCCAGTTCGATGGCTTTCTGGTAGGCCTCGATGGTTCCGGGCGCGAACTCCGGCACCTGCTTATCTCCTACTTTCTTGATCGTCATTCTGTAAACCAGAGAAGCGCCAAGCAGATACCAGGTCTGAGGGTTTTTGGGATCCAACTCCGCGGACTTCTGCAAAGGTTCCACGGCATCGCCCAGTCGGTTCGCGTTGTACAGGCTGATGCCGAAGTTTCTCCACGCCGTCGCCGCATTGGGTGGATCGAGTTCCGCACTCTTGGTATAAGCAGCTTTGGCTTCATCGATTTTTCCCGCGCGCGCCAGCACGTTTCCTAGATTGTTGTAGTAGCCTGGCACGTCCGGTTTGGTGTTGATCGCCTGCTGATAAGCCTGCACGGCTTCGTCGTTGCGTCCAGCCGTGTCGTAGGCTTCTCCGAGCTTGGCCCACAGAAGGTGCAGATTAGGATCCTTTTCGACGGCGGATTCCTGCGCTGCCTTATATTCCTTTGCCGCCTGATCAGCCAGGTCCGCCAGCTTCTGCTTGGCGGCATCGCGCTGATCCGGAGTTGCCTTCTGCAATTCTGCTTTCGCAGTCTTCTCCTGCTCGAGAATCGCGTTAGCCGCGGTAAAGTGCGCCTTCATTCCCTCAAACTTGGTCTTGGCCTCTTCCTGCTTCTTCACCTGCTCCTGTACAGCAGAGCCCTGCTTGGCCATGATCTCCTTGAAGTTTGCGTCCGCCTTGGCGTCTTCTCCACTCCCTACTCGGACCTTAGCCATGGTGTACGGAGGCTGCTTGTCATTCGGCGGGGGAAACGCTGTGATCGTGACGGTATAAATGCCGGTACGCAGGTTGGTAATGCTGTATTTGCCGTCGGTCTCGGTTTTACCGTCTTGCTTCACACCTTGCTCGCTCACTGCCTCCACGGTCAAACCAGCCCAAGGCTTCCCGTTGATGTCCAGAATCTGTCCGCTGACCGATCCTGTCTGGGCGGCAGCGCGGGGCGTCAACACGGAAACAAGGGCCGCCACAAGAATTGCGGCGAGTACGACTGACTTATTGAAAATCTTCATGCTCCATTCTCCTTTTTGTGAGGGAGCTGCTCCGGAATCCCCGGAGCGTTTTCGCCCCATTATCTCTCTTGTTCCTGCCGGATTCCAAGTCTGCCTGCTCTCGGCAAGCCCCGCAAGCTCAACGCCCTGCGGAAACCACGCGCCGATATGGAATAGGGTCGGTGGCTCCTGCTTCCGCAAATGCGCGCAAACGCAGCAAGCAACTGTCGCAGGCGCCGCAAGCCGCCTCTTCTTGCTGATAGCATGACCACGTAAGATGCAACGGCGCTCCCAATTCCAGGCCCCGCCGGATGATTTCGCTCTTTTTCATCTGGATGACCGGGGTCACGATTTCGATTCGCGTTTCCGGCCGCGTTCCGGCGTGAATCAGCTCCTGAAACACGCGGTAATATTCCGGCCGGCAGTCCGGATAACCGGAACTATCTTCCGCAACCGCTCCGATGTGGATTGCGCCCGCTCCAATCACTTCCGCCCAGCTTACTGCCACGGAAAGAAAGTGAGCATTGCGAAAAGGAACGTAGGTCACTGGAATCGCGCTGCCCTGCGGCCCGGGCGCGCCCAACTCATTTTCCGGCACGGCAATCTTTTCGTCTGTCAGCGCCGACCCGCCAATCGCGCGAAAATGATCGAGCTGCACCACAAGGCGCTGACGCGCGCCGTAGAAGTCCGCAATCTCTTCGAAGGCCCGGCGCTCGCGTCGCTGCGTCCTCTGCCCGTAGCCTGCGTGAAGCAGCGCGATGTTTCCCGCGCCATGCCGTTCGCGCGCTATCGCCGTGCTGACGCAGGAGTCCATTCCCCCGCTCAGCAGCACCACCGCTTTTCGTGCATCGCTCATTTCGCCGTTTTTCTTCCTTGCTTCATTACTTCCCTACGTGTTCACTTCGTTTTTTCAAACTCCCTTGGTCGCCGGATCCCAAATAAACTTGTGCAATTGCAGTCCCAGCCGCACGGGCAGGTCGTCGGCCAGAATCCACTCCGCCAGCAGCCGCGGTTCAAGCCCCGGCCATTTTCCCTCTGGATCTTCAAACACCGGAGAAAACAAAACCCCTCGTACACGCCGCGCCAGCCGGTGCTGCCGCGTGAATTCGCGGGCGAATTCGTAGTCCCGTTGCGTCGAAAGCACAAACTTCACTTCATCGTTTTCCGTCAGCGCTGCCAGATTGTTCGCGTCGAATGTGTCCGGCTCGCCAGAATCGGGGCACTTCACATCCACAATCTTGATCACTTCCTTCGGCAAGCGTCCGATGAATCGCTCTCCGCTCGTTTCAATCATCACCGTGTAACCGGCCGAAACCAGACTTTCCGCCAGGGGGTAAATCTGCTCTTGCAGGAGTGGCTCGCCCCCTGTTAACTCAACCAGCGGAACCGCCGCATCGCTTGCTTGCTTGCCTGCGCCGCGCCCAGCCAATTCGTCGACTCGCGCCAAAACCTCCTCGACCGTCATCTTCTGGCCGCCGTGAAACGCGTACGCCGTGTCGCACCACGTGCACCGAAGATTGCACCCCGTCAGTCGCACAAAAATGCATGGCAATCCAGCGCGTGTGCCTTCCCCTTGGATCGATTTGAAAATTTCAGTGATGACCATGACGATGGAATTGGCAGCAGGCTGCTGCTCTTTCGAATTACTCCCCGCCCTTCGCTCCGCTTCTAGCTTTTCTGGGCCATAGCCAATAGGCAGCCGCAAAAAAAACCAGGCCCCCTAAAATGAGCCGCGGATAACCCGGCGAGAGCCCTATCAAGCGGAATACCAGAACGTAGCCCAGGGCGACCAGAATCGCGGGAATGAGGATGATGAGCAACGCGCGGTTCATTGTTTTCCTTGAGCTTCAACCAGCCGCTTCAGATGCTCCCCGAACGCACTAGTTGCCGGGCCGGTACTGCGCCCGGCTCGTCTCTGTCTCCCACAAAACCACGTCCGTAATCCGCGCGCCCGGCGGCATGCCCTTCAATTGCTTGGTGATCTCTTCGTAAAAATACTTGGCCACGTTTTCCGCCGATGGGTTCACAACTTTAAAAGGCTCGAGGTCGTTCATGAACTGGTGGTCCAGCCGCCCCATGACTTCGCGAATAATCTGCTTCACCTGTACGAAGTCCACCAGCAAACCGATCCCGTCGAGTTGCGGACCCTCGACGGTCACGCGCACGCGATAATTGTGTCCATGCGGATTTTCGCACTTGCCTTTGTAGCCGCGCAGAGCATGCCCTGCGGAAAACGTTTCTTCCACGCTGACTTGAAACATGTCACTCCAGAAACTGCGCCGCCTGCCTCACCATATTTCTTAGTTCGTAACGCTTCAGGCGGGACCTGCCGGATACGCCGCTTTCCCCTTGCTGTTTCCGTCCAAGAACCGGGCCACATCGGTCAATTCCTGGGTTACCCGGTAGCGCGGCAGCGACTCCAGAAAAATTTTACCATAGGGCATGCGCTGGATGCGGGTATCGAGCAGCGCCAGCACGCCCCGGTCGGTCTTCGTTCGAATTAGCCGCCCAAATCCCTGTTTCAGCGACAGCACGGCTTGCGGCACCTGGAATTCCGCAAAGGCATTGCGCCCGTCTTCCTGCAGTGCATGCACGCGCGCCGCCACGATGGGATCGCTTGGCACCGCGAACGGCAGCCGGTCCACAATCACGCAGGATAACTGTTCGCCGGGCACGTCCACGCCTTGCCAGAAACTGGCTGTTGCGAACAGCACCGCAGCTTCTGTGTTCTTGAATCGCTCCAGCAGCGCCGACCGCGGCGCCGTTCCCTGCAGCAGTAAGGGAAAAGAGACGCGCGAACGCACGCGTTCGAACAAATCATTCATCTGCGAATAGCTGGTGAACAGGCAAAATGCCCGGCCCTGGCTATGCTCCAGCAATTGCACAATCTCGTCTGCGGCCTTGGACGAAAATCCCGCGTCCCGCACGTCCGGCATTTTCCGCGGCAGATAAAGCAGCGCTTGCTGCGGATAATCGAACTCCGGCGGCAGCGCACGCTCCTTCGCGTGATCGATGCCCAGGCGCTGGCGGATGTAGTCGAATCGTCCGCCCACCGTAAGCGTCGCCGACGTCAGAATTACGGTGTCGAACTGCTCGAAAAGCCGCTGCCGCAGAATCTGGCTCACGTCGATGGGCGTGGCCGTGAGGAAAACACCTTTGTTCCGCCGCTCGTACCAATACACGAAATTCTTTTCATTGGATTCGAACAGGAAGGTCAATTCCTGCCGCAGCTCGAAGCTGCGCCGCGCGATCCGCGTCAGCTCTTCCGGTTTGGTTGTTTGCGCGGCGAGTTCGGTTTCCAGTCTTTTCAGCGAGGAGACCATCGCGTCGTACGTCTCGCGGTTCTGTTCCAGGAATGCCGCGCGTTCGTTCCGCGAAAACGAGAACCGTCCTTCGCGCGGCGGAAACAATTCGAAGAAACTGCGGTTGCGCTCGCGAATCCGCTGTGTTTTCCGCAACAAAGACGGTGTGCCCAGACGCAGCAGCCTCAGCGTTTGGTCGGTGTCCCGCGCCAGTTCCTCGAACCGGAAGTTTGAAATCTGCCGCCCAAAATACTCGCTGGCCACGTCCTCCATCTCATGCGCCTCGTCAAACACCACCGCCGAATATTCCGGCAAAATATTGCCGAAATCGTCCTGCTTGAGCGCCAGGTCCGCGAAGAACAGATGATGATTCACGATAATCAGGTCGGCTTCTTTCGCCCTTTGGTGCATCCCGGTCACAAAACAGGGATTGAACGACGGGCACTTTTGCCCCGTGCAGGTATCGCGCCGCGCGTCCAGCCGTCCCCACAATTCGGAATTGTCCGGCAAAAACCTTAGCTCCGCGCGGTCGCCCGTCTCCGTCAGCTTCGCCCAGTCCTTGATTTGCCGGAACGCATCCAGTTCCTCGATGCCCTTCAGAAGCCCCTGGTCCTGCAGCTGATTCAGCTTCGCGAGGCACAGAAAATTCGACCGCCCCTTCATCACCGCCACTTTCAAGTTGGGCGCAAAATGCTTCTGCAAGAACGGAATGTCTTTCTGGAAAAGCTGCTCTTGTAAGGATTTCGTCGCCGTGGAGATCACCACGCGGCGCCCGCTGCAAATCGCCGGAATCAGGTACGCCAGCGTCTTGCCCGTTCCCGTACCGGCTTCCACGATCGCGTGGTGATGCGTTTCGAACGCGTCGTCGACCAGTTCGGCCATTTCCATTTGGCCGGCGCGGTATTCGTAGTCCGAATTCACCACCGAGCGGTCAAATCCGCCTCTCATGCATCTCTCGAGGAATCCGCCCGGGCCAAACACTTCCTGCATCGACGGTTTTGCAGTTTCGCCTTCCGCCACTGCGCGCGCCTGGTTCCTGGCGTTTTCGTCCACCGTCGGGTCATCCTCAATAGGCACGTACGTTCGCTCGACCGTATTTGCCGCGCGCCTACCCTTCTGGGTCGCCGCGTTCACTCCTAAATTGGCGCTCTTCTTTGGCAGAATTCCACCTTCGCTCTCGCTCAACTCGACCGCAGTTCAACCGCCATTCAACTGCTGTTCGACCTAAGACCAGCTACGATAGCACACCCTTCACTCGCTACCTGGGCAACTCCGGGCCATAGCCAGGACTCGCCGCACGTTACGAATTCCTGACCTTTAGCAGTTGAACAACGGCCTCCATTTTGAAGTGCCGCACTCCAGTTGGCCGCGCTACATTCATCGGGGGACGTTGAGCGCGTTTTTCCTGTCCAGGCCAGGCAAGCGCGGTTCAAACTTTCGTGGGGGCTCCATGAATCGCGGGAAAACTCTTTCTTTTGCCGGACTCTTGTTCGCAGCCTGTGTCTTGACCTCATGTAGCGGTCCGAAAACGCCTTGCACGACGAACTGTACTCAGCAAGGTACCGCTAGTGTGAGCGCCACGATGGCCGCGGTACCTCTCGCTCCTCCTCCGGGCACAAACATCCTTTCTTTTGCGGTAACCATCACGGGAATCTCGCTCACCCCTTCGGGAGGCGGAAGCGCGGTGAACCTCACCCTTCCGGCCACCAGCATCACCGTGGACTTGATGAGGCTGCAAAGTGATTCGGCTTTGCTCGGGCAAGCCCTGGCCACAGTTCCGGCGGCAACCTATAACCAGATTACTGTCTCGGTTTCCAGCGTTGTCGTCACCTACTGCACGCAGACCTCGCCCGGCACTCAAGGCTGTGCTACGGGGACTGTTGCGCAGGTGAGCCAAACTACAGCTTCTACTCCCTCAACCTCTTCCTTTTCGATGACGCTTTCCAATAACCAGCAGGTCGGTGTGCAGATCCAATTCAATCTGTCCAAAGCCTTGACTCTCAGCTCAACCCCCCAGGTTATTTCTGCCGTTGATCTCACTGCCTCCGGTGTCCTGACGGCGTCGGTGCTGGCGCCAACTTCCACCACTTCCAGCCTCGCCACCGGCCAATTGGATTTCGTCGAGGATGTAACCGGCGTGGTTACCACAGTTTCGGGATCTACGGTCACCGTCCAAACTGCCACCCGTGGCTCCGTCACCGCGACCGCAAATTCTTCTACGTTCTTCTCTCCCAACTGCACATCCTCTCCTTTTAACAAGACCGCTGACATACATTGCATGGTTGCAAATCAGATCGCCAGCATTGACGCTGCGCTTAACGCCGATGGCACTTTCACCTTGCTCGACTATGACCCGCTCGACACTGCCGCCAGCGATTGGATCGAGGGCGTGGTCACCCTCGTGCCTACTTCTTCCACGCAATTCCAGATCGTCGCCAACGACCTCTTCGAGCCAGCTTCCAGCAGCTTGATCGGAACGAATCTGCCCCTGGGCTCAACCGTCATCGCCACCCTTAGCGTAAGCCCGGCTGCTACCTTCGGAGTCGACGAAAAAGGTCTAATCGTCCCGGCTGACGCCGGCACTTTCATAAGTTCAAACGATACCTCCGTCCTTCGTGCTGGCCAGACTGTCGCCGTCCACGTTTCGAGCTTTACCGCCGCCGCGGGAAGCACGCCGGCCAGCGCGACCGTGGATTTTGTTGGCTTGCGCTTTACGCGCGTGACGGGAAGCGTTTCCAGCGCGGCGGCTCCCACCAGTATTTCCATAGGGTCGCCATCCCTGCCGGCCTTTTTCGGGCAGATCAACATTGAGCTTGCGGAGCTAAACACCGCCTCCGCTCCTTCCACGGCACCCACGAACTACGATGGGGTGAGTGATGGCTTCGGACTGAGCGTGAACAATACGATCTCAATCCGGGCACTCTATTTTGGCCCTAACTCAGCGATGCCGTTCACCTGCGCTAAAGTTCGAAAACACTGATTTTTCTCCGCCTCCGCAAAGGCCACGGGCTCCCTGGCATCTTCAGGGAGCCCGTTTTTTTTTCTATCTCTTAAGTGAACCACTTAGAACCAAGACCTAAAAACTCTCACGCCGGCAATGGCCCGCCGATGGTCGTATTCGGCGGCAGTGGCTGCATCGCGGGGGCCGAGGGCGCACCGGTTGCCAGCACAGGCTGGAACCGCCGGTAAATCGCCAAGGACATGGCCCCGATACCCCACAGAATCGCCACAAACTTC
>WNFW01004120.1_pt1 | contig 10172 bp, 13 predicted proteins | sample 5400131 | NCBI WGS metagenome assembly WNFW01 (sample SAMN13153362, study PRJNA577476) | soil metagenome | isolation source: 20 cm soil or saprolite under grassland replicate 1 | place: USA:California | collected 2016-06-15
CTTGCCGCTCCCAGTACGTCCGGTGTCGACCCCATCCGTCACTCCCGAGGCCCCGGTATCTTGTCAGGAACTCGACCTCAAGCGGCGAGGTGGATTCCAATACCGGATTCATTGAAACCACTTTCCCGTTTGGGCATTATAAACCATCAGAAGTCCCCATACTCTTGCCCTCGACAGAGTGGTCCAAGTGGATTTGAACGAGCGGGCCCGTCGGGCTTCGTTGGCCGGTAACGCAGGTTCAAGCCGCGCTAGGAGAGCGGTCGGGCGATGACGAAGGCACATCATGTCCGACAGTTATTACCACGTTTCCTATTTTTTGCCCGCCGTCGACATATCTGTGGGCTTCGACGATTCGTTCCAACGGATAGCGCCTGTCTATCACAGATTTTATCTTTCCCGCCTCGATTAGCTCTTTGAGGACGATCAGATCCTCAGTCTCATACGACGTCATCCCGCCGATGACTTTCTTGCCGCTCTTCCTGGATGCCCAGAGCGCCCGAACCGGCTGCGACAGCCCCGGGTTACCCAAGAGATAGAACCCATTTTCCTTCAGTGACCTCATGCACCCTGAGAACGAACTCTTGCCTACCACGTCGAAAATGACGTCATAGGTCTCCCCGCTTTTCGTAAAATCCTCCTTCGAGTAGTCGATTACGTGGTCCGCGCCGATGGAGCGCACCATGTCCAGTTTCCCCGCGATGTCCACTCCGGTCACCTCAGCCCCGAACGATTTGGCCAGCTGCACGGCAAACGTGCCTATGCTTCCCCCCGCACCGTTGATCAGGACCTTCTGCCCGCCCTGGATCTTCGGCTTTCTGAGAAAGTGCAACGCATGAAGTCCCCCAACAGGGACGGCCGCGGCCTCCTCATAGGTAATGTTGGCTGGTTTTGCTGCGATCAGCCCTTTTTCAGGCAGACAATCGTACTCAGCGTAAGCGCCGAGACGAAGACCGGTGAGGGCAAAAACCCGGTCACCCCTCTTGAACCGCTTTACGTGCTTGCCCACCGATTCCACTTCCCCAGCCAGCTCTTGCCCCAGTATCCTCTTTCTTGGTCCTCTGAAACCAAATCCTATTCGCAGAAGGAGATTCAGCAAGAAAGGGACCTTGAGACTTCGAAGCTCGCAGTCTCCTCGGGCCACCGTCGCAGCATGGACTCTTATCAGCACCTCATCGGCCTTGGGAACCGGTTTCTCGACCTCTTCGAGTCTAAGGACGTCCGGAGGCCCGTATTTTGGGCATATGACCGCTTTCATTAGCGGAGGGCCTGCGGTCAGATCCGCATCCCCTTCATGGTCTCCCTTATCCAAGCCACAAGACGGTGATACGCGTCAACGCCCTGCTCTGACAGCGAGTAGAGCTCCGTACCGTCCTCGTCTTTCCGCAACACGAGCCCGTGAGACACCAACCACTCAAGGTACTCGATGAACCGCGGGTAGTTCAGGCCCACCCTCATCTGCAGGTTCGTCTTTTTCATCGGCTGGCCGTTGCTGTGCAGGGTGTCGAGGAAGCGTGCTAGGACATAGAGGTCGGGGCGCTCCAAACCTGATCACAGGCTCTGGAGAAGCCCGCTCTTCGAGTCCTCGTATCTCTTCTCTTCCCTCTCGTACCCTCTGAGCGCCTCGAACCTGAAGTAGAGATATGCGACGACCCCGGCCATCGCTCCGAGTCCGGCGTTCATGCCTATCAGGGCAACGAGGGCGAAGACGATCACCCCGTACTCGAACGCCGAGTCCATCTTTCTCTTCTTCGATACAAGCGCAGCTTGGTGCATCGCGTCCATCAGGCGAAGCCCGTCTTCGGACGAGACCTCCCCTTCTTTCATCTTCTTGACCAAGACGCCGAGCTCTGCGAACTTGAATCCCCTCTTTCGTCTGATCGCAAAAGTCACAATCCCACTGACGGCAGCGATCGCGATTGCAACCAGAAAGGCCGCAATGAGGTATTCGTACACAGCGCCCCGAACCGTGGTGATCGCTCCGAAGCCGAGCACTGCGAAGGCGGCAAACCAGACGACGAGGCTCACCACCGCTACATCCAGCCGCGTCTCACTCACGTGCTTTCTGCTGAGGTTTTCATAATACTCATCCGCGTCTCTCACGATATCGGCCAGCATCTGGTCGTTGCGTCTGCCGGGATCTCCTCTTTCAGTTGTCATCATGAAGAAGGAATCGATTTTGAGCTAAAAGGCTAACGTGTCCCCACCACGTACCGCGGATACGTGCTTAGCCTCTTAGATTTCTTGATGGCGGAACGTCGGACAAGTAGGAACTGCGTTATCACGCCTGGATTCGTCAGTTCTCGAGCAAAAGACTTGCATGATTACATCTCGATTCTGCAAGGTCGGAAGAGCCAGCCATGATCAAAGCTGATGTTAGCGCAGCGCCCAGGGCGGCCAAGGTCCTCTACGAAAACGAGACGTTCAGGGTGTTGGAGGTGAAGCTCAAGAAAGGCCAGAAGCTCGAGACGCACGTCCATCCGATTGCTTCCGTCCCACCGAGGCCAAAAGATGGCCAGAAACTGAGTCGGGTTCGAATGATGAACTCTTGCAGCCGTGCGCCCGTGTCATTAAGTATTGGCGACTTTGGTACGCATGCACTTGACGAAGGAACTTCCTCTCCGAATGACAATTCTCAACAAAGGCAGAAGGACGATCGTTCCAAAATGGGTAATGGACGTGTTGGAACTGAAACCCACGCCCGACAAGAAGGAGAAGTTACTATGGACACTGGAGGGTGGTGAGATCGTTGTCACGAAAGGAACGCAACAGTCGAGTTTCAAAAAGACAAAGGTAACCCTTGACGGAACGGCGGCCGTGCCTAAGCACGTGAGGGAGTTTTTGAAGCTGAAGTCCACGCCATCCAAGGAGGAGACAATGATGTGGATACGAGAGGGGGATCGAGTGATTGTCAGGAGAGGGAACCCCGTTCCAGTCCCGCCGTCTAGCTCGGATTCACGGAAAAATGCACAATGACGCGCTCTTTCAATTCCTTTGAGGCAGGCCCGACGGGCCTGCCGCCGAACAGGTTCTCAAACCGGATTCCTAGAATCTCTTGACGCAAGAGGGGACAGGAATTTGATAGACGTAGGAATTGTTTCATAATAGGAATCGATGCCATTGACATGGCTCAAGAGGTTGTTGTCACCAGCAGAGGGCGGACGACCATACCCACATCCATAAGGAAGAAGCTCGGAATCCAGGAGGGCACAAGACTGATGGTCGACATAGAAGGGGACAAGGTGGTGTCTTCCAAGATTCCGTCAATCTTTGACCTCGCGGGGAAGAGCAAGCTGACCGACTCAGGAGGCTTTAAGACTCCTTGACGAAACGTGCGTTTCAGGGGGATAGGGTGTGCTCTTCGAGACTCGATATTTCTGGGCAGTCTTTACCTCCAGGGACGCTGAGACGACAAAGAAACTCAAGGCAATCTTCGACAAGCCCAAGACCGCCTTTGCGTCATCGGTCAGCATCTACGAGATATACAAACAGAGGATCGAACACGATGACAAGGCTGTGGCCGAGCTTCGAACCCGCATCATCTCAAACGATTACACCATCGTCGACTTAAGCCCAGAGATATCGGAGGAGGGAGCCAGAATCTACGAAGTCGCCCGCATGGTTCCACCGTCGGACAATGATTGCCTACGGCTCACCTTCTTCGGGTTCCTCGTAGTTGGTCTATGTCTCTTGAGAAAGACGCATGATTCACCTCTTCACCTCCACCTTGTCAGTATCTCTTCTCTTCGGAACGTCGCCTTCGCCACAAAGAACATGGCGACACTGATGGCAGCTAGAACTCCAGCGAGAATGACTAGATTGGTGTTATTCAGCGCGAAAAAGCCAAGTTCGGATGCAAGAAATAATCCTATGAACGGGAGCATGAGCAAGCTTCCAGATTGCTGCGCACTGCGTACATCTGTAAATCTAGAGGAGATAATGACGTTTACTTCTACGCTAAGCAGAGCCGCAAAGGGTGCCGCAAGAAGAATAGCGCCAATGTGCCAGTTTGGGTAGTAGTAATACCCCAGCGCGCCGCGTGTGAAGTAATCCATGAGTACCATGAAGAATATCGAACCCGTGTAGAGCGCTGCCACCGGGACCAGGAGAGCGGCCAAGGTCTTACCCAGCAGGATGTCTTCATCCGCCATGGGGGTAGCGAGCATTGGCTCGAGACTCTTCTGTATCTTCTCTCCGACGAGGCTGTAAGAGGCAATTGCAGTTGGAATTACCGCCGCCCCGACAAGGAACCAGAGCGAAAAAGAGTCCATCAATCCAGGAGCGGCTGCATCGGTGAGACCATTAGCGGACCTGTGGAGCGAATAGTTAACGATCAGTGGAAATGCAATTCCGGTGATGAAAGGCATGGCGACGGTGGCATATATGACAGAGGTCTTCTTCGTGTATATCTTGAAGTCCTTTAGAGCAACATTCCAAGCATTTTGTATGTCCATATTTTCTATTCTCCCTTTACAAGCTTCAGGTATACGTCCTCCAGACTGGAGCCCACCTCAGTGACGAAAACCACATTCCCTCCGGCGCCTTGAATGGACCGCAAGATCGCTGGGTTCTCCTTTTCAGGGTCTTTCAGATTGATCACGATGCTATTCGCTGTCACCTCTCCGATTTGATATGCCATCCCCTTTACCGAGGAGATTATTGCATCATTGACTTGTTGAAGCTGAACCTTCACTCTTCTGCCCGAAAGTGAACTCCTTAGCTCCTCTGGGCTGCCGATTGTTATCAATCTTGTCTTGAGTATCGCTACACGATCGCATATCCTCTCAGCTTCATCAAGAAGGTGTGTGTTCATGAAGATCGTCCTTTTCTCTTTCTTTAGCTCAAGAATGAAGTCTCTCACGGTCTTCGAAGCCTCAGGGTCCAGGTTTGCCGTCGGTTCATCCAGGAAGAGGACCTTCGGGTCGTGAATCAGCGCCCTTGCAATCGCCAGCTTTTGTTTCATTCCCTTCGAGAATGTTCCCGCGGCAGCATCTTTCTTGTCCCAGAGTCCTAGCATCTTGAGGAGATATTCGATCCTCTCCTTTCTTTTCTGCTCTCCCAGTTTGTAGAAGCGCCCGGAGAAATCCAGGTTTTCGTAGGCGCTCAACTCTTCGTAGAGTCCGACGTTTTCCGTAAGCAGCCCAATCATCTTCCTTATCTTTGGCTGGTCCGCCTTACTCCCGATTTCGTAATCCCCTATCGTGGCGCTGCCGGAACTCTTGGCGACCAGACACGCCAGCATCCTGACGGTGGTTGTCTTGCCTGCGCCATTGGGACCCAAGAAACCGAACACCTCCCCTTCGTCCACACGCAGCGTGACAGAATCAACGGCGGTCTCGACGCCGAACTTCTTCGTCAGATTCTCGGTTTCGATCATCCCAACTCCTCCTCACCGAGTCAGTCTTCCTGGTTCACGGATTGAAGCATTTTTTCATATTGCTATGCAAAAAAGTGAGCTTTGACGAAATCCGCAAGGGATCTTGTTGACTCCATGTCAGAATTTGTCCCTGCTTACGTTCGTCGCTTGAATCTCCCGAATCGGAAGACATATGTCAGGACAATCACAACAGCAGTGACGACAACAATCAAGACAACTTTGTCAGTAGTGATCATCGCCATTTCGTGGGTCAGCTGCAGGGCTATTCATTGACGAAACGGTACTAAAAAGGTTCGGTGCGTAAGATTTTTTTTGCGAGTAAATCTCATTTAGGCAGACGCGTCCCTCGCGTCCTCTGAAATGCGAGAGAAAACCATCGCATCGGTGGTGGCCGGAATCGCAATGGTGGCGGTGCTGGCATTGGTAATCGGTGGCGCTCCCATCAGCGTGGAACGTCGCCATGGAGACAAAAGCCAACGGCTGGATCACCTTCCCAGAATGCGGCAGGCCGGGATCAACATCCTTGAACAGGCCATGCGCGCAGCCGTTCTCCTCGCCGCCAATGTGCCTCAAGAAGCGGTGTACTGGAAGACAGCCATGGATGGCGCGGGCCAAAAGGAACGGCCGGAATGACTACATGATGCAGTTCCCACCTGGCGGGCTTCCGCAATAGCCAGTCCGACCACATCGAGCACGAGCTGCATCCCGGCTTCGACGATGACGAGCAGCACTACGTCTTCGAGCGGGGAGTTGGGGTCAGGTGCTTTCTTGATCTTGGCAGCGGTCGCCGTGATTGCAGTCGTGTTCGGCGCAGTGATGTGGCGGAGGAAGGTGGCGGGCGACCTCGGAAAAACCCCTGTCAAGAATGACACGAGGTTTGTAAAAATTGAGAAAGGTTCAGCAATCGACATCACTCGTAACCACTTCTAGCTGTGAAATTGGAGCGGGCCCACGGGACCCGCGCTGATAAGGTCCTCAAAATGGATTCCAGAAGAACGTCCATTCGGCGAAAGTATCTTGACGGAACATGAGTGGAAAATTCTGCAGCCAAAGCGCCCTCAGGAGTTTTGCGCAAACTTATCTGATAGAGCGGTCACAGAATTCTCGCTTGCTAAGGACCAAGTTCACTGATTTGCTAGGTTGTCGACTCCCCTTGCAGCAGGCGGCAATTGGCTCACTAGCTAACCCGACGTTGGCCGGCGCGGTCGCCAATGCAGGAGGTCTGGGAATGGTGGGCATAACAGGATTCCAGCCTGAAAAGACCTTCGAAGTTCTGCAGAGCCTGAAGGAGCGCACTTCCGGAGCGTTCGGAGTTAACATAATCATGCCGCTCGACGAAGCTGACAACATCATGAAGTCTGCCGAGGCCGCAGCTAGAATCGCAAAGGTCGTTGAGTTCTTCTACGGTTGGCCAGACCCTTCGTTGGTCAAGACGGTACATTCGAAGGGAGCGCTTGTCTCCTGGCAGCTCGGGTCGAAGGAGGAGGCAGTAGCCGCTGAAAAAGCAGGCTGCGACCTGGTCGTCGCTCAGGGAATCGAGGCAGGTGGACATATCCGCGGAAAGATCGGCTTGATTCCCCTGCTAGAAGAAGTCCTCGAATCAGTGAAGGTCCCTGTTGTCGCTGCCGGAGGGATTGGTAGCGGACGTGCCATGGCCGCAATGCTCGCGGCCGGGGCCTCGGCGGTGAGGATAGGGACCCGCTTCGTTGCTGCTAGGGAAGCGGAGGCGCATCCCGAATATGTCGAGGCATTGATTGGTGCTAGGGCGGAAGACACAGTCATCACTGAAAGATTCTCCCGCCTATGGCCCAATGCCCCTCATAGAGTTCTGCGCTCGTCTCTTGATGCGGCTGAGACGTTTCAGGGCGAAATAGTCGCGCAGGGCGAAGACCCGGATACGGGCGAGAAATACCCAATCCGCAGGTTTGAAAGCAGAGCTGCGAGCAAACTGACATCTGGCACCATCCGGGCCATGCCGCTGTGGGCTGGCGAATCCGTTGGCGCCGTCAAGAAGATCCAGAGTGCTGCCGAAATTGTCCAAGAACTATCCGAAGAGGCTGAAGAATATCTCAAGAGGTGGAATGATTGAGAACGTTTTTCGACGTGCGATACTTAACTGAGATGGACCGGCCGACAGAAACAGCTCCTGAACGGATTCTCAAAGAGGACTCCGAATCCATATTTAGCCGGGCCCCCAACGATCATTGTGGCACACGGAGTGCAGGTTGTCTTCGATTGCCGAGACCCCTCAGTCCTCGCAGGCTTCTACGCCGAAGTACTACATTACAAGCTGCAAGATCCACCTGAAGGATTAGATACCTGGGAGGAATGGCTGGAATCGAAGGGTATCCCGAAGGAAGACTGGAACTCCGCGAGCGCGATTGTCGATCCGACGGGCAAGGGACCGCGCATCTATTTCCAGCAGATGGACACGCCGAAGCTAGGGAAGAACCGTCTGCACATCGATGTCACCGCCAGCAGTGGCTCACGAGTGTCCGCTCAAGAGCGCAAGAAACAAGTGAACACAGAAGTCGACCGTCTCCTCAGCTTGGGGGCGGCGAAGCAGCGCGAAGTGGAGGAGACAGGGGAGTACTGCGTCGTAATGCTTGATCCTGAAGGAAATGAGTTCTGCGTCCAGTGATTCTCCCAGTTACGAGAAAATTGTTGTTCTTTCCGTATGAAGATGCTGTTGAGGAGCTCTTCCATATAGGGTATCATTGGAAGCCACGTTGCTGGGTGCTCGGCCTCATGTGCTTCTCGCTCCAATCTGACAAGAGAGAGGTAACCTAGAAGAGCCTGAATTCCACCATCATTCCGACAAGATAAGCTCAGAACTAGCCTACTGTTAGCGGGCCCGACGAGATTCGACGCATAAATGCTGTTCCAGGGGGTTCGGTTGCCCCCTTTTATGAAGCGGCTCTCCCACTTTGATTAGGCCTCCCATCGGAAGGAAGCACATTCGAAGCAGATCGATTCGGAAATCTCGATACGGGGTGGATCGACTAGCCCCGTCTCTTTAGCTCGGCGACTTCGATCTTCAAACGCTCGACGTCCTTGATGAGGTCAATCTTCTCTGAAAGCGCGCGTATTTCATTCCCAATCGCTCCAAATTGAATCCCGCTACGCTTGTCCATCTCATCAATCCTCGTATTGACTGAATCTATCCTGATGTTCATGGATTTCAGTTCTCCGTCGATGCTGTTGAGACGTGGAAGCAAGATTCTCTCTACCGCGCCGACAGCGTCCTTCACCCTAGCAGCCATGCGAACACGTCACTATACGTGCGCTGATATTAAAGAATCCATGCTTGGGCCCGAGCAACGCGTTCTGCAAGTCCAATCTACTTTCCTGAAGAGAGTATAGTTTCGCCCTATTGCGGTAAAATAAGGTCAGAATCAGCTTATTTTTTAGCGGGCCCGACGGGACCCGCACCAAAAATGTCGCTAGAGTTGGTTCCGTTTTCGCGGGTTCATGACGCGATTGTTTCGAACCCGCTCGTTGCTCACCACTTTGTCAGTCGTTTCCATATGATTAGGACATGATTGCGAGTCTACGTGGATTTGAATTAGAGGGCCCGACGGCATTCGACGCGTAAACTGCGACCGACGGGAACAGAATCCGCGTAATTAAGAGATATTAGAGTGAATAACAACAAGATATTTCGCAGGTAGCTACGTGCACAAACTTTCGAATGATGACATTCTGCAGATGATAGAGGGGAAGGAGAACTTAGAGTTTTTGAAACCGGAAGGAGACAAAGTCTGGGTCTCAGAGACATTCTACTCAGTCCAAGGCGAGGGGAAGTACGCCGGCGTACCAGCGGTATTTCTTCGAACTCAGGGGTGCAACCTCCTCTGTCGCTGGCCCTGTGACACAATTCCAGTCTGGAAGGAGGGAAAGTTGTATGGCTATGAAGAGTTGTACAAACTCTGGCAAAGGAACAAGTGGGCAATTTGTTTCGGAAAAGGAGCACACATGGTTTTGACTGGAGGCGAGCCCATGGAAAGGCAAGAGGAGATAACAGGCTTCTTGACTTATCTGCAGAACAAGGGCTCAAACCCTTTCATCGAAGTTGAAACCAACACGACCATATCTCCGAAGCCGACTTTCGATTTGCTCGTTCATCACTACACATGTTCCCCCAAACTCTCGAACAGCCGGATGCCGCTCGCCAGGAGGCGCAGAGTTGAAGTGATCAAGAAATTCGTCGAGGATAAGCGCGCTGTATTCAAATTCGTGATCGATGTTCAAAGCGACCTCGAGGAGATGATGGATGACTACGCTAAACCATTTGGAATCGAGCCGCATAGAATCTACCTCATGCCTGAGGCGACAAGTGAGGAAGAATTGAGAGAAAAATCGAAATGGCTGGTCGAGAACTGTAAAGAAAATGCATTCAATTACACACCGAGGCTGCAGGTTTTGATCTGGAATCGACTAACCGGCGTCTGAAACAATAGATTACACAACTAGCTAACTTCCAATCAAACGTGGTCACGTCAGGCCGGGAGGGTAGTAATTCAGCCTCGTTCTGACAAAATAAGCCTAGAACTTGCTTATTTATAGCGGGCCCGACGGGATTCGAACCCGCATGGGGGGTTTCGAGCCTGACCCTCGGGTTAAAAGCCCGATGCTCTATCCTGGCTTCTCTCCCGCCGTGGGAACTGAGCTACGGGCCCGCCACTCATGCCCTGACGCGTTCCCTATTTTACCTCATTCAACGCCGTCGGAGGTCTTCTCGCGAAGAACACATAGAATCCAGCGAGCCCGACCGTGTAGAGCACGCTGGCGATGAAGA
>WNFW01004121.1_pt1 | contig 10171 bp, 7 predicted proteins | sample 5400131 | NCBI WGS metagenome assembly WNFW01 (sample SAMN13153362, study PRJNA577476) | soil metagenome | isolation source: 20 cm soil or saprolite under grassland replicate 1 | place: USA:California | collected 2016-06-15
AATGCCGACCGCAAGGGCGAGGCCGCCGAGCGTCATGATGTTGAGGGTCTGTTTGGTAATCCACAGGCCGAGCGCCGCGCCCATCAATGAGAGAGGAATGTTAACGATGACAATCAGTGCGCTCCGCCAATCGCGCAAAAACAAGAACACCATCAAGCCTGTTAGCAGAGCGCCCAAAGCGCCTTCCAAAGTCAGTCCTGCAATGGCTCCGGTCACGTAGGGCGACTGGTCAAATTCATAGCTGACCTTCACATCAGCCGGCACCACGCTTTGGAACTTGGGGATGTTTTTCTTCACCAGATTGACCACCGTAAGCGTGGAGGCGTCTGATCGTTTGGTGACGGGGATGTAAACGGTGCGCCGACCGTTCACCAGCGCGTAGCTGGTAATGATGTCGGAGGCGTCCCTCACCTCGCCGATGTCGCGCAGGAAGACAGCGGGATACGTGCCCGTGCGAATCGGTACGCTTTCCAGGTCCTTGATGTTCCTCACCACCGAATTGAGCGGCACCATCGGATACTTCCTTTTGATGGGCATGTTTCCAGACGGACTGATGATGTTCGCCGCGGTGATGGCCGCGACGATTTCGTCGGGCGACATGTTGTAGGAACGAAGGCGGTCGGGTTTGACGTTAATCACAATGCTGCGGGCGCTCCCACCAAACGGCGGCGGCGCCGAAACGCCCGGAAGCGTGGCAAACAGCGGGCGCACGAGATTCAGCGCGGCATCCTGCATCTCGCCGACTGAGCGGGTCTCACTGGAAAAAACCAGATTGCCCACCGGCACGCTGCCCGCGTCGAACCGCATGATGAACGGCGGCACTGTGCCCGGCGGCATGAAAGCGCGGGCGCGATTCACGTAGGCGACCGTTTCCGACATCGCCTGGGACATATCGGTGCCGGGATAGAACTGCAGTTTGATGATGGAAGCACCCTGAATCGACTTCGATTCCACGTGCTCGATGCCGGTGATGTAGAGAAAGTGATACTCGTAGTAGTAGGTGAGATAACCTTCCATCTGCGCCGGGTCCATCCCGCCGAACGGTTGCGCGACGTAAATGGTCGGAATACCCAGCGTCGGAAAAATGTCACGCGGCATCTGGCGCAATGCCAGGACCGAGCCAAGCGCCACAGCGATCACCGCCACCATGATTGTGAGGGGGCGGCGCATTGCGGATTGAACAAGGTTCATTGGCAAATCATCGTTGAATTATTCGGCGTTCTGAACCCGCCAACCGCAGGCGCGGTGACGAAGTCATTTCACGCTTCAGATGCCAGAAACTTAGGGAAGGACCACCTGCTGTGTTACTTAATATTTGTTAAGGATTCGTTCAGGAAGGGATTTAAGTGTACTCTCCCTGCAGCGGGAGCACGCGAATCACTGTGAATCCAAAACCGTCGGACTGATCAAAATGAAAACATGTCCTATCCGATGAGCGAGTTCATCTCTCAGGGCCGACCAGATGCAGACCGAGCATTTCTTATTCGCCAGTGAAGCTCGCCACCGGCGGGTCGGAGCCGGGTTCGCGAAAATTGCGCACGCGCAGATTGGCGGGAAGGAGTGCTTGGACATGGCCGTCGTGGAAAAGTCCATTCATGCGCCCGCCGTGACGCGGCGGGTAATGGCTCTCGGCGTTGAACGGCACCCACGGCGGACGCGGCGGCGCGCTGACGCGACTGTCGGAACAGCCAGGACTGCGACGGTGGTCCCATACGATGATCCGTTCGCTGGCTTGGTTCACGAAGCTGTCGCGCTGGCCAGTGGGGCTGCCGGTGCTGTAATTCATGCCGTAGCTGCACTGCCACTTCGGCTCCTCCGGGCACTTAAAAATGTTCGTTGTCCCGAAGTAAGGCGAGAGCAGGCCGAGCTTGAACCCCGTACCGGGGACGCCGTCAGGCACCTGGGACGGGTCGTAGGGTGCCCACCAGATTTCATTCGGGCCGGTCGGCGGCGGATTGTTGGGACCGTTGCCACTAGGGACGCCGGCGCTCAGGCCGTAATGGTCGCTCGGTGTGTCTGGGCACAGACGTTGTGGAACGTTCACATCGTCGTGATCGCCACGATAAAGAATGCAGGCGATGCCAATTTGCTTGAGATTACTAAGACATTTTGTCTGGCGTGCCTTTCCTTTGGCACGGGCGAGAGCGGGCAGAAGCAGCGAGGCGAGAATGGCGATAATGGCAATGACCACCAATAGTTCGATAAGCGTGAATGCGCGCCGGAACGCGTATGGCGGAGCCCTGAGTTGCATTGCCGCGGAGAGTCCACTAAAGCCGTTATATGTTGTCAAATATAACGAGCCAGATTCGTCAGGCCTTGAGTAACGCTCGAAGCTGGTTCCAGGTTTGGTGAACATTATCTGGGCCATGCCCCACAGGCCGTCGGCGAGGCGCGCCGCCGAGTCAGTATCAGCAGATTTCGACGAGAGTATTACTTTCCCGCGGGCAAGCGCAGAAGAAACAAACCAACGAGTGCCATTGCTATTCCAAGCAATCGAATGATGGTGGCAGGCTCTTTGAAAAAGAGGATGCCGACAATGGCCATCAGCGCCGCGCCACCGGCGAGAATCATCGGCACGGCGGAGAGCGGCCCGCCTTTCTGAAAGAGGACGAAGAACATGATTGTTCCCGCGCCGACACAGATTCCCGTGAGCACAGAGTAGAATACGCCAGGCGCAGACGATGTTTGATTCCACGTCCCGCCGAATCGCAACCAAGCAAGATAAAGAAGGATTGTCATCGCAGCGGTTGCTTCGACGACGAATCCGCCTAGACCGTCGCCGATTTTGTCGGCCGCGAGTTTGGTGAATATTTGATGCAGGCCGTAGAGTACGGCTGCCCAGACGGCGTAGAAAAACCAGGCAGGCATTACTTGTTTTCCTTTCGTGTTCATTTTTTAGTAGTTTCGGTTGGCTCGCGCTTGACCTTTCTTTCCGCCCAGTCGTAAAGCACCGGCAGCAGCACGAGTGTAAGAAATGTCGAACTCAAAACGCCGCCGATCACCACCGTCGCCAGCGGGCGTTGCACTTCAGCTCCAAGGCCGCTCGAAAGGGCCATCGGAAGGAAACCAAGACTCGCTACCGCAGCGGTCATGAGCACCGGGCGCAATCGGGTCATCGCACCTTCAAGGACGGCGTCACGCACGGTGCGGCCTTCTTCGCGGAGTTGGTTGAAGTAGCTCACGAGCACGACGCCATTGAGCACCGCTACACCGCTGAGTGCGATGAAGCCAATCGCCCCCGTAATACTGAACGGCATTCCGCGAACCCACAGCGCGAAGACTCCGCCCGTCACAGCCAGCGGGATGCCGGTATAGACTAGCACGGCTTGTTTGAAGCTGCCAAAGGCCATGAAGATGAGAACGAAAATGAGCAGCAGCGCGGCGGGAACGACGATAACCAAGCGCGCTCGCGCTTCTTGCAAGTGCTCGAATTGCCCGCCGAACTCGACGGTATAACCGTTGGGCAGTTTTATTTTCTGTTTGAGGGCGGATTCGGCCTTACGCACCCAACCTTCCACGTCGCTGGTCTTGAGGTTGACCATGAGCGCGGCGCGACGATGGGCCGCATCGCGCTGAATCGGCTCGACGGTTTCCGCGGCGTTGAACTCAGCAAGTTCTCCCAGCGCAACCAGACCATGTTGGCCGACACGCACGGGCAACGCCCGCAAGGTGTCGAGGTTCTCGCGCAAGTCACCGCGCAATCGCACCACGATGTCATGCGGATGGTTGTCCGTGGAGAGCATGGTGCCGACAGTTTGGCCAGCCAGCGCGGTCGCGATGGTCTGGTTCACGCCCGCGGCGGACAAGTTGTAGCGCGTGAGCGCGTCGCGCCTGAGTTTGATTTCAAGCACGGGCGCACGGCCTTCGGTTTCGTATTCCACTTCCGACGCGCCGGGAATCTCCTTGAGCAAGGGCTTCGCTTGTTCGGCGAGTTTTTCGAGCAGATCATAGTCGTTGCCAAAGATTTTCACGGAGACATCGGCGCGGATGCCTTCGAGCATTTCGTTGAAGCGCATTTCAATCGGCTGCGCGATGAGCACGTGAGTCCCTTTGAACTCGCGCTCGATTTCGTCGCCGATAAGGCGCGCCAGTTCGGGCTTCTTCGGCACTCGCCCATCGACTTTACGCCATTGCGAGCGCGGGTGATATGAAACGTAAAAGTCCGTTTCGTTCGGAGGCATCGGATCGGTCGCCACTTCGCTGGTGCCGATGCGTGAGAACACGCGCGCGACTTCAGGGAATTTCCCGCGCACCATCGCGTCGGTGCGGAACTGGCGGTTCAACGATTCCTCCAGGCTGAGTCCGACGGGATGATAAATCATCATCGTGGACGAGCCTTCGTCGAGTTTAGGAACAAACTCGGCACCGAGTCGTGTGAAGACGATAACGGAAACGGCGAACAGAGCGAGCGCCGCGACCAGGACCATCCAGCGCACGCGCAAGGCGGCATTCAATGTCGGCGCATAGAGGCGTTTGGCGAAACGAATCAGAAAGTTGTCATCGGAATGTTCGCCCGCTCGATGCGCGGCACTCCTTAACAACAGAAACGCCAGCGTGGGCATCAGCGTCAAGGCCAGGACCAGCGCGCCACCGAGCGCGAGCATCACCGTGATGGCCATCGGGTGAAACATCTTCCCTTCGATGCCGGTGAGCGCGAGGATGGGCACATACACCACGGTGATGATGAGTACGCCGAAGAACATGGGATTGCCGACTTGCTTGCTCGCGGCGAGCACGGTCGCGAATCGCTCCTCTTTCGTCAGCTTGCGTCCGCGTTGCCGCTGTTCCTCCGCGAGTTCGCGCACGATGTTTTCAACGATGACAACCGCGCCATCAATGATGAGGCCGAAGTCCACCGCGCCGAGGCTCATCAGGTTACCCGAAACACCGAGCCGCGCCATGCCAATGAGCGCACAGAGAAACGAGAGCGGAATCGCCGCCGCAACAATGACCGCCGCGCGCCAGTTGCCGAGCAGCGCCAATAACACCACGACCACGAGCACCGCGCCTTCAAAGAGGTTCGTCCGCACGGTGCGCACGGTGCGGTCCACGAGTTCGGCACGGTTGTAAACCGGTTTCAGTTCGATGCCGGCGGGAAGGTTCTGGTTGATATGTTCGATGCGGGCTTCGACGCGTTTGGCCACGACACGACTGTTCTGTCCCGCCATCATCATGGTCGTGCCGATGACCGCTTCTTGTCCGTTCAGCGTGGCGGCCCCGTAGCGCGGGTGATGCCCAACTGAAACGCTCGCGACGTCTTTCACGAGCAACGGCTTCACCGCGCCTGCGAACTTGAGGGGCAGGTTTCCTATGTCTTCGACGGTTTGCGCGCGCGTGATGGCGCGCAGAATGAGTTGCTTCTCTCCGCGATTTATGAAGCCGCCGCCGGTATTCGCGGTGTTCTTCTGCACGATTTCAGCGAGTTCACTGAACGTGAGGTTTGCGTCGCGCAATTTCGCCGGATCGGGTTGAACGACGATTTGCCGCTCGTACCCGCCGCTCGCGTTGACCTCCGCAACACCCGGCACCGTCCGCAACTGTGGCTTGACGACGAACTCCTGCAGTTCGGTCAGCTCCAACAATTGCTCGTAACGCGACGCCGGCTTGTTTGTTGCGTCGGCGCGATAATCCACCGTGTAGTAAAAAATCTCACCCAGGCCGGTGCTGATGGGTGCGAGCTTCGGTTCGGCGCTTGGCGGCAGGCGGTCTTTCGCATTTTGCAGACGTTCCATGGCGAGTTGGCGCGCGCGGAAAATGTCCACGTTGTCCTCGAACTCCAAAGTCACCTGCGAGAGTCCTGATTTCGTGAGCGAGCGCATCTCCGTCACGCCCGGCAAGCCGGCCAGTTCGGTTTCGATGGGATAGGTGACAAGCTTCTCAGCCTCCTCCGGCGCTAGGGCGGGCACCTCGGTGTTCACCTGAATCTGCGGACTCGTGATGTCCGGCACCGCGTCAATCGGCAAATTGCGGGCCGCCCACAACCCGAAGCCGAGCAACAGCGCCGCGCCGAACAGGACGAGGGCGCGGTTGCGCACGGAAGATTCCAGCAGGCGGTTAATCATTTCTTTTCCTCCGCAGTTTTGGCGGATTGAGGCTGACCGAAGTCGAGGCCCGTGAGCCGCTGTAATTCCTGTCCTGCCTCCAACGCCTCGCGTTTGGTATCGAGCAGCGCGTTCACCGCTTCGAGGTATTGCTTTTGTAACTCGACGTAAGTGGCAATCGGCACTGCGCCCAGCCGATAATGACGGTCGGCCAGTTCCGCCGCATTGCGAAACTCGTCCACGGATTCAGGCCGCCACTTGTCCATCTCGGTCAATTTCGTTTGATAAGTCAGCGCCTTTTCGACGATGCGGCGGTCGAGATCGCGCTGCGCGACGTAGAGCGACGTTTCGGCCTGTTTCTGCCGAGCCTCCGCTGTCTCGACATTACCCTTGTTCCGATTCCACAGCGGCAGCGGAAGCGAAATGCCGACGCCGATTTGTTGTTGCCGGTCGCTCGCGCGCTCTTGAGAAAAATAAGGGCCGACTGTGAACGACGGATAGCCATCCTTGCGCGCAAGTGAAACTTTGAACCCTTGCTGCTCCAGTTCGACGCGTCGCATCTGCAACTCGAAGTTGTTCGTCTGCGCTGCCGCCAGCAAATCGTCCGTCCCCGGCGCTGCGCTGAATGTCAGTTTAACCGGCGCGATCTTCGTGGCGCTGGTCCAGGGCGCGCCGCGCAGTTGATTCAGTTCGAGTAGAGCGGACTGCGAGGCCAGCGCTGCTTCGGTAGCTTTGCGCTGGAGCGTTAGCTCGGTCGCTTCGATGATGCGCGTTTCCAACTGCGGAGTGAGTCCTGCCGGGTCACGCTGCACGAGCACCTCGCGCAACTGCTGGAGGCGGTCGGCGACTTCCTTTGCCGCTTCCGCTTTTTCCTGCGCGGCAAACAGGTTGTAAGTCAGCGTTCGAGTCCGCGCCGCGAGCGCAGCTTTGAATTGCGAGAAGCCGAGTTCCGCCAATTGCATTTGATGATTGGCAATCGCTTTGCGCAGCGGGATGCGGCCAGGCCAGTCGAACGTCTGCCGCACGGAAACGGACCACGCCATGCCTTCGCCAGCGAGCGAACCATCCGTCACACGCTTGTCGCCAACCGTGGCGGCCAATTCAGGATTGGCCCGGGTCGCGGCGGTACGACGCTCGCCTTTTGCCGCGGCGATTTCTGCACGGTAGAAATTCAGTTCGGGATTGTGCTCCAACACCTCTGTAACAAGCGCATCGAGTGCGATAGATGGCACATTGGTGTTTGCAAGCGGAGACTCCGCTGCATTGGATAATTGAAATGCGCCGCTGATTCCGGTCACCGCGACGGCGACCAGCCAGCGGCGGCAGGACAGTTGAACAATGGTTGAATTCATAAACGCAAAACGGATTATCACCCCAAAGGGAACACGCCCGAGAAATGGTCTCCGCCTGTGAGGGGTTCAGGCAGATGAAGGCGTCACACGCCGAATGAATCGGCGCGTTGCGTCGAGGAAGAATTAGGCGAGGGGTGGAGCGCGCGGCTGCGACGGGCCGGGTGGCGAGACGCCTGGCGGCCAGATGCGTTCAACAAATGCAACCGAGACGCGCGACTTCGGCGCGTCAAAGACGATGGTGGTAACCGCAGAGCTAAAAGCGATGAGTAATGCGATAGACGCGGACTTCGGAAGAATCTGAATGGAATGGTCAGATGACTGATGCGGTTTGTGATGTCCGTCCTGGCCATCGTGGTCGGCATCGTCGTGGTCGTCGAGCTGAGCAGCAACCAATTGATCTGACGATAAGGCGTCGTCCAAATGCCGTTCGGTGAAAAGGTGGAACGGGATGTAGTTTACGTAAAACGTGAACAACAGAGCCATCAGTACCCGCGCGACCAAAACTATGGCTGCGCGAGACTGCTTGCTCGCCAGTCTCGGTCCACCAAACATCATCAGCAATGATAGTGCGCGTTCGACGGAAATCGTTCAAGCACTCATCTTCATGCTTCTACGCGGATGGCACCACGATACGGAAAACGCTGCCCTTCCCAAGCTCGCTCTCCAATTCGATCCGTCCACTCTGCTGTTCGACGGAGCGCTTGGCGATGGCCAGGCCAAGGCCGTGACCGCCTTCGGCGCGGGAGCGGGATTTGTCCAGGCGATAGAATCGCTCGAAAAGCTTCATGTGATGTTCGGAGGCGACGCCCGGCCCCTGGTCGGCAACTTCAATGGAAGCGTCACCGTCGCGACTGCTAATGCGAATAGAGATCCGCGTCTGCGGCGGTGCGTAGCGCACGGCGTTATGGACGATGTTCATCAATGCCTGTCGTAACAAGAGTCGGTCGGCAGTGCCGGTCAGGCCATCGTCGCCTGATAGTTCGATGGTTTGCTGTTTCTCCGCCGCGAGTACATTCAAGTTTTCGCGCACTTCCTTCGCGAGCTCGGCGAGCTTCACCGGCTCAAGTCTAATGGAAACCTTGCCACTCTCCATCCGCGCCAGCGTCAGCAGCGATTCGATGAGGTCGTTGAGTCGCTGGGCTTCCTCCAACATGCTGCCGATGGTTTCGCGGAGCGCCGTGGGGTTGTCGCCTTGGCGCAGGGCGACCTCCCCTACGGTACGGAGCGCGGTTAACGGAGTGCGAAGTTCGTGCGAAGCATCGGCCGTAAATCGTTTCAGTTCCGTGAATGAATTCTCCAGGCGCTGCAATGTCTGGTTGAACACGGCGGCAAGTTGGCCGAGTTCGTCGTGCGGATTCGGATTGAGCAGGCGTTCGGCCAAAGACTCGGAGGTGATTTGCTTGGCTTGCTCGGCCATCGCAGCCACGGGCGCGAGCGAACGCCGCGCGACGAAATATCCGCCAAGCGAGGCCAGAAAAACGGCCAGAGGAGCGGCGAGCACAAAGACTTCAACAATTTGCGCCAGCGTGCGGCGTGTGTCGGTTTCATCGCGGAACACCCGCACGATAACGCCTAATTCATGCACACGGGCTGGACGCTCCATGATGCGCACGTGAAGGTCGTGCTCCAACTCGACAGTATAGAACCGCAGTATAGACTCGACAGGTGCAGGCAGCGGGTTTTTGATGTCTGCTTCGCGCACGGGCCAGTGGCGAAAGAGTAGTTGCTTGCCCTCAGACCAAACCTCGAACCACGCAGAGAGCCGGGCGTAGCCTTCGTCGCCGTGTGCGCCGCGCACCAACCATCGAATCTGGCCGGTGGCGTCTTTGTCGAGCTGCGCTTCAATGACATCGAAATCGATTCGGAGCTGGCGATCCAGTTCCGCGCCCAGCCTATGCTCGACGATTTCGTAAACAACCCACGCGAAAACAGCCACCACGACAGCCGTCGCCGCCGCATACCAAAGCGTGAGCCGGAGCTTCAGCGACCGGCGCTTCCACCAACTGCTCATGGCCCTTCCTCCTTGAGCACGAAGCCGACGCCGCGCACGGTGTGAATAAGCTTCGCGCGTTGACCTTCATCAACCTTGCGGCGCAGATGGGCGATGTGAACATCAATCACGTTGTCGAGCGGCGTCGCGCGGTGCGGTTCGCGCCAAACGTCTTTGGCGAGCATCTGGCGTGTCACAGTTTGTCCGTGGTGGCGCACAAAGTAAGCGAGCAGGTCGAACTCGCGCGGAGTTACAGAGATTTCCTGAGAGCCACGCCTCACGCGACGATTTTCGAGATCGAGGACCAGGTCGCTGATTTGCTTTCGGAGAATGTCGGTGTCACCCACGCGACGCAACAACGCACGAACCCGAGCGAGCAGTTCGGCGAAAGCAAATGGCTTCACCAGGTAATCATCCGCGCCGCTGTCGAGTCCGAGCACGCGGTCCTCGATAGCGTCACGGGCGGTGAGCAGCAGCACTGGCGTCTTCGCTCCGCGAGCGCGGAGCGCTTTTAGAATCTCAATGCCGTCGCGGCCCGGCAGCATCCAGTCGAGAACCACGAGGTCGAATGGCTCAGCGTTGAGTTGAAAAAAGCCGTCTTCACCAGTCTTGGCCACGGTGGCATCGTAGCCTTCGCCACGCAGGCCGCTGCGGATGGCGTTGGCTGTTTTCGGTTCATCTTCGATGACTAGAATCTTCGCCACTTCCGACGATTATCCCCATTTTCTTCCGTCCCGGCGAGCGCCCAATTCTGAACAAAAGTTAAGCCGACAGTCGCGAGACACGTG
>WNFW01004123.1_pt1 | contig 10169 bp, 10 predicted proteins | sample 5400131 | NCBI WGS metagenome assembly WNFW01 (sample SAMN13153362, study PRJNA577476) | soil metagenome | isolation source: 20 cm soil or saprolite under grassland replicate 1 | place: USA:California | collected 2016-06-15
CGAAGGGGACCGTCCGGGATGCCCGTGGATTCACCTCGAGCACGTAAACCACGCCATCCTTGATGGCATACTGGACATTGATCAGACCCACGACGCCGAGCGCCTCGGCGAACGCCTTGGTGTGACGCCGCATTTCCTCGACCTGCCGATCGCCGATCAGGTAGGGGGGCAAGACGCAGGCCGAGTCTCCCGAATGGACCCCGGCGTCCTCGATATGCTGCATCACGCCCGCCACCACGCAACGTTGCCCGTCGGCCAGGGCGTCGACGTCCCCCTCGAAGGCGTCCTCCAGGAAGCGATCGATGAGCACGGGATGCTCCGGAGCGACACGGGCGGCTCTCTCGAAGTAATCCCGCAGGGAGCCTTCGTCGTAGACGATCTCCATCGCCCGGCCACCGAGCACGTATGACGGCCGGACCAGCACCGGGAAGCCGATCCGCTCCGCGACCTTCACGGCCTCGTCAACGGAGCGCGCGGTCCCGTTTGCCGGCTGCGTGACCCCGAGGCTGTCGGCCAGCGCTTCGAAGCGGCCGCGGTCCTCCGCCACGTCGATCGAGTCCGGTGGCGTGCCGAGGATCGGGACGCCGGCGGCCTCGAGCGGCTTGGTCAGACGCAGCGGGGTCTGCCCGCCGAGCTGGACCACGACCCCCTTGGGTTGCTCCCACCGCACGATCTCGAGCACGTCCTCGAGGGTGAGGGCTTCGAAGTACAGCTTGTCGGAGATGTCGAAATCGGTCGACACGGTCTCGGGGTTCGAGTTGATCATCACCGTCTTGAAGCCGAGCTCACGGAAGGCCAATCCGGCCCGCACGCAGCAGTAATCGAACTCCACGCCCTGCCCGATGCGGTTTGGTCCGCTCCCGAGGATCACGATCCCTTGCGCGCCGAACGGCTCCGATTCGTTCTCGGTGTCGTACGAGCTGTAGAGGTAGGGCGTCGCGGACGGGAACTCCCCGGCGCACGTGTCCACCGTCTTGTAGGCGGGGTGGATACCGAGGCGCCAGCGGGTCTCACGGACCGCTGCTTCGGACAGGTCCCGCAGCACGCCGAGCTGCGTGTCCGAAAACCCCATCCGCTTCATGCGGCGCCATTCGGGGGCTCCGACCTCCTCCGGCGAGATCCCGGCGAACCAGCGTTCGGCATCGAGCAACTCCTGCAACTGGAACAGGAACCAGGGGTCGATGCCCGATGCCCGGGAGATGTCCTCGATCGAGACGCCGGCGAGCAGGGCGCGCTTGACCTGGAACACGCGCTCCGGCGTGGGCGTCCGCAGCGCGACGCGGAGGTCCTCCGGGCTGTCGCTCGTGAGCCGATCGTCCGCCAGCGACGCTCCCACCACCCAGCCCGGCCGGCCGATCTCGAGCGCGCGCAGTCCCTTCTGGAACGCCTCCTTGAACGTGCGCCCGATCGCCATGGCTTCGCCCACGGACTTCATCTGCGTGGTGAGGCGGTAGTCGGCCGTCGGAAACTTCTCGAACGCGAACCGCGGCACCTTCACCACGACGTAGTCGAGCACCGGCTCGAACGACGCCGGCGTGGTCCGGGTGATGTCGTTCGGCAGCTCGTCGAGCGTGTAGCCGACGGCGAGTTTGGTGCCGATCCGCGCGATCGGGAAGCCGGTCGCCTTCGACGCGAGCGCCGAGGAACGCGATACGCGCGGGTTCATCTCGATCACGAGCATCTCGCCGTCGGCGGGATTGACGGCGAACTGGATGTTGCAGCCGCCGGCCTCGACGCCGATCTCGCGGATGATGGCGATCGCCGCGTCGCGCATACGCTGGTACTCGCGGTCGCTCAACGTCATCGCCGGGGCGACGGTGATCGAGTCCCCGGTGTGCACGCCCATCGGATCCAGGTTCTCGATCGAGCACACGATCACCACGTTGTCTCGGCCGTCGCGCATCACCTCGAGCTCGAACTCTTTCCACCCGAGCACGCTCCGCTCAATGAGCGTCGTGTGCACCGGCGACAGCTCGAGCGCCCGCGCCACCATCTCCTCGAGCTCGGCGCGGTGGTAGGCCACGCCTCCCCCCGTGCCGCCCAGGGTAAACGATGGGCGGATGATCGCCGGGAAGCCGCTCTCGGCCGCCGCGGCGACGCCGTCCCCAACCGAGCTAACCGTGCGGCCCGCCGGCGTCGCCAGCCCGATGCGCCGCATCGCGGCGCTGAACTCGGCCCGGTCCTCAGCCATCTGGATCGCGCGGGCGTTGGCGCCGATGAGCTCCACGCCGAAGCGCTCGAGCGTGCCGTCACGCACCAGCGCCATCGCCACGTTGAGCGCCGTCTGCCCGCCCATGGTCGGCAACAGGGCGTCGGGGCGCTCCCGTTCGATCACCTTGCGGACCCACTCGGGCGTGACCGGCTCGATGTAGGTGCGGTCCGCCAGCTCCGGGTCCGTCATGATCGTCGCGGGATTCGAATTGACGAGCACGACGAAGTAGCCCTCTTCCTTGAGCGCCTTGACGGCCTGCGTGCCCGAATAATCGAACTCCGCGGCCTGGCCGATGACGATCGGCCCGGAGCCGAGGAGCAGGATGCGCCGGAGATCAGTCCGTTTGGGCATCGACTACTTCCTTTAACGTGTCGTCGAGCGAATAGCGGGGTCCCCACCCCGTCGCCGCCCGCAGCTTCGCCGCATCCCCCACCAGGTGCAAGATGTCGCCCCCACGGACCAGCTCCGGGTCCGCTTCGGGAATCGGGTGGGCGCCGATCAAATCGGCCAGCCGGAAGAACAGCTGCTCGAGCGAGACGGCGTCCCCCGATGCCACGTTGTAGACCTCACCCGGCACGCCTTTGACCAGCAATCGGGCGTACGCGTCCACCACGTCGCGCACGTGCAGGAATTCTCGCACCGGCTCGAGATTGCCGACCTTGACCACGGGGGCCGCCACCCGCTTCGCGAACCGCAAGCGCTCGGCGAACGCCGGCACCACGAAGCGCGTGTCCTGGCCCGGTCCCGTGTGCGCGAAGGGGCGGGCCACGATGGCGCGTAGCCCGGTGCGCCGCCACACCTCGAGCGCGGCGAGCTCGGCGCCGGCTTTGCTGGCCGCGTAGGCGGAGCACGGCGCGACGGGATCCGTTTCGCGGCGCGGCCGCGACTCCGTCGAGGCGCCGTAGACTTCGCTCGTCGACACGATCAGCACGACCGGATCGGCGCGGCCCGCCCGCTTCGCCTCGCCGAGCACCTGCACCACCCGGGCGGTCCCCGCGGCGTTGACATTCCAGGCATAACCCGGGTCGCGCGTGGCCTCGGTGCCCGACGACACCGCGGCAAGGTGGACGACCGCGTCATACGGCAGGCCCACGACGTTCAGGACCGACTCCGTGTCCCCCAGCTCGAGCGGCAGCCACCGCACGGCCGCCCGCTCGTCGGGCGAGAGATCGGCGGCGGGCGCAACCGGCGCCGGGCTCTGACCCGGCCGCACGGCACCATATACATCGCGGCCGTCCGTGAGCAGGCGCCGGACGAGCCAGCGGCCTACGAAGCCGTCGGCACCCGTCACCAGCACCCTCACGACTGCCGCTCCACGTCGGCATCCACCATCATACGCACGAGTTGGGCGAAGCTTGTGGTCGGCGTCCAGCCGAGCTCCCGAACCGCCTTGCTGGGATCGGCTTGGAGCGCGTCCACCTCCGCGGGGCGCACCAAGCGCGGATCCACCTTCACGTAGCGCTTCCAGTCGAGTCCCACGTGCGAGAACGCCAGCTCGCATAATTCCCGAACGGTGTGTGTCTCGCCCGTTCCGACGACGTAGTCGGTGGGCTCCGGGCGCTGCAGCATGCGCCACATGGCATCCACGTAGTCGCCGGCAAAGCCCCAGTCGCGCCGAGCCTCCAGGTTGCCGAGCGCGAGCTCCCGCGCCCGCCCCTTCACGATACGTGCCACGCCGTCCGTCACTTTGCGAGTCACGAACTCGAGCCCGCGGCGCGGCGACTCGTGATTGAACAGGATGCCGCTCACGGCGTAAAGTTCGTAGGACTCGCGGTAGTTGACCGTGATCAGGTGCCCGTAGACCTTCGCGACCCCGTAGGGCGACCGCGGGTAGAACGGCGTCGTCTCGCGCTGGGGCGTCTCCCGCACCTTGCCGAACATCTCGGACGAGCTCGCCTGATAGAAGCGCGCCGTCGGATGCGCGAGCCGCACTGCCTCCAGCAGCCGCGTGACGCCCAGCGCCGTGAATTCGCCCGTCAGCACCGGCTGCGTCCACGACGTGGGCACGAAACTCTGCGCCGCCAGGTTGTAGATCTCGTCGGGTTTCGCGTCGCGCACGACGGCCGTCAGGGAGTGCTGGTCCAGCAGGTCCGCGGGCACGATCTCGACGCGGTCGAGGAGATGTCCGATTCGCTCGTACGAATCGTGCGACGTGCGACGGACGACGCCCACGACCTGATAGCCCTTCGCGAGTAACAGCTCCGCGAGGTACGAGCCATCCTGCCCGGTGATGCCGGTGATCAGCGCGATGCGCCGGGGTTGCCGCTCCTCCCTTGCTGGTTTAGCTTTAGGCCGCTTTTTCGAGGCGCTCATTTCTCCAGTCGGGCAGGCCCATGGCGCGAGTGTGTGAGATCTGTGGCAAAGGCCCCATCGTGGGTCACAGCATCAGCCACGCGAACAATAAGACGAATCGCCGCTGGTATCCGAACCTCCAGCGCGTGCGCGCCCTGGTGAACGGCACGCCGCGGCGCCTCCGGGTCTGCACCCGCTGCCTCAAGTCGAACCGCGTCACGAAGGCCGCCTAACGAAAAGGGGGACCCAGGGTCCCCCTTGCCGCACGGCCCCCCGCCTCCGGGTTCCGCCTTCCCGTCGGGTCACGCCCCCAGCAGTTCGATTCGAGCCACCTCCGCGCCGTCGCCGGCGCGATGGCCCAGCTTGATGATCCGGGTGTAGCCGCCGGGGCGTGACGCGAACCGCGGCCCGAGATCCTTGAAGAGCTTGCCGGTCACGGTGCGGTCCTTCAGACGCCGCTCGACCAGCCGACGGGCGTGGAGATCGCCCCGTCGCGCCAGCGTAATGAGCCGCTCGGCGTAGGGGCGCAACTCCTTGGCCTTCGCCTCGGTGGTCACGATCCTGTCGTGCCGGAAGAGACTCGTGGCGAGGTTCGCGAGCAGCGCCTTCTTGTGGCTCGCCGTGCGCGAGAGCTGCCGTCCCTTGGCGCGATGGCGCATTACTCCAGGTCCTCTTCCGTCGCCTGCGCCAGGGGCGCCGTGCCCGGATCCACCACCTTCAGCTCGTCCGGCGTCTCTTCGAACTTCATCCCGAAGTTGAGCCCCTCGCGCCGCAGAAGGTCGGCGATCTCCCCGAGCGCCTTCTCGCCGACGTTCTTGACCTTCAGCAGGTCTTCCTCGCGATACTGCACTAGGTCGCCCAGCGTCCGGATGTTGGAGTTCTTGAGCGAGTTGACCGAGCGGACCGACAGGCCCACGTCGTCGATCGAGCGCGCCAGCACCTCGCGCAGACGGCTCGTCGCGGCTCCGCCGTTCCCCGCCGGCTGCGCCGAGACCATCGGCACCTTCCCGAAGTCGACGAAGAACCGGAAGTGCTCCTGCGCGAGCGCCGCGGCGTACGCGACGGCGTCCTCGGGCGAAATCGTCCCGTTGGTCTCGACGGTGAGGGTGAGCCGATCGTAATCCGTGCGCTGCCCCACGCGTGTCTCGGCGACGGTGAAGTTGGCGCGGCGCACCGGATTGTAGATCGAGTCCACACGCACCACGTCCACCGGCATTGTTCGGTCGACCGGATGTTGTTCCGCCTCGACGTATCCGCGACCCTTGTTCACATACAGCTCGCCGCCGATCTCGCGGTCGTCCTGCACCGTGAACAACAGCTGATCGGGATTCACGATCGTCACGGCGCTGTGCGCCTCGATGTCGCGCGCGAACACGGGTCCGGCCTTGTCGTGCTTGATGTGCAGGACGGCCTCGTCCACGTCGGGCACCAGCACCAACGTCAGCTGCTTCAAGCGCTGGATGATCTGGTGCACGTCCTCGACCACACCGGGGATCGTTTGATGCTCGTGGACGACGCCATCCAGGCGGAACGCCCACACCGCCGCCCCTCGCAGGGACGAGAGCAGCATGCGCCGCAACGAATTCCCGAGGGTGTAGCCATAGCCCCGCTCGAGCGGCTGAAGCCGAAACTCGGCGGCATTCGGGTTGTCTTCCCGCTTGGTCATCTCGACCAGGTGGGGGCGGACCAGCCCGGTCAAATCAAGGGTCGTCATGATCACTTGGAATAGAGCTCGACGATTAACTGTTCTTGGGCGGCGATCGGGATGGCGTCGCGGGTGGGCCGCTGCGTCATCCGGCCGAGCGCCTTGTCGGTATCGACCTGGATCCACGACACGGGTTGCTGCCGGCCGAACTGCTCGAGCGCATGCTTCACCAGCACGAACTCGCGGCTCGCGTCGGCGATCTTCACCTCGGCCCCTGGCCCCACGCGGTACGATGGGACGTCCACCGTCCGGCCGTTCACCTGCACATGACGATGGCGCACCAGCTGGCGGGCCTGCCGGCGCGATACGGCGAACCCCATCCGGTAGACCAGGTTGTCGAGGCGGCTCTCGAGGGCCACGAGTAACGCCTCACCGGTCACGCCGGGTTCCTTGAGCACGCGATTGAAGATGTTGCGGAACTGCCGCTCCGAGAGTCCGTAGATCCGCTTGACCTTCTGTTTCTCCCGCAGCTGCCGTTGGTAGTCAGACGCCTTGCGGCGCCGCCCCGATGATTGGCCATGCTGGCCGGGCGCATAGGGGCGCCGCTCCACCGCGCACTTCTCGGTCAGACAGCGGGTGCCCTTGAGGAATAGCTTGGTCCCCTCGCGCCGGCACAGCTTGCACGCCGGTCCCGTGTAGCGGGCCATCGCTCAGACCCGCCGTTTCTTGGGCGGCCGGCACCCATTGTGCGGAATCGGCGTCACGTCGCGGATCGAGCGGATCTGCAGCCCCGCGGTGGCGAGCGCCTGGATCGCGGATTCGCGCCCCGAGCCGGGGCCCTGCACGCGTACGTGCACGCGCCGGACGCCCAGGTTCATCGCTTCGCGAGCCGCTTGCTCCGCCGCCACGGTGGCGGCAAACGGCGTCGACTTCTTCGAGCCCTGGAACCCGGCCTTGCCCGAGGATCCCCAGGTGAGGGTGTTCCCCTGCATGTCCGTGATCGTGATGAGCGTGTTGTTGAACGTCGCCGTGATGTGGGCGATGCCTTCCGCCTCGACCACCTTCTTGGCGCGCTTCGCGCCTGCTGTCGCTTTCGCCTGTGCCATTTACTTCTTCAGGAGGGGCTTTTTCTTGCCCGCGATGGCGCGCCGGGGCCCCTTTTTGGTGCGCGCATTCGTGTGGGTGCGCTGGCCGCGCACCGGCAAATTCTTGCGGTGACGCGTTCCGCGATACGTCCCGATGTCCATCAGTCGCTTGATGTTCATCGCGACCTCCGTGCGGAGCGCGCCCTCGACCTTGTAATCCCGCTCGATCACCTGCCGCAGCCGCGCGACTTCGGCATCCCGGAGGTCCCGAACGCGCGCGTCCGCGTTGACTCCGGTCTCCGCGAGGATCTTGCTCGCGTTCCGCGGACCGATGCCGTAGATGTACGGAAGGGCGTACAGGATTTTCTTGTCGCGCGGCAGGTCGACGCCCGCAATGCGTGCCATGACGCTCTACCCCTGCCGCTGCTTGTGCTTGGGACTGCGCTTGCAAATGACGCGAATGACCCCTCGCCGCTTGATCACCTTGCAGTGCTCACAGATCGGTTTGACGCTGGTGCGAACCTTCAAACGCCACGCTCCGAGAAAAAAATCCAATTAAGTCTTGAACTATAGACGGGGCCGTAAGTTCACGCAAGGGGCGCAATTACGGGGCACTTCGTACCTCGGCCAGCACCCACGCGTCGCTCGGTTTTCGAAATCCCAGGAAGATGGTTTCGCGCCGCTCGTCAGTGGTGCCCGCGACCACGTAGCGTCGATCGAGCTCGGCGTACCCGCGTCCCGGCTCGACCTCGCGGACCGCGCGGACGGACAACGTACGCTCGACGCCGGCGCGGAGGTGCCGCCGCAACAGCTCGACGGCCTGCGCGCGACCCACGGGGGCCGAGGGGTCCGCGCCCGGAATCTGAAGGACGAGACTAGCGCATTGCCCGACAACCGCTTGCGCGTCGTGGGCAAGCCACGCCTGGCGCACGCGCTCGGCGGCGTCGGGAAGCGATCCCTGACCCCGGGCGCGTCCGGCGAGCAAGAGACCGAGCGCCAGCACCGCCATTACACGGCCCATCACAGCGTCTCCATCAACCGCTGGTACACCCCCCGCGGGTCTGCGGCCCGGGTGATGGGGCGACCCACCACGAGATGTGTCGCGCCCCACCCCGCGGCCTCCGCCGCGCTGATGGTGCGAGTCTGATCGTCGTCCGCGTCGCCGATCCCGCGGACGCCGGGCACGACGATCCACGCATCGGGCCCGAGCGCTTGGCGCAGCAGGGCCAGCTCGCGACCCGACGCGACGACGCCGCGCAGCCCCGCCGCCGCGGCCAGTCGGGCCAGGCGCTCCGCCTCGACCCCCAGGTCGGGCACGCCGCGCCCCACTACGCGCTCGAAGTCGCCGGCGTCGTGCGACGTGAGGACCGTGACGCCGACCAGCGCCATGTCGCCGGCGCCCCGCGCCGCCGCGGCCAGCACCGCCGGCCCCGCCAAGGCATGGACGGTGGCCATCGCGACTCCGTGAGCGCGTGCGGCCTCGACCGCACCTGCCACCACGCTTGGAATGTCGTGCCACTTGAGGTCGAGGAATACGCGGATGCCGCGCGCGTTGAACTCGCGGATCAAGGCGGGGCCCCCGCCCTCGCGCACGTACAGCACCGGCCCGATCTTCGCCCAACGCAGTCCTGGGAGCCGCGCCGCGAGATCCAGCGCCTCGCGCCCGCTCGGCAGATCGAACGCGACGACGAGCTCAGCCACGCATCAGCTCCCGCGCCACGCGCTCAGGAACTCTCGGATCGGCGAGCGCCGCGGTGCCGATCGCCACGAGCGACGCGCCCGCCGCGAGATACTCGCGCGCGTCCCCTGCGGTGCGGATCCCCCCGACACCGATCACCGGGATCGCGACCGCCGCCCTGACCTTGCGCGTAGCCAGGACACCGATCGCCAGGAGCGCCGGACCGCTTACGCCTCCCGCACCGTTGCCCAAGCGCCGGTCGAGCGTGCCGGGGACGGTGTTCACCAGGGTGATCGCGTCCGCACCCTCCCGGTGCGCTACCTCCGCCATCGCGGCGATGTCGGGCAATACCGGGGAGAGTTTCACCGCGATCGGCCGGGTCGCAACGGCACGGCAGTGGCGCACCAGATCGCGGAGGCTGTCCGGCGTCGCCCCGAACTCGAGCCCTCCGGCGCTGGTGTTCGGGCAGGAAGCATTGATCTCGAACGCCGTGACACCCTCGAGATCGGTCAGGCCTTTGATGACGCGCACGTAATCCGCCACGGTCGCGCCCGCCACGTTGACCAGCACTCGCGCCTTCCGCAGGTGGGCCGCGAGCCACGGCAGCTCGTGTTGGCGCGCCGCGTCGAGCCCGGGGTTGGCGAGCCCGACGGCGTTGAGCATGCCGCCCACGAACTCGGCGACGCGCGGCGCCGGGTGTCCGCGCCGCGGCTCGGGGGTGACCGCTTTGGTGACGATCCCACCCAGCGCTTCCAGATCGATCACACGGGAGACCTCCCGTCCGAAACCGGCGGTGCCAGAAGCGAGGAGGACTGGGTTTTGGAAGGAGGTGCCGAACAACCGGATCGGCGTCACCGACCCCTCGTCGGCGCGGCCACAGCGAGCTTGCGCTCGAGCTCGAGGAGGTAGGCGACGATGCCGTCCGCGATGGCGCTCGCGATCTTGTGTTGACCGAGGCTCGAGGCGAGGAACCCCGCGTCCGTGCGATTCGTGGCGAACCCGGTCTCGACGAGGATGGCGGGTCGCCGCGCGGTCGTGAGCACCATGAACCCCGCCTGCTGGACGCCGTGATTGCCGCCCGGATGGATGCGCGCCACGGAGTCCTGCACGAGCTGGGCGAGCTGCGCCGACTCCCGCAGATATTCGTTGAGCTGGAGGTCGCGCAGGATGTAGCCCAGGGGACCCGTGGCGACGCTCGACCCTCCGGTCTCGAAGCTGATCGCCTCGTTTTCCATCTGGGCGACGCTCTTCCGTCTT
>WNFW01027212.1_pt1 | contig 10168 bp, 11 predicted proteins | sample 5400131 | NCBI WGS metagenome assembly WNFW01 (sample SAMN13153362, study PRJNA577476) | soil metagenome | isolation source: 20 cm soil or saprolite under grassland replicate 1 | place: USA:California | collected 2016-06-15
CCGACGAAAGTGGTCACGCGGTAAAACAGGGCGATATTGGCAATTTGTTGATACGCGGAGACAGCATAACTGCATATTATTGGAACAAGCACGAGAAGACCAAAGATGTCATCAATGGCCACTGGATACATACAGGCGACAAGTATTACGAAGATGCCGGCGGATACTTCTGGTATTGCGGTCGCTCCGACGATATGCTGAAGGTAGGTGGACAATGGGTTTCTCCTGTAGAGGTAGAGGGAGCGCTTATCTCCCATCCAGCGGTACTTGAAGCTGCTGTGGTTGGGGATATGGACGCGGATGAATTAGTCAAACCCAAAGCATATGTCGTCCTCAACCAGGGCTATGAGCCTTCGGAGGCTATAGCAAACGATCTCAAAGCATTTGTGAAAAACAAGCTGGCGCCTTTTAAATACCCACGCTGGATTGAGTTTGTCACTGAACTGCCCAAAACAGCAACTGGTAAAATTCAGCGCTTTAAGCTGCGAGGGAACTAAAGTATCGCGTATGCAACAATCTTATCAAGCCCTACGCATCATCGCCGAGGCGCAAACAATCCGTATAGTACTGGCGCCTAAACCCGATGAGTTGATGCTCAAAGAACTGTGTATTGTCTGTGACTCCCTACATACAGAGAGTAGCAGTGGTATCAAAGCGGTTGTATTGGATTTCAATCCCACCGCTGCTCAACTCGTTACGCATAGCTCTCAAGCAACAATAGATCATGCTTCAACAATTGTGAAAAGCGCGTACGCAGCAACTCGCGCCATTAACCAGCCTGTGTTGGTTGTTATTAGAGCCACTCTCTCACAACCAGCTTGCCAGCTGATGAAGGCTGCTGACCTCACGCTAGTCGCAGAAAATGCTGGATTGATGATCTCAGACGAGGAAGAGGATACACTGACAGGATCGCAAGCAGTGCGCCTGGGATATATTACCTGGTCTGCACCCGCAAATGATATAAATAAACATATGGAGCGCATCCTGGATCTTCTTCGAACAAAAAGCGCTGTTGCCTTGCGTCATACGAAAGCTAGTGTTCGTCTTGCTAAAACCAATCATGCAACCAGCCTGGAGGCATTACAACAAGTAAATACGCTCTATCTCACTCAACTCATGCAAACGCACGATGCCCAGGAAGGTCTACAAGCCTTCTTAGAAAAACGCAAACCAAACTGGAAGAATATGCTGCGAACAAGTAGCTGTTCCCAATGGACCAGTCATCCCAGACTATTACATCATTGAAAATCGTGGTTGGGTAGGTATCGTCCCACTCACCGAAGATGGGCACTTTCTGATTAATAACCAGTATAAACATGGTATTGGTAGCGAAGTCCTGGAATTTCCGGCTGGTGGTATCGATAGCCACGAAGATGACCCGGTAATAACGGCCAGACGTGAATTGATGGAGGAAACGGGGTATAGCTTCGAAGATCACCAGGTAGAACTGCTAGCGCACATGTACGCTAATCCGACAGGTGCGCGGACACTGATCTGGTGGTACCTGGCACGCAATGTGCGTAAGACTGCCATACCCAAAGAAGACCCTGTCGAAGTTATCGAAAACTTACTGGTAACACCCAGAGAACTGCTCGAGCTGATTCACAACGGCAGTTTTGCCGTACAGGGGCAGATTGCCGCTGCCTACATGGCCCTTGAGCGGCTAGGATATATTACAATGACATTGTAGTCTCCATATTATAAGGAGCAATCTCGTGCATTTTGATCACAACTTGATTGGCAAAAGTTCGCCACCACAAACATTTGAAGTCACGCTTGAAGCGGTAAAACACTTCATGGAAGCAACAGAAGACCCAGCCCTCCAGAGCAAAGAGCCTCTGCAATATGCGCCTCCGACATTCCCAACCGTGTTCCGCATTCGTGTTCCCGATCTGGAACTCGACCCTACTACAATGCAATTGTTACATGGTGAACAACAATACACTTATGCACGTCAACTAGGAATAGGTGAACAGGTGACATGTGTCGCCCACATTGCCGATGTACGCGAACGTCATGGGAAAACAGGCACGATGGCTTTTATCATTACGGAGACTACAGGCACCGATAGTCAGCAACAACCTGTCTATACTGCCCGCAGCACACTTATCGTACGACAGAAATAATTCCGCACAAATCGTTGACAAACCTCAGGGAGAGGTATAAAATAATCTGCGTAATCCGTTATGACCAGCCCTCGTGGCGGAATGGTATACGCAGCAGGTTGAGGGCCTGTGCCTGCAAAGGCGTGGTGGTTCGAGTCCACTCGAGGGCACCCCACACAAGCAATACAACTTACCCTCCTTCTTTTAGGGGCGACTAGCTCAGTTGGTTAGAGCGGCTGCTTTACACGCAGTAGGTCTGGGGTTCGAATCCCTAGTCGCCCACTTTTCTCTTCTTCCTCTTTTCCTCCTCAACTTTTAAGGAGAAATGCTCATGCGCTTCCAACACGAGATAGCCTTCTTGCTCACGGACCATATCAAGAGCAGCCGCGCATACAATGACAGGGATAATTGCCGTTGATCGCTGCATTTTGAGCATTTGTAACATCTGCCACCCGGTTTTTTGATCGCCAAAGACGAAGTCTAATATAATAAGATCAAGGTTGATCCGTTCGAGGTCAGTAATCTGCTGAATAGGGAAGCCGGATAATATAACCTCATACCCCTCTTCCTCCAACAGAAGACGGAACAATTCTAAGATTTCTTGCGTATCGTTCACCACGAGTATGCGCGCCGCCATTGTATGTCTCCTTCAATGTGAGAAATTACCCGCAGGAATGGAATAATAACATACTTGCAGAGTTCATACAAAAGAGCTTATTGCGTGATCTCCTACCTGGAAGGAGTCGTTGCTCGTTCAAGTGATGCGAGACGGATGAATGCCTCTTGCGCCGAACGACCACACATATCTTCAGATGGCTGGAGTTTGTTACATACATCCGGACGCTCAGGCTTGCCAAAGAGTTTACAGCGATTATCCCTTGTCAGATGAAGGCAGCGCACTCCTGCCGGCTTTCCATTCGCCATCCCAGGAAGAGCTGATGAAATGGACGGAGCGATACAACACGCTCCACATCCAATCCGGCAATCCATAGTATAATTACTCATCGACTTTATCCAATTCTGTTTGAGATATAAATACCGTCATTGAAAACCGCCTCTTGAATGTATTACCTGTCCGGTTATCCATGCAGCTTCATCACTTGCTAAAAACGCTATCAGTCGCGCTGCATCTTCTGGCTGGCCAATGCGACCCATCGGAAAGCGAGGTAGTAGTTCCTGTCTAAGTTCCTCTGTCATCCAGCCAGTATCGGTGGGGCCTGGATCAACAGCGTTTACAGTAATACCATGCGATGCCAGTTCAGCAGAAAGCGAGACGGTGAAGGACTCGACTGCTCCCTTAGTAGCAGCATAGGCAAGTTCTCCTGGCATAGGTGCAACCGATTGACCCGACGTAAGATTGATAATACGTCCGCCAGATTTGCCAGAGAGACGACGTGCGAACTCCACGGTTAGCAGAAAAGTGCCGCGCATATTTACAGTATAGTGCGCATCTAATGTTGCTGCGTCTAAAACCTCAAAACCGTCTCTCGTTGAATAAGCTGCATTATTGATAAGAATTGAGGGCGAGCCCAACCTCAGCTCGACTTCATCCAGAATGAGTCTTGGTGCATCAATCTTGCTCAGATCAATTTCCAGGCTCTCACATCTCACTCCTAGTTCCTGTAACTCATTTTGCAATCTAGCAGGGCCATCTTCGTCAGCTCCATGTAGCAATATCCTATCAAAAGATCTCCAATGAGTAAAGAAGATATCGACACCATTGGCTGCCAGAGCACGACACACTGCCGCACCGATACCTATACGCCGACTGGCACCAGTAACAATTGCCAAACGTCCATGTAGACCATTGATAGCCATGTGTTTTTCATTGCCTCCTGTATAATCTCGGTAACTATGCCTGCATATAACAACAGACAGTACAACTGTGGCAAGTGCCATAAACTACACTTTTCCATTTTTCCAAAATAATTTTATTGACTTTTTAGAATTCACCGTTTACAATTAGAGCAGATGACATGGATGGCTTTGCGTTAGTAACAGGAGGCAGTTTCATGGCTGTTGTGCAACCTGATTTTTATCGTTACGAAAACCTCGTCCGAAAATCGATACAAATCCCTTCGACCCAACATAAAGAGCTTAAGGCTCTGGCCGTAGAGCTTGAATCCTCACTAGGAGACGTTGTGGAGACGATAATGGACCTGATGCGTCAGGATAATTACGAACAGTTGAAAGCGGCAATCATTCAGAAACGCGAACAAGCATTCTCCTCTCTCAGTCACTCTCTCGATGAAGCATACGCCTATCTCGGTTCCCTCCCAGAAACACTTGAAGACGCACGCTTCTTTTTTAATGCCGGTCAAGAAGGTATGATTGTTGCGTAAAGTGTAAGGTAGTTGCATGAGTAGTGAGGCTAAGGCGCCATCTTCGCCCAGCCCCCAAGAAAATGAAGCAAGTCAACCCTTATTCCCACCACTGGTGCCCCAAAGTCCCAGGCGCGGTGAGATTTGGGATGTGAACTGGTCTCCTGGTAGAGGCGCCGAACAAAAGGGTATACGGCCCGCTTTGATTATCCAGAACGACCGTGGTAATACCTCTTTCTCCTATCCTCTCACCATTGTCGCCTCAATGAGTCGCACTGAACGTGAACTTCCCTTGCATGTACGTATTGCGCCCTCAGAAGAGAATGGCCTGACCGATTTTACCGATGTCAAATGCGAGCAGTTAATGACCATTGAAAAATCTCGCCTCATACGCCGCCGTGGCGTGATAACCAGTGAAGAGTTGGGTAAAGTAGATGTTGCCCTGAAGCTGAGCTTGAATCTGTTCACATGATCCTCGTATTCTTCTCCACTATCCTGGCTGGCACTCCTCTCCCCACTTGGCTGTAGCGGCTAACCTCTCGGTGTGATAAAATGTAGTACAAAGGTCATATCCCTCATGTCATCCAGGAGACACATACCCATGCAAAAACAGACAGGAACTATACAAATTAAACGCAGTTTTCCAGAAATGCTCAAAGGCGGAGTGATCTGTGATGTTGTTAATGCCGAGCAAGCGCGCATCGCAGAAGACGCCGGGGCATCAGCCGTCATGGCGTTGGCCGGCCGATATTCGCGCTCAAGGCGGCGTCGCGCGCATGAGTGACCCCGAACTCATTATCAAAATTAAAGAAGCGGTCACTATTCCTGTTATGGCGAAGTGCCGTATCGGGCATTTTGTGGAAGCAGAGATTCTCCAGGCCATTGGTGTAGATTGTATCGATGAATCAGAAGTATTAACGCCAGCAGATGAGCACTTCCATGTCAATAAGCATCTCTTCACAGTCCCATTTGTGTGTGGTGCTCGCGATCTTGGTGAGGCGCTGCGACGCATTGGTGAAGGTGCTGCGATGATACGTACCAAAGGTGAAGCTGGCTCAGGCAATATCGTAGAGGCTGTGCGCCATATACGCGCCGTTATGGATGGTATTCGCCGTCTGCAGATGTTGCCAGAAGAAGAATTGATGACCGAGGCTAAAAATCTTGGGGCTCCATATGAACTGGTGCGCGAGGTTGCTCAAAAAGGTAAATTGCCTGTTGTGAACTTTTCGGCAGGTGGCTGTGCGACACCCGCTGATGCTGCCTTGATGATGCGCCTGGGAGCCGAGGGTGTCTTTGTCGGCTCTGGCATTTTCAAGTCGGGTGATCCATTGAAACGCGCCCGGGCTATCGTACGTGCCACCACGCACTTCGAGGATCCCGGTATCATTGCAGAGGTCTCGAGAAATCTGGGAGAGCCGATGGTTGGCATTAATTTAGATAAGTTACCAGAACATGAGCAGATGGCGCGACGAGGGTGGTAGTGTATGGTATCCTACATCCCAAAAAAGCTGCGTATCGGCGTCTTAGCATTACAAGGCGACTTTGAAGCACACTTGAAGATGCTGGCTGAATTAGGAGCTGAAGGCAAAGCTGTCCGACTTCCCAAGCATTTAGATGATTTAGATGGTATAATATTACCAGGTGGTGAGAGTACTACCATTGGCAAGTTGATGGTGTTGTATGGCTTAGATGAGCCATTACAACAGAAGATTCGGGAAGGGTTCCCCATATGGGGAACATGTGCAGGATTAATATTATTGGCTCGCGAGACGGATAATGCACTCGAAGGTCAGCCACTGTTGGCTTCGATGCACATCCGTATTCGTCGGAATGCATTTGGCAGTCAGCGGGAAAGTTTTGAGACTGATCTCTCTGTGCCAGTAATAGGGGAAGCGCCATTCCATGCATTCTTTATCCGGGGACCAGCGATTGAATCGGTTGGTCCGGAGGGGGAGGTGCTGGCAACGCTCGACGATGGAACTATCGTTGCTGTCCGAGAAGGACACCTATTAGGCACAGCATTTCATCCGGAGGTTGGTGGAGACCCACGTTTCCATCAATACTTTCTCCGCATAGTACAGAGCGTCAACCTGTAGGGGCCCAATTTATTGCGCCCTGATGGTTTCGCACGATGACCAGGATGGGCGCAATAAATTGGGCCCCTACAGGTCGCGGGAGCACTGGATGATACGACCGGTACTATATGTTGATTTGCCGGGAATCATCTACGCAATTGATCGCCGTGCTCGGAACAAGCAGCACGAATTTGCGAACTTCGTGTGTTGGCTCGACCCGGTAGAATCTCGTATTCCCCTGTCACCTATCTTGAGAAATATCTTCCCCGTCAATACTGCTTCACGTACCTGGATATGTGAGGATCACTGGCATATCCTGGGATTTGCCCAGGTGCGTGAACGACCATCACGTGTCACATGGGACATAGCTTATCTTGCCTCTATGGTTAATAGCAACGTCTCCAGCGATGAGGTGCTTGCTGCGTTGCTCGATTACATGCTGGAGGTCGCCTCAAACCATGGTATTCTCCGTATTTTTGCCAGGATTGAGGATGAAATTCCAGAGCAGGAACTTTTCCAGAAAGCTGGATTTCAACGTTATGCCCGCCAACTGACCTACATCTTTCAACCTGAGTCAGTACAGGGCGACTTCAAACAACCTTCACTTCGCCGTTGGAATCGTCATCATGTATGGGGATTGCACCAGCTCTATCGATCTGCCACTCCACAGCGAGTGCAGATGGCTGAGATGCTGGATAACAGTGAAGAATTTGCTAAGTTATACGTCGGCTCACTGCGTCCGTTACCATCGTTTCTTTCGAAAGGAGATGAAAGCTTTGTATGTGATGTTGGCGTTCGTTTAGGAGCCTGGTTGCGCCTATGCCGCGGTCACGGTACAGCTCCGCACCAAATCTCGCTTATTGTTCATCCTGAACATGCTGAACTGGCTGAGCCAATCGTACGGTTTGGTACTCAGCGGCTTTTGGAAAGTGACGCACGCCCCATCTATTGTCAGGTGCGGGAGTACGATTCTTCCGTTATTAATGCTCTGCGTTCCAGTGGTTTTGAGCATGTCTCGACCAGGGCATTGCTCGTGCGGCACATAGCTTTATTAGCTATGAATCCGCGCGCGGTCCCCGCACTAGAACAACGAGTAGCCTATGGCGTGAAAGGCCTGGGGACGGTCAATTCTCGCCAAACAACGAGGTGATAAAACAGTCTATGCAACACATGATCACTGACGATTTGGAGGCTTTACTGGTAACTTTGCCACCCGCCATCCACGATGCGGTCAATCGGCTCGAAAACCGAAGCGAACTGCTGGAGATCGTAATGGACCTTGGACGTTTGCCTGAGGGCCGGTTCCCAGAAGGGGAGGTGATCCTAAGTACTCAGCCAGTGGCCTATGCTGACCTCGAGTATGTGGTCGAGCGAATAGGTGAATTTGGTGACGACAACCGTGCTGGTATCGAGCGCACCCTCCATCGTATCAGCGCACTTCGTAATCGAAAAGGAAAAGTTGTTGGTTTGACCTGCCGCATTGGTCGAGCGGTACTTGGCAGTATTGCGTTGATTCGAGATATTGTCGAACAGGGTCAATCGATTTTGATACTTGGTCGCCCAGGTGTTGGCAAAACCACACTGCTGCGTGAAATAGCACGTGTTCTGGCAGACGAGGCCAATAAACGCGTAGTCGTTGTGGATACCTCAAACGAAATCGCCGGAGATGGGGATATTCCTCACCCCGGTATTGGTCGGGCGCGCCGCATGCAAGTGGCTCGCACTGCGGAACAACATGCGGTAATGATTGAAGCGGTAGAGAATCATATGCCGCAAGTTATTGTTATCGATGAAATAGGCACTGAATTGGAGGCTGCTGCAGCGCGTACGATTGCGGAACGCGGTGTGCAGCTTGTCGCGACTGCCCACGGTAACTCGCTTGGTAACCTGCTTGTAAACCCTACCCTCTCTGATCTAGTAGGCGGTATTCAGACTGTAACTCTTGGAGATGAAGAGGCTCGCAGGCGCCATACCCAGAAGAGTATTTTGGAGCGTAAAGCGCCACCTACTTTTGATGTAGTAGTCGAACAGCAGAGCTGGCAGGAACTGGTTGTGCATCCCGATGTTGCCGATACGGTTGACAGCATGTTGCGCGGACAGACTATAGTTGCCGAGGAACGTACACGCGATGAAGAGACGGGACGAGTCTCTGCGCGTCGAATCTCCTCAGGTGGCATGGAAGTGCCGACCTGGGGTCTTGAAGGCTTCGGTACTACATCGCGTTCTAACAATTATATCGACCGTAGTGAAAGTAATTGGAGTACTGTTCGTCGTATGGGCCAACAGGGGTCTCGTGGCAATGGCGGTGGTGGTAACGGAGGCGAGCGCTTGCATGCTCGCGGTCAGGTAAGAGCATTGGCTCCTACAGGAACAGCACCAGCCGATGTCAAACGGCAGAATGCAGCAGGGTTGATAGCAGTTGATCGTCCTTTGCTCGATGAAGGGATTTATCACTCTGAAAAAGTAAAGGAACAACTGCCCATCCTCAAGACATTACGTGTCTACCCATTTGGAGTGAGTCGTGATCGTCTTGCCGAGTCTGCGCGTCAATTGCGAGTACCGATTATCGTCACAAACAGTCAGGGTGACGCTGACGCAATTATCACCCTGAAAAACTACTATCGTCGCCAGCCGGAGCGCCTGCAACAGGCTGAAGAGGAGCAAAAGCTCATCATCATCTTGAAGAACAATACGATTGCTCAGATGCAGCATGCTCTTGCTCGCATTTTCGACATTCCAGGACCTTATGACGGCTGAGCTAGCTCCTGCTAATGCTTACGTTCGTAGGCTACAGCACCAGATGGCGACTCGGTATAACGTAAACTCGCGCAGTCGCGGAAAAGAGCCAAATCGAAGGGTAAAAATTTTCCGTTCGCGGGATTAGTCTTAAACAGGGTTCAAAGGGCCGGAATTTCTTTACAATATATCCCCGTTTTCAAAACGGGGATATATTGTATCCACTTGCAACCTGCGTTATAATTCTTCCATACCAATACTTCCTTACATTCAGATGACACAAAGCATTTCTGAATGATTCACAACCACAATGACTGTGGTATGGTCCATTGTTGTACTAAAAATGAAAGGGGCCGTACTACGTCATGCGTTTTGTTGAGAATGACACCAGCACATCAACTTCCTCCAATCAAGAGGCACACACGCCTGTCACAATCGCCGATATTTGGGAAGCTTATAAACTTCTCAAACCATGCCTCCACCATACGCCACTCGCACCATCACGCACTTTGCGCGAAATTACCGGCGCAGATATCTACTTAAAAGCGGAAAATATGCAGAGGTCAGGCTCCTTCAAAGTACGCGGCGCTAGTTACAAAATCTCACGCCTGAGCAAAGAGGAATACAGCCGTGGCGTTATCGCAGCTTCAGCGGGTAACCATGCCCAGGGTGTTGCGATAGCTGCAGCCCAATATAATATATCCTGCACTATTGTCATGCCGGAAACGGCCCCTCTGGCTAAGGTCACAGCTACTCAGGGGTATGGCGCCGAAGTAGTCCTGCATGGCTTTACATACGATGATGCCTATCAGTACTGCCTCGAGTTACAACAAGAAACGGGCGCAACTTTTATTCATGCCTTCGATGATCCAGATATCATAGCTGGACAAGGAACGCTCGGTCTGGAGATGCTGAGTGATCTCCCCGATGC
>WNFW01008921.1_pt1 | contig 10166 bp, 7 predicted proteins | sample 5400131 | NCBI WGS metagenome assembly WNFW01 (sample SAMN13153362, study PRJNA577476) | soil metagenome | isolation source: 20 cm soil or saprolite under grassland replicate 1 | place: USA:California | collected 2016-06-15
CCTATCAAGACCACAAACGGGGCCCGGTGCACGCCGCGGTTCCGCGAGCTCTTGGCGGAGCGCTGGACGTGCAGGCTGAGCGAGTCCTGAATGTCTTCGGCAAACTCCCGTGACTCTTCGATCTTTTCGTTGCGCGCAATCTCCTTCACCAGCTCCTGCAGGTCCGACACCGTTTCCAGAACCGTTGCATTCTCACGTGCGGCGACTTCCATCGCCTCCCGGCTGCCTTTGAGATTCAAATAATAGGTCTCGACGCCACGAGCTGCGTTATACCGGCTCCAGTTCGCGTGAATTGACAGAAAGAGGTCAGCTTTCATCTTGTTGGCGATGTTGGTGCGGTCTTCGAGCGGGATAAACGTATCGTCTGTACGTGTGAAGATGACTTCCGCGCCGGGGAGGTGCTGCTCGATGATACGGCCGAGCCGCAGCGCAACGTCCAAGCAAAGGTCCTTCTCCACTAGGCCTGTGGGCCCCTTTGTCCCGGTGTCCTGGCCGCCGTGGCCCGGATCAATCACAATGCTGCCAATCTTCAGTCCCAAGGTGCGCGTCAGAAAAGACTGCACGGGTGTCGCGCTTGCCATTGCAGCGCCGATAGCGGGGGTTGAGGGGGCGGCTGGCGGGCTCGGATCTTGCGGACCAGGCACGGGCGTGGCAATATCTGCAACGACAGGGGTAGGCGAGTCTCGCAGTTGCCGGCCCGCTCCACCTCCGGAATAGAGCGGCAAAAGACCCGAAAGCACAAGTGCTGCCCCAAGAGCTAAAGTGCCCCCGGCCCTGCATGCCAAACTGCCCCTGGAAACTGCCGGGTAGGAAAGCACAGGCGTGCGCTGCGGCGCAGGAGCCGTCGGTCGCCCTGCCTGAGACGATTTCTGCACTGGATAGATTGCGTCAATGAGAGCGATCTGGTCCACGTGACTGGAAGCGACTTGCTTTGGCACTGAGAAGTCGCACCGGGAGGTAGAAGGACCAGATTGCGCCTTCTGCAGTGGCGGAAGTGGCGGCGTGATTTGTGGCTTCCGCACCGGAGGGTCGGAGAGTACGGAGGTGCGGTGCGGCGCGGGAGCCGTCGGCCGTCCCGCCTGAGACAGTTTCTCCCCAAGATAGAGATAGATTGCGTCGCTGAGAGCGCCGATGATCTGGTCCATGCGAGTGGACGCGACCTGGGTTCCCTCTGAGAAGTCACCCCGCTTGGTGCTTGGATCAGATTGCGCCTTCTGCGGGGGCGCAAGTGGCCTCGTGACTTCTGGCTTCCGCACTGGAGGATTTGGAGCAAGGTCAGATGCAACCTTGGGCCCATCGCCTGAATCGACTTGATTCCGGTCTGAAAGATCGCCACGGGCAATGCTGACATAAGAAAGAGGCGGTCTTTGCGGGGGAGGTGGGGCCTGGGGAACTTGCGGCATCGGCTGCGGCGGAGTGACCTCGCACTCGACAACAACCTCCCGTGCATCATTGGAATCGACCTGCTTTGGGTCCAGTTCAGTCTTGAACACGCTTGAATAAGGACTGATCGGTGCCCGCGTCAGCGCAAGAGGCTCTTGGGTGACCAGGCAACTCCGCTCGAGAGGATTCATGTCGAGGTCGGCCAGAACTTGGTCCACGACAGTGGAATCGATCTGCTTGCGGCCTGCAGCGTACCCAACGAGGAGCGCATTGAAGCACAGGTTGTTAACGTTCCGCGGAATGCCTTCGCTGTGCGCCAAAATACTTTCAAGAGCCCCAGTGGTGAACAACGGCCCCCCCCGGTAACCAGCTACCTGAAGCCGGTGTTCGATGTACCCAACGGTTTCCGCCCGCGTAAGCGGCTCCAAGCGACTCAGGATTGAAATTCGCTGCCTAAGCTGTGTCAGGCTGGGTCGCGACAGCTTTTCCGCCAACTGCGTCTGGCCGACGAGAAGGATTTGCATCAACTTCGCACTTGGCGTCTCGAAGTCGGATAGCAGGCGGACCGTCTCCAGCACGGAGTTGTCGAGGTTGTGGCACTCGTCAATGATCAGCACAAAGCGCCGGTCGGCCAGTAGCTCGCGCGCCAGAAGCTGGTTCAATTTCTCGTGCATGGTGACGATATCTTGACCCGCAGCATCGAGTCCCAAGCCACTGAGCAGGTAGCGCAAGAGCTCACGCGAATCACACTGGGTCTGAAACAGGAAGACCGCACGAGACGTCTGCTCGAGTTGTTTCAAGAGTTGGAAGACCAAAGTGGTCTTGCCCATGCCCGGCTTCGCAATCAGGGCCAGAAACCCGCAGCCGGCTTCGATGCCGCAGGACAGGGAATTGAACGCCTTGCTGTGAGTTCGGCTGGGACAGATGAAGCGCGGGTCCGGCGTCACGCCGAATGGCTGCTCGTTCAGCCCGTAGAATTCCAGGAACATAGAGCTGCTACCTCGATTGATTGACACCCCGGGCACCTAGCCAACGCACGGCCCGTCCCAGGTGGATCGCCAGATACTGAGCCCCAGGTCGGCGAAAACGCTTCGGTGGCGCCCGCCATATGCGTCCTTCGCGCTTTGCAGCCATCAGGTCCAGTTGATACAGAACCTTGAACCCTGTGGAGCGACTGTCCTCCAATTCGATGCCGATCACGGCAACCTGGCGTCGATACTTCTCCACCTCGCGAAATGCCCAGGGCGGAATTACCGGTTAACTGCAATCGCGACTTTGACTTCCAGGCAGACTGATAATGTACATCCGACCCGTCAGTTAGGCAATGCACCGGGCCAGCTTGGCCAGCTTGCCAGCACCGGTCAGGTCTCTAGGTCTTCCAAGTCTTCGAGCTCTTTGGCCAAGATTTGGGCGGGGCTACGCTCCCCACCGTCCTTACCAGCTTCGCCCCTCTGGTAAGGACTGGCAAGTTGTGTCTCTGAACATTGAGTCGGCAATGTCGGCAATAAGAAAAGCTCATTGGCTCTATAATTAGAAAATCTTGCGGCACGGCCGGCAAGCCAACACAGAAAACGCAAAAAGAAAGTTCAGCCGACATCATGGCCTCGCGGGCCTGCCACGATACACTTCGATCGTGCCCCGTCTTCGAAACGTGGACCGAGCGGGTCGATGTGAGTGCAGTTTAGCCGGATAAAAATGGCCATACCTTGGATTGGAAGCAACAAGCTCATTGGATTTATTCGCCTCAGTCGCTCAGCCTCGGGCGACGGCGCTCCGGTGTCATTGCCGCTTCCCCTACTTCTTGATTTCTTGGTCGGAACCAACGCTGGCCGCAGTGACTTTTGAGCCCCGATCAGATAGCGTGCTTGTCTGTTTGGCCCTCTGACCGTCACTCGAAAGCTGTAACATAGCTGAATCGGAGTTACGCCCTGTACAACTTGGTCGCATTCGCTGAGGCCGCCAGGCGCTCAGTTCCGGTACAGAGGAAGTTAATTCCACCAATGGAGGGGCGAATGAGCGATCTCGGCCGTCGCGCAAAAAGCATTCTGTGGTTCTTGACGGGCTGTTTTCTCATGACCGTGGTTTGGGATTGCGTTACCACGTCGGTGTGGAAAGACCTGACCAGAACGCAGAACGCAACTCTAGCCACGCGACAAAACCTTATCTTTGACCTACAGAGAAGCCTGAAAGCTATGGCTATCTACACGACGGTTGGCACCTATGTCTCACCGCGAGGCATGGGAACGAACTTCTCGTTGGGGCCGGCCAGCAACGGTTCTACCTTCGCGACGGTGCCCTCGGGACAAATGGCCAACTACAACCTGCAAGTAATGCCCTTCAGTGGCTCCACCGAGTCCGTCGCTTTGAGAGTGGATTGCAGCAATACCCCTCACCCAGCGACCTGCACGATAGCGCCTAGCCCAGTGGGGTCGACGTGGTCATCTAATTCTGTGCCGTTCACGGTTATGGCCGGGACTGCTGCAGGGTTGCTGCCAACGGCTATGGCGCGAAGGACCAGTCCTGGGGCTCGCCCAGAGTTCAACGGGAATGTGCTTAGCTGGCTGCTGGCTGGGTTGGCGCTCTCGCTGTTGACGGCACGGCGCAAAGCGCTAGCAAGAACACACGCCTTAAAGCCGGTGACCCTCGTCGTGGTGCTCCCGATTCTGATGGGTCTGGCGTCGTGCGCCTGTGCGACGGGGGCTGTCGGCGGGGGACAGCCGCCCCCTGCCGGTAACGGAGGCGGTACAAGTGCGATAGAAGTTATCGCGGATAATTACCCAGGAGCAGACATCTGTGTTAAAGCGGTGAATGCCATAGCCGCTCTTCCGCCAACAGGTGGAATTGTGAGGTTCTCGGCCCAGAACTATGGGGCTTGTGCCGCTACGTTGACTGTCAATTCTGCAAATATAACTCTCAAAGGCGCTGGTAAGGGTAGTGAGTTCCAAGCGACAGGAGGAGCCACTACGCTCAATTTCGCAGCAGGAGTTACCGGCATTAACCTTGTTGGTGACCGTCCGACCGTAGAAGATTTGATGCTTGTGAGTGCTTCAACTGCTTCTGGAGCAGATGATGGCATTCAGATCCGGGGTGGCGCTCCAGTGCTCAGAAGAGTAGCGGTAAGACACTTCGGAAACCGTGGCGTGGTTTGGATAGGCGGCGGTGGAGCAAGCACAGACTTCTGGCATGCTGAAGATATTGGCTCCAACAATAACTTCGGAGACGGATTTCAGTGGGCCTCAGGCTGCACAGACAATCACCTCGGCTTCGGTTCCGGCATGTCTGCTGTAAGTAACGGCGGGTGGGGATTCAACCTTCTCTGCGGTCAGGATAACGAATTCCATGCATCCCATGTCGCGGGCAACACTCTTGGCGGTTACAGCGTGACGCAAAATAACAACTATTTCTTCGACACGTACGCAGAGATTGGAACAGGCTCGTCATTCGTGGTTCAATCCGGTGGTGCCACTGGCAATCAGGTGTGGTTCGCTTCTTTTGGACTGCCGCAGGCAATCACCGATAACAGCGGTAATAGCGGGGCCAATCGCTTTTTCTTTCCTGCCACAAACAACGTACCAGCACAGAACGGGCTGAGCCTCGCTCCATTGCCGGGATCGACAGCCGCGACGACCTATAATCTCGGAAGTGGGTTTTACGCTAATTCTGACTTCTCGATCAGCGATTCCACGAATGGCGCGCATCTCTTGCATTACAACCCAACGACAAAGTGGGGGTTTCTGCAAAGGGCCACATTTACTCCGACATCCGCCGTTTCGGGGTTGAACGTGGGCGCGCTTGCGGGAAATCCATCGTTGCCCGCAAACGGTGATATTTGGTATAACTCGACGGCAGGGTTGTTTGAGTGCCAGCAGGCAGGATTAACTGTACCCTGTATCTATACTGGCGTCCTGACGACAAAAACAAATGGCACCAACAATACAAGTCAAAGCACTGCCACGGCGACTCAGGGAACGGATACAAGAATTCTATCGTCTGGGACGATCAGCGGATCGGCTGGAGCAATTCTGTGTACGGATGCTAATGGCGGGGTGACTACCAGCGGATGCTCAAGTGGCACAGACGGAGTTATCCAATTGGGAGGTATTGGGGCCCTCCAAAATAACTTAGGATCTGGCATGTACTATGTCGTTGCTGCGGGTGTGACGACGTCGAACTATGCACCTGTTTTGGCGCCGTATGGAGGTGCTATCAAAAACTTGGAAGTACACACTAGCACTCCCCCGGCGAGCGGCACTACACTGACATTCACGGTGATTGATGGCGTCACGTCAGAATCCGTAACGTGCGCTATCGTCGGAGACGGTTCCCTCCACACATGTAGCGATACAACTCACAGCTTCTCGGCTTCGCAGGGAGATGCAATTGCGCTCACGCTTGTATGCTCAGGGATGTGCAGCTCGCAGAGCAGCGGATATGTTACCGCAGCGATGCAACTTCAGTAGGAGGATGAGTAAAAGAAATGACTGCTACATACGTTCACTGAGTCATCGCTGACCTCCTCGACCAGAACACCATCCATTGACCTCGTGATCCACGTGTTCACCACGCGCCCCGCCAGCACCTCACGCAGTCGACCGTTGCTGAAATCGCTGAGCTGTGCCCGCACGACAGATCTTGTCGCCACCACCCTGCGCTCCGACACGGCTCGTTGCAACTTCCCGCCCTGCTAAGCTGCGGACGGACGCTGTGCGACGATTGGGGTGGGATCATGGGCCTTGTAGAACGCGCCTCGTAGGTACAGGTTCCGCTCTTGTTCTTAAATTGTCCTGTCGTCCAGTAACTCGGGAGGGGTCGGCTCTGATATAGATTGCATAGCCGTGAAGGAGGTCGCCCAAGTTAAGGGTGAACGCCTCAAACTCACGTAGACCGTTATGCGTCAGGAAGTGAGGATTTTGTTCTCGTTGTGTTGTGAAAGCCTCTAAAATCAGGGGGATATCAAGGGCGAAGTGGTTGGCCAGTTAATAAAAGGGAGACCTGAATGCGTTTGCACGCAAGCCCTAGGGGGGTGACAAGCGCTTGCAAAAAAGCGCTCCCTGAGGTGTGCCTAATCCTGGTTCTCGCACTGCTTTGCACGGGGTGCACCGGTCTTACGAGCGCCAATGTCAAAAATTCAAACCCTCCTACACCGCTGTCGATCACGACTAGCAGCCTGCCTAACGGCCAAGTGCAGGTCAGCTACAGCGCCCCCCTCCAAGCCACTGGCGGGGCTCCGCCCTATGCCTGGTCAGTTTTAAGCGGCCAGCTCCCCACCAACCTCGCGTTGTCTCCTTCGAGTGGAACCATCTCCGGAACTCCGACCGTTGCCGGACTGTTCTCTTTTGTCATCCAAGTGAGCGACAGCGTCGGACGCTCCACGTCGTCCGCATTCAGTATTAACACAATACAGAACAGCGGAAACGGCTGGACGCTGGTACCCGGCACTGCCACGCGCCTGGTTGATCCTTACTGGCAGGCATGGCCCACTCTAATGAAGTTGGGTAGTGGGAAGTTGCTACTGTTCTACCACGAAGATTCCTCCGGTCAGAACATATCCGCTGGCACGGATATGCTTAAGACCTCCATTGACAATGGGACTACCTGGACTCCGTGGACGGGCAACGTCGTCGCTACGGTTACACCTACGGCAATTGGGAGCGGTTACTCGTCAACGCCAACTTGTGCCATTAACGGCAATGCTGCCGGTTCTGGCGCTACCTGTACGGCAGCCGCCCCGGTAAACGGGGATACTTTTTCGGGAGGCAGCGGGTACGTTCAGCAACCTGAGGTCGTGATCTACGGCGACAATGGAACCTCTCCACGGTACGCAGAAGTTGCCGTGACAGTCTCCGGCGGAGCCATCACGGTCCTGACTTTGAAGAATGGCGGTTTGGGGTATTCCGGAACGCCTCACTGTGTAATAGAAGCGACAACGGGTTCAGGTGGCACCTGTACGGCGACATTTACGAGCGGGGCGGTCACGGCGGTTAACTTGACCGCTGGAGGTAGTGGCTATCAGCAAGGTCCAACCATCACGGTTTCAGGCGGTGGCGGCTCCGGGGCTACGGCAGCGGCGACCTTGAACTATTGTGCGCCCACGGATCGTGTGGGATGCTTTCTTAGCGACACAACTGGGGACTTCCGAAACGTTGGTGGTGGGATAACACCAGCAGGAACTATCGTGGCTTGCATCCCAATCCTTGATGAGAACACGAACTCCTCGGTCGCTGGGGACGCGGGACTATTTGAACTCCGTAGTACAGACAACGGGAATTCCTGGTCTGCCCCAGTGATGATAAGCAACTCGGCTGGCAGCATCAACTACTCAAGTTGCACCGGTGGACCATTGATTTCGATCCCTTCCGGTTCGCCAGGTGTGACGGGCTCATGCTCTACTGGTTGTATCGCTCTAAACACACGTCTCGATGGCCTTGGAGGAGCAGACGATCAAGCCCTAATTTTTAGCTACGACGACGGCCTGACTTGGCCTGACCGTAAGACAGTTCACTACTTAGGAGCGCACACAGACGAGACTGCATTCCAGTGGCTTGGCGGAATGAAAATCATCGGTTTCAACAGGAGCGATATAACTCCCAACGGTCAATTGTACTTTATAAACAGTTCTGACTTAGGTTCGACCTGGACTATCAACACCGCCAACTGGCCTTGTCCGCTGCCTCCAGGGGAAACAGGGTGCTCTGAAAACGATGTTATGCCTGTTCTCATCACTCCGAATCTGCCGAGGCCAAACCTGCAAACGCTATTTTTTGGCAACAGATTAAGCACTAACGTAACCAACAGGCCGTACATCCAAACCTTGACCTTCGATCAAAATCAGGCCATTTCTAACCCTACTGGATTTGCTACGCCAACTTTGTTGTTCAACGGATCCGCCGGTGGATTTGCCCCAAATCCAAATTTCGCTTGCTATTCGGCAGCCGTACAGATTTCTCCGACTACCGTATTCGTGGCGTTCATGCAGCCATACGATGCCGGCACTCAGAGCAATCTCTACTTCATGACTGCGACCTATGTGCAGAACGGGCCTTGAGACGAATGGAGTGGTAGTCCAATAACGAAGATTGCAGGAACCTCGCCCCTGTGTCGCCCGCGTTGAGGCCGCTTGCCCCGACGCCCAGGCTAACGCGTCTGATCCGCCGCTCCAGAAATTTCATAATTTCAGCTTCAGCTCGAAGACATCACCGTGCTAGCCATGCTAGCCCGGCGCAACGATTGCCACCCGTTTGCTGCCTGGCGTACCTCGGAAAGCTGCTCGTTGCTACCGGTGGGGCGACTCACCCTGTTTGAGTCGAACGCCATCGCGCCCAAAACGGTAAGAGATATTCTTCAGGTTCTGAAGCCTCACAGTTTGCCAGCTACGGAGGTTACAAGCGATAAATGGCTAGGTTTAGTAACAAGTTTATTGCAGTGGAAGGAATCGCAGCAGCTATTCCTTTTGTCTTGCTATTTGGTACCCAAATGATGTCGTCGGACTGCAGCTCGATGTCAGGTATTTTGGCTTCTAGAATTTTCTTCAATGGCAAAGGAATATCCTTGAGTCCTTCAGGGGTATGGCGAATCATCTTGGTTCCATTGAGGACTGCCGTACGTGTCGGGCCGGCCGCCATGGCAAGCACCTGGGAGGCAGTAATTTTATTGTCTTCCATCACGAATCCGCCCGGTCGGTTGACTTCTCCGACCACGTAGATAATTCCGGCTTTCGATACTACAATTGTGTCACCAGGTAAAACTTCGATGTTGTTCGCCGCCGTTTTGGCTGCGTCATTGGACAAGGTCAGTGTTATCGGAGTTTCTGGATCATCGCGGTGTGCAACCGTGACTGTTCTCCCCGCCTTGCTTGTGAGCCCACCGGCTGTCTGAATCAAATCTAATAACCGGTGGGCGCCGAGAGCCGAGTAAACACCAGGCCTGTTCACTTCACCCATCAATGAGATTCCTTCAGTCGTGTACTCTTTCACGTAGACCGAAACATGGGGATTGTTGATGAAATGTCCGTCAGCCAGGCGCCTCTCAATCAACGCTTGAGCTTGGTCGCTAGATAATCCGGCGAGATGCAGGTGCCCAATCAGAGGCAAAGACACGTCACCTAAGTCGCTAACGCGTGCATGCTCAGATAGTTCAGGTAATCCAAACACGCTGATGTCGAGATCATCCCCCGGACCAATGCGAACTGTGGGACCCAACGCCGTGGGATTCCCTTTTTGAGTTTGGGAATTGGCTATACTCGCTGAAACAGATTCGCCGGTCGATGTCGAAGAGGCAGGAATTGGTGCCGGCGTCCCTGGCGCTGCTTCCCTTGCCCCGACCTGCTGTCCAGAAGCATTCATCGGTGATAAACTGAAGAGGAAACACGCGCAGGGAAGGCGCCATCCAATATTGCGAACTCTCATATTCTCTCCTTGAATCGGAATCGCAGAATTCCTTTGTTGTGTCAAGGCAACATGCTGCCGTTGCGCGATAGCGCGACCCGGGCTATTCGCTCCATGTCTTTCATCGAGTAGCGGTGATCCGCAGGAATGGTCAGAAGACGGGCTGAAAGGTCGCGGACCTGTGGGTTGGCTTGCGCGGATGTTGGCCAATGCACCGGGCAGTATATGTTATTGTTTGCAAGCAGCGCCCTATATCGGTCGCGTTCCGCGCCAGAGCGAAACAAGAAAACAGCAGAAAGTGGTGTGCTGTTTTCCGGCCAACTGGAAAATAGCGGTCGCGCCGCATGCCAGTGCGCAAGGCGCTTGAGTAATGCACGTACATTCGCGGCACGTTTTTTT
>WNFW01004129.1_pt1 | contig 10165 bp, 8 predicted proteins | sample 5400131 | NCBI WGS metagenome assembly WNFW01 (sample SAMN13153362, study PRJNA577476) | soil metagenome | isolation source: 20 cm soil or saprolite under grassland replicate 1 | place: USA:California | collected 2016-06-15
GACCGCGGCACCGGCAAGACCGCGATCCTCGTGGACACGATCTTGAACCAGCGGGACGAGGACATCGTCTGTGTCTACGTCGCGATCGGGCAGAAGGAGTCGACCGTCGCGCAGGTCTACGAGCGTCTCAAGGACGCCGGCGCGATGGAGTACACGATCATCGTCACTGCCGGTGCGGCGGAGGCCGCGCCGATCAAGTGGATGGCGCCGTATGCGGGCTGCGCGATGGGCGAGTACTTCCTCTACAAGGGCCAGCACGCGCTCTGCATGTACGACGACCTCTCGAAGCACGCCGACGCCTACCGACAGATGTCGCTGCTGCTGCGCCGGCCGCCGGGCCGCGAGGCCTATCCGGGCGATGTCTTCTACCTCCATTCCCGCCTGCTCGAGCGGGCGGTCAAGCTCTCGGACGAGCTCGGCGGCGGCTCGCTGACGGCGCTGCCCGTCGTCGAGACGCAGGCCGGCGACGTCTCCGCCTACATCCCGACGAACGTGATCTCGATCACAGACGGGCAGATCTTCCTCGAGTCCGAGCTCTTCTACTCCGGTGTCCGCCCGGCGATCAACGTCGGCATCTCGGTCTCCCGGGTCGGCGGCAACGCGCAGACGAAGGCGATGCGATCGGTCGCCGGCCGGCTGAAGCTCGACCTGGCCCAGTACCGCGAGCTCGAGGCCTTCTCGCAGTTCGGCTCCGAGCTGGATCCGGCCACCCAGAAGACGCTCGCGCGGGGAGAGCGGATGGTCGCGACCCTGAACCAGCCGCAGTACCAGCCCTGGGCACTCGAGGAACAGGTGGCGGCGATCTTCGCCGGCAACGAGGGCTTCCTCGACGAGATTCCGGCCGACCAGGTGCAGCGCTTCCAGGACGAGCTGCGCGAACACCTCCGCACCGAGGGCTCGATCTACAAGGCGATCCGAGACGAGAAGGTGCTCTCCGACGAGGTCCAGGAGAACCTCCGCAAGGAGATCGAGAAGTTCGCCCAGACCTTCGCGGTGCAGGAGAAGTCGCTCGCCGGCGCCTCCTAGCAGATGGCCACCGTCCAGGACCTGAAGCGGCGAATCCGCTCCGTCGGCAACACGCAGAAGATCACCAAGGCGTTCGAGCTCGTCGCCTCCGCTCGGCTGCGCCGCGCCGAGGCGCGGATCGAGGCGATGCGGCCCTACGCCGACCGGATGCTCGAGCTGATGGGCGTCACCGCGCGGGCGGCCGGCTCGGTTCGGCTGCCGCTGCTCGAGCGCCGGGGGAGCGTCACGCGGGTCGCGTTGCTGCCGGTGACCGCCGATCGCGGGCTCGCCGGGGCGTTCAACGCGCAGGTGCTGCGGCGGGCCTTCGCGCTCGAGCGAGAGCTGCGCGGCGAGGGTGTCGAGGTCAAATGGCTGGCCACCGGCCGCCGGGGGCGCTCGACCCTGACCTTCCGCGGCTACGACCTGATCCAGGCGTGGCAGGGCTTTAGCGAACGTCCCGACTACGCCGACGCACAAGCGATCGCACGGCGCGCCGGCGAGCTCTACTCGAACGAGGAGGTCGACCGGGTGGTTGTCGTCTACAACCGCTACAAGTCGCCGCTCGTCCAGGAAGTCACGGTGCAGGACCTCCTGCCGATCCCCGAGAAGGTCATCGGAGGGGGCGACGAAGATGCCGCCCAGGCAGCCTTGCGCGGCGATTTCATCTACGAGCCCGAGCCTGAGCAGATCCTCGAGCGGCTCTTGCCCGTCTACGTCGAAACCGAGCTCTACCGCGCGCTGCTGGAGTCCGCAGCCTCGGAGCAGGGCGCGCGAATGACCGCGATGCGCAACGCCTCCAGCAACGCCGGCGAGCTGATCGCGAACCTGACCCTGGCGATGAACCGCGCCCGACAGGCCGAGATTACGCAGGAGATCCTCGAGGTCGTCGCCGGCGCTGACGCGTTGACCGCCTAACTAGAGGGACGCTGGGCGCGTCTAACCTGCTAGAGCGGCGCAAACCCTGCGTCGACTATATTTCCGCGAACCTGTGGCCACCGAGCAAAAAGAGCGCGAGCTCGTCGGCTCCCAAGCCGGACTCGCGTCTGCGATCGCGGTCGAATCGCACGGTGAGCTCGGCGAGATCGAAGCGGTTCGCGCCCGCGGCTACTGGGAGCAGGTCTGGCGCCGCTTCCGCCGCGACAAGGTTGCGATCATCAGCGGCGGCTTCATCATCTTCCTCCTCTTCATCGCAATCGCGGGAGGCCCCATCGCCGCACACTTCCTCGGCCACGGGCCGAACGACCTCAACCTGAGCGCCGGTCTACACGGCGTGAACCAGCTCCCGGTCGGCCCGTTGAGCCACGTGCCGTGCTCGGGCTTCGCGGTGCCGCCGAGCGGCTGCCAGGGCCATCCTCGAGGGACTCAGCTCTACATCCTCGGCGCCGACGGGCAGCTCGGCAACGACGAGTTCCTGCGCCTGCTCTATGGCGCGCGCGTCTCGCTCGAGGTTGCCGTCCTGTCGACGATCGGGATCATGCTGATCGGCATCCTGCTCGGCACGCTCGCGGGCTACTACCGCGGCTGGATCGACACCGCGATCTCCCGCGTGATCGAGCTGACGATGGTCTTCCCGGCGCTGCTCTTCATCATCGCCCTGAGCGCGACGGTCGGGCCGCGGCTGAATCACGTCACCTTCGGGATCTTCGCCCAAGGGGTGGTGACGCTCGTGCTCGTCTTCACCCTCCTCGGTTGGTTCTATCCGGCGCGGATCATGCGGGCGCAAGTGCTCTCGCTGCGCGAGAAAGAGTTCGTCGAGGCCGCGCGCATGATCGGCGCCAGCGATGCCCGGATCATGCGCTCACACGTCGTGCCCCACCTGGTGGCGCCGATCATCGTCTATAGCACGCTGTCGATGGCGTCGTACATCCTCCTGGAGGCGAGCCTCTCCTTCCTCGGGCTGGGGATCAACCAGAACATCCCGAGCTGGGGCAACCTGCTCTCCACCGGGCCGCAGTACTACCTGACCCAGCCGTGGCTGATGCTGTGGCCGGGCCTCGCGATCTTGAGCACGACCCTCGCCTTCAACCTCCTCGGCGACGGTCTCAGGGACGCGTTCGATCCACGCTCAGCGCGCTGAGAAACCCGGTCGACCAGCGGCATCGGGATGAGGCGGCCGCACGGGCAAAGCCCGCACGGCCTCGAGACGGCGCCGCCGAGTCGGCGCCTTCGGACCCACGCTCAGCGCGCTAAAAAACCGCTAGAAAACCATTCCGCGCGCTAACCAAACGTAGGCCTGCACGTCAAAGAAACCGTGCAGATCTTCTGCGGCCGGTCTATTGTCCCGGCCTGTTTACAGCGGAAAGGAGTCAGATGTATAAGCGACTGACGCTCTCGCTAGCCATGTTGGCAGTGGGAGCGGCGATGTTGGCGGCCTCAGGCATCGCGAGCACAGGGAGCGCTCACAAGCAGAGCGCCTCGCAGGGCTCGGTTGCCAAGAAGGGCGGCATTCTCAAGGCCTCCCTGTTCGCCGGCATCGAAAACATCGATCCGCAGCGCTCGTATTACGTGCCAGAGTGGCAGTACGAGTGGCTGACGGCTCGTCCTCTGCTGAACTTTGCCCATGCTACGGGCGCCCGGGGTTACCGGCTGCTCAACGAGGGTGCGCAGAGCTACACCGTCTCGAGGGACGGGCGTACGTACACCTTCCACCTTCGCCAGGGCATGAAGTTCAGCAACGGCCAGCCCGTCACGGCGGCGAACTACAAGCACACGCTGACGCGGGTCTTGAACCCGAACGTCGGCTCGCCGCTCGCTTCGTTCCTGACCGACCCGGCTTCGGTCAACATCGTCGGCGCGATTGCCTACAACACCACGGGCAAGGGCTCGATCGCCGGCATCCAGACCAAGGGCAAGTACACCTTCATCATCAAGCTCGTGAAGGCGAACTCGCTGCTGCCGACGCTGGTCGCGCTTCCGCCGACCGGTGCCGAGCCGACGAACCTGCCTTTGAAGCCGATCACCTCGCCGAGCAGCCTTCCGTCGGCAGGTGCGTACTACGTCGCCGGCTACAAGCCGGACACGTTCGTCAAGATCCGGACGAACAAGTTCTACAAGCCCCTGGGGGCTGCGGCTTACCCGCACAACCTGAGCGGGATCGACTACACGATCGGGGTCCAGCAGGACCAGGCGCTGCTGCTCACGAAGAAGGGCTCACTCGACTGGCCGGCCGACGGTCTCCCCGCAACGGCTTGGGGGCCGCTCTTCTCCCAGTACGGCACCAAGGGTCGCGCCCAGGTGTTCTCCACCTCGGTCGTCGACTACGCAACCATGAACACCGCCAAGGGCGTGTTCTCGAACCTGAGCGCCCGCAAGGCGGTCCAGTACGGCCTCAACCGGAAGTCGCTCGTGAAGATCCGTGGTCCGCGGGCCGGTTACGCGCAGTGCTCGCTTCTGACGCCGGCAATCCCCGGCTACAAGAAGTGCACGGCGTACCCGCTGAACAAGCAGGACATCGCCAAGGCGAGGTCCTTCTCCCAGGGCCACACGGGTCACATCAACTACTGGTACACGGCCTCGACCCTGGGGACCCTGATCGAGCGGCTTGGTGCTTCACAGCTGAACGCGATCGGCTTCACCAACATCGACACGAAGCCCTTCCAGAGCGGTCTCTTCACGGCGCTCGGCAAGAAGGGGAACGACTACGACTTCGCGCTCGTCGGGTGGTCCGCTGACTTCCCGGATCCGTACGACTACATCAACAAGCTCCTGTCGGGTCAGACGATCCAGGACGTGCAGAACAACAACACGGCCTACTTCAACAACCCGACTGCGAACAGGCTGATGAACAACGCCGCCAAGCTGCGTGGCTCGGCGCGCTACAAGGCGTACGGCAACCTGGACAACCTGATCATGACGAAGTACGCCCCGATCGCGGGCATCGACAACCGGAACGACCGCGAGTTCTTCTCTTCGCGCGTCGACACCAAGTCGATCATCCAGTCACCCATCTACGAGATCGACCTCGGCAAGCTCGCTCTGAAGTAACAGAGCTTTCGCCGAAAGAACGATGAACGCAGGGCGCCGATCCGACATCCGGATCGGCGCCCTGCGTTGTATAAGCTCTTCGTCCACGGTGGGGTGGTGAGATGTTCCGGTACCTGATCAGGCGAATCCTTTGGGCAGCCGTCCTGTTCGTCGTCGTCACACTCGTGACGTACGTGATCTTCTTCCTGGTGCCGAACGACCTCGCCGCGAAAGTGGCCGGCCAGGGCTCGAGCCAGGAGCAGCGCGCACGCGCGATTCACCGCCTCGGGCTCGACCGCCCCGTTTACGTCCAATACGGCAAGTTCATGTGGCAGCTGATCAAGCCTGTGCCCGTGCGCGTCGGCGGCGTGCCCGTGTTCGTGCGACCGAACGGAAATCTGGGGTATTCCTTCGTGCGCGCGAGCTCAGTCAACAGCCTGGTCAAGTCAGCTGCCCCGGTGACGGGCTCGCTCGTCTTCGGCGGCGTCATCCTCTGGCTGCTGATGGCGCTTCCGATCGGCATCCTTTCCGCGCTGCGCCCCCGCTCGGCCTTAGACAGGACGTCGATGACGTTCGTCCTGATCGGGATCTCCGCTCACCCGATCTGGATCGGGCTGATCTTCGCGTACATCTTCGGGTTCAGGCTCGGTTGGTTCCCAATCTCCAACTACTGCGATTTCTTCCCCTCGCAGGGGACTTGCGGCGGTCCGGCCCAATGGGCGTACCACCTGTTCCTACCTTGGCTCACCTACGCAATCTTGTTCGCAGCGCTCTACGCGCGGATGGTCCGTGCGAACGTGATGGAGGCGTTGACCGAGGACTACGTGCGCACGGCGCGGGCGAAGGGTGCGCCGGAGTCGCGCGTCCTGCGCTCGCACGTCCTCCGCAACGCACTGCTCCCGGTCGTGACCATGCTCGGAATGGACATCGGCATCGGGCTCGGCGGCGCGATCTTCACGGAGACGATCTACAACCTCCCAGGGCTTGGGAAGCTGCTCATACGAGCGATCGGCGAGACCGACCTACCCATTGTCATGGGCGTGGTCGTGTTCGCTACCTTCGCGATCATCGTCTTCAACCTGCTCATCGACCTTCTGTACGCCTGGATCGATCCAAGGATCCGGCTGAGCTGATGGCGATCGCGCGGCACCGGAGGGGGGTCTAGTGGCCCTCCTCGAAGTCAACGATCTGAAGACGTACTTCCAGACCGACGACGGGATCGTCAAGGCGGTCGACGGGGTCAGCTTCAGCGTCGAGAAGGGCAAGACGCTCGGCATCGTCGGCGAGTCGGGCTCCGGCAAGAGCGTCACCTGCCTGACGATCATGGGCCTCAACTCGAAGAAGAACACGATCACGAGCGGGGAGGCTCTCTTCAACGGAGAAAACCTGTTGACGGCGGGCTCGCGCCGGCTGCGAGAGATTCGCGGCAACGACATCGCGATGATCTTCCAGGACCCGATGACGTCGCTGAACCCCGTGCACTCGATCGGCACCCAGCTCGTCGAGGCCGTTCAGCTCCACCGCGACGTCTCGAAGAGGGTGGCACGCGCACGGGCGGTCGAGCTGCTGCAGGCGGTCGGCATCCCGCGCGCCGAGCGGCGGGTGGACGATTATCCCCACCAGTTCTCCGGCGGCATGAGGCAGCGCGTGATGATCGCGATGGCGCTTGTCAACGATCCCGATCTCCTGATCGCAGACGAGCCGACGACCGCACTCGACGTCACCACCCAGGCTCAGATCATGACCTTGATCAAGCGCCTGCAGGACGATTTCGGGAGCGCGATCATCGTCATCACCCACGACCTGGGAGTGGTCGCCGAGGCGGCGGACGACGTCCTCGTCATGTACGCGGCGGAGGTCGCCGAACAGGCTCCGGTCGGGAAGCTCTTCAACCGGCCGTTCCACCCGTACACCTGGGGCCTGCTCGGCTCGCTCCCGCGGCTCGACATCGAAGTCGAGAGGCTCGTGCAGATTCCGGGTCAGCCCCCGTCGCTGCTGCGGCCCCCGAGCGGCTGCCGCTTCCACCCGCGCTGCCCTTACGTGATGGACAAATGCAAGCAGGTCGATCCGCCGCTGGTGCCTATCTCCGACGACCCTGAGCACCTGCAGGCGTGCCACCTTGACGAGGAGACCAAGGACCGGGAGTCCAAGAAGTTGCTCGAATCGACGATGGCCCAGGCCAGCTAGGAGGTTTCGGTGGCCGAGGACCTGCTCGTAGTCGAAGACGTCAAGAAGCACTTCCCGGTCACCCGCGGGATCATCTTCCAGAAGCAGGTCGGTGCCGTGAAGGCCGTCGACGGTGTCAGCTTCACGGTCAGGTCGGGAGAGACGCTCGGGATCGTCGGCGAGTCCGGGTGCGGCAAGTCGACGCTTGCCCGCTGCATCATGCGGCTGTTCGACACCACAGCCGGACAGATCATCTTCGACGGCCGCGACATCACCAAGCTCTCGCGCGCGAACATGCGGCCGATCAGGCGCGAGATGATGATGATCTTCCAGGATCCTTACGCCTCGCTCAATCCGCGCAAGCGTGTCGGCCAGATCGTCGGCGAGGCGCTCGAGGTGCACAAGCTCGGGACGGCGACCGAGACCAAGCGGCGGGTGCAGGAGCTGCTCGAGGTGGTCGGCCTCAACCCCGAGCACTACAACCGGTTCCCGCACGAGTTCTCCGGCGGACAGCGCCAGCGGATCGGGGTCGCACGCGCGCTTGCCATCAACCCGAAGCTGATCGTCTGCGACGAGCCCGTCTCGGCTCTCGACGTCTCGGTTCAGGCGCAGATCCTCAACCTGCTCGAGGACCTGCAGCAGGACTTCGGGCTGACCTACATCTTCATCGCCCACGATCTCAACGTCGTCCGGCACATCTCCGACCGCGTCCTCGTCATGTACCTCGGCAAGGTCGTCGAGCTGGCGCAGAAGACCGAGCTGTACGAGCAGCCGAAGCATCCCTACACCGGCGCGCTCCTCTCGGCCGTGCCGATCGCCGATCCCGAGCGAGGCCGTGCGCGGAGGCCGATCGTGCTCGAGGGCGACGTGCCGAGTCCGCTGAACCCACCGAGCGCCTGCAACTTCCATCCGCGCTGCCCGCGCTTCCAGGCTGGGCACTGCGACGTCGTCGACCCACCGCTCTACCCGTTCGGCGACGGGCACGTCGCCGCCTGCCACTACCCGCTCGAGCGCTGGCCGCTTAGCGCGGAAGAGTTCAGGAAGCCGGCCGCAGGCCACGCGCCGGCTGAAGCCTCGGCTGTCTCGTAGGGCACACTAAATGTGGATTCCGGCGCTGCGCCGGTTTGCTCTGTTGGTCGTCGCGGTCGGGGGTGGGACGGTCGTGGTGTCGATCGTGCTCGGGCTACTGCTCGGCGCTTCGCTGCCGCGCTCGATCGCGCTCGGTTACTACCTGGTCGGCTCCTTCCTGCTCCTCGCCGGCTTCTTCTTCGGCAATCGCGGGCCGGTCCGACCTCGCGGCGACGCCGATCACGGCGACTTTTTCATGCGACCGCGCGGGCGTCGGGTTCGCTGGGCCACGCGCGAGGAGCACGAGGAGGCGATCAACTCGTCGGCGCTCTTCGTCGTGCTCGGCCTGCTGCTCATCTTTCTCGGCCTGGTGTCCGATAACCGGCACACACTGTTTTAACGGGGCTTCAAGAGGGACTCTAAGACTTAGCCAAGAATTCGCCCGAAAGTGCCTAACCGCTGTCGGTAGTTTTCGTCACACTCTGTAATGGTGAGAGCACGTTCTCAAGAATGTGAACGCATGCGAGCGTCGGTCTCGGCCGCGCTCGACGGCGAATTGTCCGAGTTCGAGTCGCTGCTCGTGCGCGCGCACCTCGGTCGATGCGACACCTGCAGGGAGTTCGAGGCATCCGCCCAGCTCTCGACGACAGCGCTGCGCGCGGCTCCGCTCGAGCCGCTGAGCCGGCCACTCGCGCTCCCCTCCAGACGGAGGCGCGGCCTCGGGTTGCGCGTGCCGAGCGCGGCCGCAGCTGCGGTCCTGATGGTGATCTTCGGCGGCGTGTTCGAGTCGCTCCACGGCGGCGCCGCCAGGCCGTCGGCGATCGGTTTCGACAACGGTCAGGACATCCAGGCGATCGCGAAGCGGCAGCAGCAGGCCAACCGCGCCCAGTTGCTCGCCCGGCGCGCTCTCTACGAGTCGAACCAAATGGTGCGCCATCCGGGATTCCAGAGTCCCTGAGCAAACGTAACGCTTTCACCCGCCGCGGGACGGATATCTTGAAGTCCCGTGATGCCTTCTCTCATCACCTCGTACGTCTGAAGCCTGGATCACGCCGACCGGGTGTCGGCCATGCTGAAGGCGTACGACGCGTCAACACTCCCTGACCGGCCTGGTCTGCTGCGGCGTGCGTGGGTCCGCATCCGCGGTGGCGCCGGAAACCGGGTTGAAACGGCCGCGCCCGCAAAGCCGCCCCGGCCTCCAGTCGGCATCGCAGGCGACGCCGAGGGCCTTGGGTAAACTGCGGGCGCTGGTGGGGCGCCTCCGAGGTCGCCCGTTTCCGACCCTCGAGGAGACGCATGCCTGAACAGAACGTCGGCAAGGTGATCGAGATCAGAGGCGTCGTCATCGATGCCGCTTTCACCGACAACCTGCCTGAAATCAACACGGCCCTCGAGATCGCGATGCCGTCCGACGACGGCTCGGATCGAGTACTGATCGCCGAGGTGCAGCAGCATCTGGGCGACGACCGGGTCCGTGCGGTCGCGATGGACTCGACGGACGGGATCCCGCGCGGGGTCGACGTGATCGACACTGGGGCGCCGATCTCGGTGCCGGTGGGCAAGCCGACGCTCGGCCGAATCTTCAACGTTCTCGGCGAGCCGATCGACACGGACGAGCCGGTCGAGGCCGGCGAGCGGTGGCCGATCCACCGAGACCCGCCGACGTTCGAGGATCTCCAGCCGACGACCGAGGTTTTCGAGACCGGCCTGAAGGTGGTCGACCTGATCGCGCCGTTCATCAAGGGCGGCAAGGTCGGGCTCTTCGGCGGCGCCGGGCTCGGCAAGACGGTACTGATCCAGGAGTTGATCCGCAGCGTCGCGCGCGAGCACCAGGGCAACTCGGTCTTCGCCGGCGTCGGCGAGCGGACCCGCGAGGGCAACGACCTTTACCTGGAGATGCAGGAGTCCGGCGTCCTCAAGGACACGGCGCTCGTCTTCGGCCAGATGAACGAGCCGCCCGGCG